>ERZ773106.2208-NODE-2208-length-11575-cov-5.905295_pt1 | contig 11575 bp, 9 predicted proteins | sample MGYA00580572_ERZ773106 | MGnify/ENA primary metagenome ERZ773106 (study PRJEB29015, sample SAMEA2737868) | human gut metagenome | biome: human gut; feature: human-associated habitat; material: faeces | place: China | collected 2012 ... | reverse complement strand
GTAGCCGCCGCCCGGCACCACCAGCACCAGCGGCCGCTCCATGGCCAGCGGCATCGTCTCCACGCAGTCCCGCAGATAGACCGTCAGAAGCCCGCCGCCGGGCAGTTCCAGCTGTTCCAGCTGCATCACACATCCTCCTTATACACGCCGCAGCGGCCCTCCGGGTGGGCTGCAATGACCTCCGCACACAGGTCGGCGCACAGGCGGCACAGCTCCGGGCAGGGCCGCTTTTTGTAGTAGTCCGCCGTGCGGGCCTCGGCCTTCGTGCCGCCGGAAGGGGCCGCCCCGGCCTTTGCCAGAAGTTCCCGGCAGATAATACTGTCCCCGCCGTTGCGGGCACGGTACAGCCGGGCTGCCTCCTGCACGAGGGCATACATCCGGGATTTGTCCTGGGGGTCCGCCGGGTCGGCGTAGACCAGGCTCAGCACCGTGACCACCCCGCAGAATGCGCCGCACACTTCCCGCATCCGGCCAATGCCTGCCCCAAACCCGGCGCTCATGCGCAGGGCCATCTCCTCGGAAAGCCCCAGCTGCGGCGCAAATGCCGCCACCACGCTCTGGCTGCAGTTATATCCTTTTAAAAAATAGGCGTAGGCTGCCTCGCCCTGTTTTGCCATGATTTCACATCCTTTGCGGTTTATTATAGCACAAACCGGGGCATTTTTAAACTTTTTATGAAAGCCCTTGATTTTTGCGGCAAAGCGGTGTATATTAGCACTCGAAAGTTATGAGTGCTAAGTATTCGGCGGCAGTTTCTTGCGTCGAGTGCTTGCACTGAATCCAGATAAAAAAAGAGGTTTTGTACTATGGCCAAGAAAGAATTTCAGGCAGAGAGCAAAAAGCTGATGGATATGATGATCAACTCCATCTACACCAACAAGGAAATTTTCCTGCGGGAGCTGATCTCCAACGCCTCGGACGCCATCGACAAGCTGTATTATAAGAGCCTGACCGACACCTCCGTGGGCATGAACAAGAGCGATTTCCGCATCCTGATCACCCGCGACAAGGAAAACCGCATCCTGACGGTGGAGGATAACGGCATCGGCATGACCAAAGCGGAGCTGGAAGAGAACCTGGGCACCATCGCCCACTCCGGCTCCCTGGACTTCAAGCAGGACAACAAGGACGAGAACATCGACATCATCGGCCAGTTCGGCGTCGGCTTCTACTCCTCCTTCATGGTGGCCGACAAGGTCACCGTCATCTCCAAGGCCTACGGCTCGGACGAGGCATGGCAGTGGGAGTCCTCCGGTGTGGACGGCTACGAGATGACCCCGGCTGAGAAGGATGCCCCCGGCACCCAGATCATCCTGCACATCAAGCCCGACACCGAGACCGACCACTACGACAACTTCCTGGATGAGTACGGCATCGTGGCCATCGTGAAGAAATACAGCGACTATGTGCGCTACCCCATCCAGATGGAGCGCGAAAAGAGCCGCCAGAAGCCGGAACCGGACCCCAAGCCCGAGGACTACAAGCCCGAGTGGGAGACCTACACCGAGCTGGAGACCCTGAACAGCATGATCCCCATCTGGAAGAAGCAGAAGAGCGAAGTGACCGACGAGGAGTACAACAGCTTCTACAAGGATAAGTTCGGCGATTACGCCGACCCCGCCCGGGTCATCGTGAGCCGCACCGAGGGTACTGCCAACTACAATGCTCTGCTGTTCGTGCCCAGCCACCGTCCCTACGACTTCTACACCAAGGACTACGAGAAGGGTCTGGCGCTGTACGCTTCCGGTGTGCTCATTATGGAAAAGTGTGCCGACCTGCTGCCGGATTACTTCAGCTTTGTAAAGGGCATTGTGGACAGTCAGGATCTGAGCCTGAATATCAGCCGTGAGATGCTGCAGAAGGACAGCCAGCTGAAGCTGATCCATAACGCACTGGAAAAGAAGATCAAGAACGAGCTGCACGCCATGCTAAACAACGACCGTGCGAAGTACGAGGAGTTCTGGAAGGAGTTCGGTCGTCAGATCAAGTTTGGTGCTTATTCTGACTACGGAATGCACGCCGAACTGCTGCGCGACCTGCTGCTGTTCTGGTCCGCCAAGGAGCAGAAGATGGTCACCCTGCAGGAGTACATCGACAAGATGCCCGCTGAGCAGAAGTACATCTACTTTGCCGCAGGCGATTCCACCGACCGTCTGGCAAAGCTGCCCTCCGCAGAGCTTGTGCTGGACAAGGGCTTTGACGTACTGCTGCTGACCGAGGATGTGGATGAGTTCTGCCTGCAGATCCTGCACAGCTACCCCCGCAAGGATGCCGAGGGCAAGGACGGCACCGTGGAGTTCAAGAACGTGAACAGCGGTGATCTGGGTCTGGAATCCGAGGAGGAGAAGAAAGCCGCTGAGGATGCTACCGCCGAGAACAAGGACCTGTTCGACGCCATGAAGACTGCTCTGGACGGCAAGGTGAAGGAAGTCAAGGTCTCCACCCGCCTGAAGGATCACCCGGTGTGCCTGAGCGCCGACGGCCCGCTGTCCATCGAGATGGAAAAGGTGCTGTCCAAGCAGCCTGGCAGCGAGGGCGTGAAGAGCGACAAGGTGCTGGAGCTGAACGCCAACCACCCCGTGTTCGCCGTGCTCAAGGCTGCCCAAGAGGCCGGTGACACCGACAAGATCAACAAGTACAGCGCCCTGCTGTACGCACAGGCCCAGCTCATCGAGGGCCTGCCTGTGGACGACCCCACTGCTTACGCTGAGGCCGTGTGCAGCCTGATGAAGTGATCTCTCCCCGCGGGAGCAGACTTACTCCCCTGCCGCCCGCATGGATTACCCCTTAACAAAACGACCGCGTTCCGCTATAATAGAGTGGAACACGGTCTTTTATTTTTATTGCGGAAAGGAACTCTGTTTCATGGAGCCGAGAAAACATTATTTTGCAAAGATCCCCACCATCGCCATCTTTATCGTGATGGCGATGTCCGGGCCGTTGGGGGTGCTGTTGTTCATCCTGAAGGGCATTGACCAAAAGGCCGAGAAAGAGGAGCAGGCCGCCTGCCCGGGGAATGCTTATCCCCCACCAGAGCCTGCCTCCACCCGGAAGGAGGAGCCAGTCCACGGTCCGGATATGCCCACCCAGGAGCAAAAAAACGCCAAGCAATGGCACAAGAATATTGCCACCCTCTGCACCATCATGGGTGCGGTCTTTCTGCTTGCCGGCGTGACGAATGCGGTGGACGTCCTGGAGATCTGGCGGTTTTACCCGGGCTTCAGCGGCCTGTTCTCGAATATCGCCATGGTCATTGGCGGCGGCGGTGCGCTGCTGACCGGCCTGCGGATGAACAGCACCCGCAAGCTGGAGCGGCTGCTGGATAAGGTGGTGGGCGAGCGGGATAACATTCCTCTGCCGGAACTGTTTGCTGCCGCCGGGGTGGATGCCGCCCGGGGACGTCCTGCCGTGAAAAGCGCCATCGAGCACGGATACTTCGGCGCAGACGCCTACATTGACAACCGCACCGACACGCTGGTGGTGCGGGGTGCTGCACCGCAGCCGAAAAAGCCCGCACCCGCTCCGGCACCCAAGCCCCAGCCCGCCGCAGAGGACGAGTACGCTGCACTGCTGCGCCAGCTGCGGGAGGTGAACGATGCCATTCCTGACCCGGTGATGAGCCAGAAGATCTCCCGGCTGGAGGAGGTCAGCGGGCGTATCTTTGCGCTGGCGCAGAAGGACCCGGACAAAAAGGCGCAGCTGCAAAAGTTTATGAACTACTATCTGCCCACGGCCCTCAAGCTGCTGAACACCTACGCCAGCCTTTCCCGGCAGGCGGTGGAGGGCACGAACATTACCGAAGCCAAGCACAGCATCGAGCGCAGCATGGACCTGCTGGTGACCGCCTTTGAAAACCAGCTGGACAAGCTGTTCCAAGCCGACGCGCTGGACGTGAACGCCGACATTGCCGCTCTGGAAGGAATGCTGAACCTTGATGGTCTGACTGGCAGCGAATTTACCCGCTGAACTACACCCCCCGCGCCCGATGGCTGCATCGACGTGGGGGTATTTTTTTGTGCAAAGTGCAATTTTCCATCCCGTCTTTTTTGGGCGCTGCGCTCAAAATTCCGGGATTTGTGTGCATTTATGCCAAGCATTTCGATTCGCCCGAAAAACTTTTATTTTATTTGTTCGACAGCAGTCGATTGAGCTGCACAGGCGCTTTTTGCAACTTTTCATCGAGATGCAACAATAACACATGGTTTTTTGCGTTGCGTTTGACTATTATAGAAGCAGCTACGGCAGCTGCGAACGGCTGCATCGACTTTTCCGATCATAATAGTAGGAGGAAATTTCCATGATGAAGTCCATTTCCACCTGGAAGCAGGAGCTGACCAAGGGCGCACACGCTGCGCGTCTGGCTGCGCTGTACTGCTGCACCCCCGACGAGACCCCTGCACAGGCAGCCCGCTATGCGGCTGTTCTGGACGGGTTAGAGACCACCTTCGGCGCACATACCGAGGCCGGTTTGTATAGTGCCCCTGGCCGCACCGAGATCGGCGGCAACCACACCGACCACCAGCATGGCCGTGTGCTGGCAGGCAGCGTGAACATTGATATGATCGCTGCTGCCGCCCCCAACAGCCTGAACCAGCTGCGCGTGCAGAGCGAGGGCTACGACCTGTGCGTCATCGACCTTGATGACCTGACCGCCCGCAAGGAGGAGGAGAACACCACTGCTTCCCTACTGCGCGGCGAGTGCGAGGCCTTCCGTCAGCGCGGCGCAAAGCTGTCCGGTCTGGACGTGTACATTTCCTCCAATGTGCCCAAGGGCAGCGGCGTTTCTTCCTCTGCCGCATTTGAGGTGCTGGTCGGTGTGATTCTGAACGACTGCTTCATGGATGAAAAAGTCTCCCCCATTGCCATTGCACAGATCGGCCAGTGGGCTGAAAATGTGTACTTTGGCAAGCCCTGTGGTCTGATGGATCAGATGGCCTCCAGCGTGGGCAACATTATCACCATCGACTTTGCCGACAAGGCAAACCCCGACGTGGAGCCGGTGCAGGTGGACTTTTCCAAGGCCGGCCTGGCGCTGTGCATTCTGGACTCCGGTGCAGACCATGCCGACCTGACCGACGAGTACGCCGCCATCCCCAACGAGTGCCGCGCTGTGGCCGCTGTGTGCGGCGGCGAGGTGCTGCGGGACGTGCCCTTTGAAACCTTCCTTGCAAATATTCCGGCCTGCCGCAAGCAGTGCGGCGACCGCGCTGTGCTGCGCGCCTTCCACTTCTACGCCGATAACGACCGTGTGCCCCAGCAGGTGGCTGCCCTGCGCGAGGGCGATTTTGATGCCTTTTTGCAGATGGTGACTGCCTCCGGCGACAGTAGCTGGGAGTATTTGCAGAACGTCATCCCTGCCGGTTACAAGGAGCATCAGGAGGTGGCTGTGACCATCGCCGCTGCCAAGCATTATCTGGGCGGCAAGGGCGCTGTGCGCGTGCACGGCGGCGGTTTTGCCGGTACGGTGCAGGCCTTTGTGCCGGTGGAGATGCTGGCAGACTTTAAGGCAAACATGGAAAAGATCCTCGGCGCAGGCCGCTGCCATGTGCTGAGCATTCGTCCTGAGGGAGGTGCTGTGCTGTGATCTCCACCGCCATCCAGCAGCTCGTGAACTACGGGCTGGACACCGGGCTCATCTTGCCCGATGACGAGATCTATATCCGCAACCAGCTGCTGATGACCATGCAGCTGGACGACTTTACCGCCCCGGAGGGCGAGGTGTGCTATACCGATCTGGAAAGCATCCTCAAGACCCTTGTGGACGATGCCGTTGCCCGCGGCGTGTGCGAGGATAACTCCACCGCACGCGATCTGTTCGACACCAAGCTGATGGGCGTGCTGACCCCGCGCCCCAGCATTGTGCGCGCAAACTTTGAGGAGCGGTACGAAAACGAGGGCCCGCAGGCCGCCACCGACTGGTTCTACAAGTTCAGTCAGGACACCGACTACATCCGCCGCTACCGTATCAAGCGCGACCTGAAGTGGGTCACCAAGACCGCATACGGCGATCTGGATATCACCATCAACTTGTCCAAGCCGGAAAAAGACCCCAAGGCCATTGCCGCCGCAAAGCTTGCACCCCAGAGCGCTTACCCCAAGTGCCAGCTGTGTGCGGAGAACGAGGGCTACGCAGGCCGCATGAACCACCCCGCGCGCGAAAATCACCGCATCATCCCGCTGACCATCAACGACAGCGCGTGGAATTTGCAGTACAGTCCCTACGTTTACTACAACGAGCACTGCATCGTGTTCAATAACCAGCACACACCCATGAAGATCGAGCGGGCAACCTTCCGCAAGCTGCTGGATTTTGTGGGCCTGTTCCCCCACTACTTTGTGGGCAGCAACGCCGACCTGCCCATCGTAGGCGGCAGCATCCTGAGCCACGACCACTTCCAGGGTGGTCACTACGAGTTTGCCATGGCCAAAGCACCCATTGAAAAGACTTGGGTGTTCCCCGGCTTTGAGGACGTGGAGGCCGGCATCGTGCACTGGCCCATGAGCTGCATCCGTCTGACCTGTGCAGATGACACACGCCTTGTGGAGCTGGCCGATAAGCTGCTGGCTGCTTGGCGCGGCTACACCGATGAAAGCTGCTTTATCTTTGCCGAGACCGACGGCGAGCCCCACAACACCATTACCCCCATCGCCCGGATGCGGGACGGCAAGTATCAGCTGGATCTGGTGCTGCGCAATAACATCACCACCCCGGAGCATCCGCTGGGCGTGTACCACCCCCATGCAAAGCTGCACCACATCAAAAAAGAGAACATCGGCCTGATTGAGGTGATGGGTCTGGCCGTGCTGCCCAGCCGCCTGAAGCAGGAGCTGTTCGACCTTGCTGATGTGCTGGTGGCGCATCTGCCCACCGCAGAGTACCCCGAAGCCCTGCAAAAGCATGCCGAGTGGGCCGAGGAGATCCTTGCAAAGCACCCGGAGCTGAACGCAGATAACGTCCACACCATCCTGCAGGACGAGGTGGGCCATGTGTTCGCACAGGTGCTGGCCGATGCCGGTGTGTACAAGCTGGATGAAGCAGGTCGCGCCGGTTTTGTCCGCTTCCTTGAAAGCGTAAAATAAACCATAACTCACCGAGGCTGTTGCACATATCATGGCGCAACAGCCTTTTTTAGAGCGCAGCATCGAACAAAAGCACTTTTCCTTTGCTCTCCCCCCTGTGAAAAAATCAATGGGAAAATCCGCAGATTTTCCCATTGATAAATTAAAGTATTCATTCCGCTGAAAATGGCCAAAGCAACGCGGCGGCCATTCAAAATCGTTTTTTGTAGATGGAGGTATCGCTATGCACTGCACTTTGGAAGTATGCGTAGACAGCACCGCCAGCGCACTGGCGGCAAAACGCGGCGGCGCTGACCGGCTGGAGCTGTGCGCCGACCTGATCATCGGCGGCACCACTCCTTCCCCTGCCCTGCTGCGTCAGGTCAAGGCTGAGACCGGCCTGCCGGTGCGGGCACTTATCCGTCCCCGCTTTGGCGATTTCTGCTACGACCATTACGAGCTTGCACAGATGGCCGAGTGCGCCGCCGAGCTGGTAGCCGCCGGTGCCGACGGCATCGTGACCGGCGTGCTGACCCCGGCGGGCGCACTGGACACCGATGCCCTGCGCCCCATCTACGCCGCAGCCCGGCAGGCGGCAGAAAAAGCACACCGCACCGTGGACTGCACCCTGCACCGTGCTTTTGATGTCTGTTGTGACCCCTTTGCCGCACTGGAAGCCGCAAAGCAGCTGGGGCTTACCACCATCCTGACCAGCGGACAGGCCGCAAGCGCCCCGCAGGGCGCTGCCCTGCTGCGGCAGCTGGTGGAAGCTGCCGGGCAGGAGGTGGAGATATTGGTGGGCGCAGGCGTATCTGCCGCCAACATCCCCGCCCTTGCCGCCCAGACTGGCGCCCGGGCGTTCCACCTTTCCGGCAAGCAGGTGCTGGACAGCCGCATGACCTTCCGGCGGGAAGGCGTGCCCATGGGTCTGCCGGGCTTTTCGGAGTTTGAGATCTGGCAGACCAGTGAAGCAAATATCCGCGCCGCCCGCACCGCACTGGATGCGCTGTAACTGCAAAAAACATCGTTCTTCCCACAGTGCCTGTTTCCGCAGGAAACAGGCACTGCATCCTGCTGTTTTCCGTTACACCCCTCCCGTGAAAATGCAAAATCGGGCAGCCCGCAGGCTGCCCGATTTTGCTCTAATAAAGTTTTTCCCACTTCAGTGCAGGGCGGCAAACCGGGCTGCGCCGCGGGTGCATAGCCAGCGGTGCAGCAGCAAGTCCAGCCCCAGCAGCGCGGCCAGACAAGCACCTTGCGCGGCCAGCGGCGGCACAGCGTAGTCCAGTAAGATCAGGGGCAAAAACAGCACCCCGCCCGCTAGCAGCCACCCGCCGAACATCGCCAGCATACTGGCGGCGCTCTGCTTGACCACGGCGGCCTCGCTGACCCAGTGGAGGTTGGGCAGGCACAATCCCAAGGCAAGGCCCATTTGCGCCGTCAGCCACACAAAGGCTGCCAGCACCGCCAGCACCAGCAGCCCCTGCCCTGCCGGAATACGCAGCGCCGCCATGGCGCACCCGGCGCAAAACCACGCCCCCGGCAGCGTGAGCAGCAGCTGCAGCTCCACCTTTACCCGCAGAACCTGCTGCGGGGCAACCGGCAGGCTTTGCAGCAGCCAGAGGGTGCCCCCCTCCAGCGACACCGAGGGCGCTGTGATAAAGTTCATGGCGGCTATGGTGCACACCATCCCGCACACCAGCATGGGCAGGCTCTCCGGCGGGTAAGCAGCGGTAAAGGCGCGCAGGTCTGCGGCCTTCCACAGCGCTGCTGCGCCCAACACCGGCAGCAGCAGACTGCTCAAGGCGCAGTTGAGCAGCCACATGGGGCAAGCGCCCAGATGCAGCAGTTCCCGCCGCAGCAATGCCCGGCGCGGGGGCTGCTTTTTTTGCGTCTTTGCGCGGTATTCCACTTTGGCTCTGCCCGGTTCAAGGGTCAAAAGCCGCAGATAGGGCTTTGCCAGCGCCTTACCGCACAGCGCCATACAGGCCGCAGCCAGCGCCAGAAACAGCAGCAGTGCCGGGACGTTGCCCACTGCCGCCAGACCCAGCAGACGCAGCGGTGCAGCAGCACGACCGGCTGCTGCGCCCGCCTGTACGGCATCCACCGCAAGAGCCTCCACCGAGTTGCCCACCCATTGGAATACCGCATAATAAACCGCCAGAAAGAGCAGCGTGCCCACAATGGTGACAAGGCTTTTGTGCCGGGCGCGGCGGTTGAGCAGCGCTACTGCCCAGCCCAGCAGAACGACCAGCACCATGGAAACTCCCGCCAGCGCCAGTGCTACCGGCAGCGCCGCCAGCAGGGCTTCGCCGGGGCGGGGTGCCGCCAACGCATAGCAGACCACCGAGGGCACCCACGCCAGCAGCAGATAAATAAGCCCGGTCAGATACACCCCGCCGGAGCGCACCGCAAAAATAGCGCCCGGCGGGATGGGCAGCGCCAGCAGCTGCTGGTTATCCCGGCAGCGGAACAAATGCCCGTAACTGGTAAAGGCACTGGCCAGCACACTGACCGTCAGCGCCGAAAGCTCCATCAGCACAAAATAGAGCCAGTCCAGCCCCTGCGGAACCAGCGTCACTGCCAGCGGCAGCGCCATAGAGCCAAAGCTGAGCATGACCAGCAGCATCAGCGCCGCAAACAGCAATGCATACCCGAATGCTCCTGCCCGGGAGCGCCGCTTGCCAGTTTTGCTGCTGCGCACAAAGGCCGCACCCAGTTCCAGTAGCTGTTTTTTGAGCAATGCACGGATCATAGCGCTTCCCCCGTATCCTCCAGTTCCAGAAAGACCTCCTCTAGCGTATCGTCGCCGCGCACCTCTTCCATAGCACCCTCGCGCACCAGCTGACCTTTACGCAGAATAGCTACCCGGTCGCAGAGCTTTTCGGCCACCTCCAGCACATGGGTGGAGAAAAAGATCGCCCCGCCTTGCGCACAAAAGGCCTTCATCTGGTTCTTGAGTTGATGGGAAGCCAGCGGGTCCAGCCCGACAAAGGGCTCGTCCATTAAAATCAGCTTCGGCTCGTGCAGCAGCGCCGCAATAATGGCAAGCTTCTGCTTCATGCCGTGGGAGTATGCCCCGATGGACTGCGCCAAATCCTGCGTCAGGCCAAAAGCATCGCCGTACTGCCGGATGCGCTGCGCCCGCTGTGCAGTGCTTACGCCGAAGATGTCTGCGATAAAATCAAGGTACTGGATGCCGGTCATATAATCGTAAAGCTGCGGGTCATCCGGCAGATAGGCCAAGCGGCGCTTGCATTCCAGCGGGTCCTCCCGCACGGAAATGCCGTCCACATAAATTTCTCCGGCATCAAATTGCTGGATACCGCAGCAGCATTTTAAGGTAGTGGTCTTGCCCGCGCCGTTGTGCCCGATAAAGGCACACAGCTCCCCCGGGCGGATGTGCAGGCAAAGGTCCTGCACGGCGGGCTTGCCGCCGTAGGTTTTGGTCAGATGCTCGATCTTTAACATGGGCTGCCTCCTTGCTTTCAGTTTCGAGCCAAGTATACACCTTCCGGCAGGGGGAAGGTCAAGCATTTCTCCGTTTTTTCTTGCGTTTTGTATAGGGCTGTGCTATACTTTTTGACGAACTGAACAGAAAACAGCAGGTGCGTTCCGTCACTTTGCCCCACCGAGCAGCGGCAGGAACGTTAAAAGGGAAGCGGGTGTCAATCCCGCACGATCTCGTCACTGTGATAAGGGAGTCCACTGTCAGGGTGCTTTTGCACCAGTCACTGAGCCATCCGGCTTGGGAAGGCGGCAGCGGGCGTTGAGCTTTCAGTCAGGAAACCTGCCCGCTGTTGGTACCGGGGCTTTGCCGCCCCAGATCACGAGGAATTGGTTGTACCAAAAAGCCTGTAGGAAACGGGGTCTTTTTGCTTTGCCATTTCGCAAGCAGAAGACCCCGTTTTTTGCCGATTCTCTTTCCTGTACCCTTCTGTTCGGTGCCGTATTTTACCCACATCAGGAAAGGAAAACAAGATGAAAAAACGCAACATCCGCAAAACGGCGGCCGCTCTGACCGCTCTGGCTCTGTGCGCCGGTGTACTGACCGGCTGCGGTGGGGCTGCCTCCAGCACGGCCAGCTCTGTTGCTGCCAGTTCTGCCGCCAGCAGCGAGGCTTCCGGCGCTGACGCTGACGCACTGGCCGCACAGAACGTGGCAGACCTGATTGACGCCATCTATGTGCAGCAGCGCACCGATGACACCGATGCCCAGTGCGAAGCCGCAAAGGCTGCATGGGACGCTTTGACCGATGCCCAGAAGGAGCTGGTGGAGGGCGAGAACGCCGACCCCGACTATTTTGGCCGCGACACCGGCGATGCCTCCAAGGACGATGCCCGCAACGCCGATGAGATCGGTGAGAACGAGCTGCTGGTGGTGTCCTTCGGCACCTCCTTCAACGACAGCCGCGCTGCCGATATCAAGGGCATTGAGGACGCCTTGCAGGCCGCTTACCCCGACTGGAGCGTGCGCCGCGCCTTTACCGCACAGATCATCATCAACCATGTGCAGG
>ERZ773106.2200-NODE-2200-length-11595-cov-4.658839_pt1 | contig 11595 bp, 9 predicted proteins | sample MGYA00580572_ERZ773106 | MGnify/ENA primary metagenome ERZ773106 (study PRJEB29015, sample SAMEA2737868) | human gut metagenome | biome: human gut; feature: human-associated habitat; material: faeces | place: China | collected 2012 ... | reverse complement strand
TGTCTGCTCCTTTCTGTTTCCGGCGTCCTGTGATACGCCCTCCTGCTGCCTGTTACGTGTTGTGTCATTTACGCACAAAAAGGTATGACCTTCCGGTGTCCAAAAAAGACCTCCGGTAAGCCATACCTTTACCTATTCATAACACTGCATGGAGCAGCCGTATTCTCTTTTTAAAAGCCTGCATATCTGTGTATCGCTGTCACTGTCCGCACTATCGTCCATGAAACTGTCACTCTCCTTCCTGCGATGCTAAATGGACCGGGGATCCCGCCATTCACGTCATTTAACATACCACAGGAAGCTATAACAGTCAATAACTGCACCTCTACAGATACTGCTAAGGTTTCAGGCAGCGGACGTTTTCTCCTCTTCCTGCCGCACTCCGCCCTTTTTCACCAACAGAACCGCAAACGCTGCCACCACAAACAGCAGCACCGTCACCGCAATGCCTGCCGCCGTGGGCTGGTAGGCAAAATCGAGCCAGCCGGTCTCGCTGCGCACAACCGCCATCACATTCGCCCCGATATGCGCCAGAACGGGCGCATACAAAAAGCCGGTTCTCTCCAGCAGCCATGCGAGCAGCAGGCCTAAAATGCCTGCATACAAAAACTGTACCACGTTCCAGTGCATCACGCCGAAAATAACCGCCGACAGCACGATCGCCGGCACACTGCCACACAGCAGGGATAGTCTTCTCTCCACGACACCACGGTACAAAAGCTCCTCCGCCAGCGGAATCATAAGACAGGAGCCGAGCAGTTCAAACACAACCGTTCCCGCAAAAAAGGACTGGTTTGCCTCCTGAAACCCCTCCGACATCTGCACTAACGGCGTCATTGCAATGATGTTATTCACGGCAATGCCAAGTGCCGCTGCACCCACAACAGCCAAAACTGCGTCTGTGAGCCATTTTGTATCCAATTTTTCTTTTTCAGTTCCATAGACAACCTGCTCTGCAATTTTATCCTGCTTATAAAAACTCATCGTCGCCGGGATCGTTGCCGCCGAGCAGATCAGCTGACGCAGCATATAGGTCTGTTGCCCATCCCCCAGAAAAAGTCCCAGTACGAAGTACATAAGGCTCGACACAACATAATAAATGCCAATCGGATAAATGATCTGCCAAAGTTTAAAACCGCCTGTCGTTTTCATGATATCTTCCTTTCTATCACATCTGCTGCAGTGCATCCACAACCTCTGCCATGCTGTCGCAGACACAGTATGCCCCTGCACGCTCTAACTGCTCTCTTTTTCCAAATCCATAGGATACGCCGATACAGCGGATTCCAAACTGATCCGCTCCAATCACGTCATACTCAGTGTCTCCGATCAGGCACATCTGGTCTTTTGTGATCTGCATATGCTCCATCCGTCTGCCAAGCTCCTCTAGTACCTGCTGTTTGGTGCTGATGCTTCCATCTAAAGTGGAACCGACGATCTCATCAAAATACGGTGTCAGGGAAAAATGTTCCAGAATACGTCTGCACGCTGTCTCCGGCTTGGAGGAAGCAAGTGCGATGACGCAGCCTGCTTCTTTTAACTTGCGGATCGTATCTGCGACACCCTCATATAATTCACACTCGAAAATTCCGGTCTTATCAAACCTCTCCCGGTATTTTAATACCGCCTGCCATGCCTTGTCCGCATCAAAGCCGTATTTTTCACGGAAAACAGGATCAAGCGGCGGTCCGATAAAACACAACAGCTTTTTCCGGTCCGGTTCCTCAATTCCAAAACTGCTTAATGCATATTGTACACACTTTGTAATTCCCTCTTCTGAGTTAATGATCGTACCATCCAGATCAAATAAGACTGCTTTTATCATATTACCTCTCTTTCAGCTCTCCAAGTAACTGCGACACTGTTTTTCCCAAAACCGGGTGACGGTAATTCGGGCAAAGTTCTGCCAGCGGTTTTAACACAAAGTCACGATTCTGCATATCAATATGCGGTATGATAAGATTCTCATCCTCGTACACAAGCTTATCATAAAAAATAATGTCAAGATCCAATGTTCTAGGTCCCCAGTGAATGATACGCTCCCTGTTAGCGTGCTGCTCGATCTCATGCAGTTTCTCCAACAGCTCCTGTGGTGATAACAGCGTCTTTAATGCGATCGCCCCATTAACAAAATCGTCCTGCTCCACTCCGCCGTAAGGCTTTGTCACCAGAAGTTCTGACACTCTTACCTCTTTGATCTCTTTGATCCGGCGCAGTTCGTCGATTCCATTACCAATATAGGCATTCTTGTCCCCAAGATTGGAACCGACCGCAAGATACACCTCATGCCACTGCCGTTTCATCGTCACCGACACATTTTCAAATGGAAGCCCGATCGGAGCATGTGGTTTACATAACTCAATCTCTACTCCTTTTAACACCGGCATAGAAAGAAGCATCGCTTCCGCTAACTGCTCTGCGACGCTCTCAATTAATTTGTATGTATGATCCTGTAGAAAATCTGTGATAAAATGGCTGACTTCGCCATAATTCAAAGAATCCGACAGATTGTCTGTCTTTCCAGCTTTTCTGCAGTCCAAAAAAAGTTTTGCATTCACGTAAAAGTCCTGTCCATCCCTTGTTTCCTCCGGAAAAACCCCATGATGTGCAAATACTTTTAAATTCGTTATTTTAATAAAATCTCCTGTCATCCCGATACTTCCTTTCAGCACTTCCATCTTCCTGTTATCTAAAGCCTGCAAAACTCCTGAAAAAACAGGTGTTTGGCAATTGCTTATTTCCTGTCCAGGATCGCCTCTGCCATCTGGATTGCCCGGTGATTTTCTTTTACATCATGCACACGGACAAACATACAGCCTGCTTCCACCGCCATGACCGTTGTGACGATCGTTCCCTCCACACGCTCTGCTGCCGGAAGGTCAATTGTCAATCCGATCACAGACTTCCTTGAGGTGCCCAGCAGCACCGGATATTTTAATTCATTGAACTCTTTCAGGCGGCGGATCACTTCCAGATTATTCTCATAACTTTTTGCAAACCCAACACCCGGGTCTAAGATGATCTTATCGTCCGCAATTCCAGCCGCTTTGGCAAGTGCGATCGTCTCCCGCAGATCCTGTTTCATGTCCTCCATAAAATTCCGGTACTCAGTATTGTCCCGGTTATGCATGAGACAGCACGCCAGCCCGGATTTTGCAATGACTTCTGACATGTGCGGGTCATATTTCAGTCCCCAGATATCGTTGATCAGATCGGCTCCTGCCTGTGCCGCCGCCTCTGCGACGCCGCTTTTATAAGTATCCACAGAGATTGGAATCCCAAATTCTTTTTTTACCGCCTCAATGACCGGAACCACCCTGTCTGTCTCCTCTTCATCGGAAATCTTTGTATATCCCCACGGTCGTGTGGATTCCCCACCGATATCGATCACATCTGCACCGTCTCCTATCATCTCTTCCGCATGCTTTAATGCCGCATCGATCTGATTGAACTTTCCACCATCGGAAAAAGAGTCCGGTGTCACATTTAAAATTCCCATAATATAAGTATGTCCTGTTGTTGCAAAATCCCTGCTGCCTATTCTCATTTTTCTAACCTTCCTGACCTTTTATCGCAAATAAATGGTTTCTATCCTCTCACCAACTCAAAAAACTGTCTCTGCAGCCTCTCGTCCCTGTCAAAAACACCGCGCGTCACAAATGTTACCGTCTTGCTTCCCGGCTTTTTTACACCACGCATCGTCATGCACATATGCTCTGCTTCCAGCATGACCATTGCGCCCTGTGGCTTTAAATATTCCATTAATGCATCTGCGATCTGTGCCGTCAACTGTTCCTGGATCTGCGGACGCTTTGCATACACTTCCACGGTTCTTGCCAGTTTGCTGAGACCTACGACTTTTCCATCCGGGATATACGCAATATGCGCTTTTCCGTAAAAAGGCATAAAATGATGCTCACAGGTCGAGTAAAATGTAATATCTTTTTCGAGAACCATCGCATTGTCTTTCACATGAAATGTCTTTGACAGCGGTTCTTCAGCGGTCTGCGTCAGTCCACCAAATATCTCTTCATACATTCTGGCAATGCGGTCAGGGGTATCGAGAAGCCCTTCTCTGTCCGGGTTTTCCCCGATTCCTTCCAGTATTAATTTTACGCCCTCTTGTATTTTCTTTTTATCCATCTTTTTTCCTTCTTTACCGATACTGAAATGATATGGTCCACGTACGATACTGCATTCCTATGTACGCTTTTATCGATCAATCCAACTGCATGATCTGCCTGATCTCTTTGAGATAAGATAAGGAGCCAAATGCAAGGATCACGCCGTCTTTTTTCGTGTGTTCCAGTGCCAGCTGCACTGCTTCCTTCATGGAACTGCATGCCCTGACCTTCGGAAGCGATCCCATAACTCCTGCGCCCTGTGGACTATTTTCTGCTCCCTGCGGACTATTTCCTGCTCCCTGTGCTTTTTCCGGCCTTCCGGCTTTCTCTTTCCACAGGTAATCCACGATTTTCTCTGCCTCGGACGCAAGTTCTTCCGCTTTCATCGCCCTCGGATTATCCGGCGTCACTGTAAAGGTGGCTCCCGCATAAGGCAGCATTGCCTCCAGCACTTTTTTGTGTTCCTTATCTGCAAGTACACCTATTATATAAGTTATTGGAATGTTTGTAAAATATTTTTCCACAGACGCACTTAATTGAAGTGCCGCATCCTCATTGTGCGCACCGTCTATGATAAACAGCGGCTGTTCTCCTATGACCTCAAACCTGCCCGGCCACACGGTATTTTTGATCCCGTCTATAATGATCCGGTCTGCAATCCCAAGGATCTCCTTTAACACTGTGACCGCCAGACAGCAGTTTTCCACCTGATATGTCCCTGTAAGCCGGGTTGTCACCGTTCCAAGTCCCGGATGATCGAATCTGATCTCTTTTAACGTTTCGGTTTCCACCGTTACCTTGGAAACATCGGCGGTATAAAGCCTTGCGTGCTGTTTTTCCGCCTCTGCTTCTATCGCCACCATTGCCTCTGCTTTTTGCAGGATGGTCACGACCGGACAATCTTTTTTGATAATGCCGGCTTTTGCCTGTGCAATCTCGGTCAGTGTATTTCCAAGAAATTGCATATGATCCATACTGACTGATGTAATAACGGAGCACACTGGCTTTTTGATCAGATTCGTTGCATCTGTTCTGCCGCCCATTCCAACTTCCAACAGTACATAATCACATTTTTTCTGATAAAAATACAAAAATGCCATCGCTGTTTCCACTTCAAAAATCGTCGGATGTTCCATACCTTTTTCCACCATGCGGTCACAGGCACACTTCACCTGTTCCATGATATCCGCATACTCCTCGTGGCTCATGGACTGAAGATTGATCCGCCACACTTCCATCGGATCAAACACCGCCGGGGAACTATATCTGCCTACCCGGTATCCGGCTTCTATGAGTACCCGCTCTAAATAAGCCCCGGTAGAACCTTTTCCGTTCGTTCCCGCAATGTGGATGATCTTAAGCTGCTCCTGTATATCCCCAAGCTCGTGCATTAGATTTTCAATACTATCAAGCCCTAATATGCTTCCCGATCTGCTGACATTTACGGCATACGCTCTTGCCTGCTCGTAATTCATTTTCCCACCTTACTTCTTTTGGTTTTATTTAACGCTTCGTTCCCTTGGTGTCACGATTTCCAACACGAAGTCTGTTTAAGACAACCTCTTTTCCCTTTACTTCAACGGTCTCCTCGCTCTCGCCGTCTAACACATAAATGTTACTCAATGCATCTCCTGCATTCAGTTTCATGCCACGCACGCCGACCGCTCCCTTTTTCTTTTCCGGGATTGTGGAAGCCTCAATACGCAAAAACATTTCTTTCTCAGACTGCATGACAACCGTCTCCTCACCTGTCATGGCGTGCACGATCAGAAGTTCATCATCCTCATTTAACTTCGTTGCGGCTGTCGTTCTCTTTGCCACGTCAAATTCACTTCCGTCAACCATCTTAAGCATGGCTGTTTTGGTTCCAAATAATAATCTGGAGTGAATGATCGCACCGAGGTTGATAATGTATATAAAGTTTTCCTCACTACTATTGTAGTTACTTAGATTGTCGATTGGAATTCCCTTATCTCGGAACTTTCCATATGGAAGATCAAGCACTTTCAACAGATGCATCTGTCCTTTGTTTGTAAAAATACAGATTTTATCCGTGTTCTTACAGGTTAAGATGTAACGGTTTTCCGTATCCGCTGCCTCTTTATTTCTCTCATAGACACTGACATCCACCGTTTTTGCATAGCCAAAGCGGTCCATGAGGAATACCACATCCATCTCCTCAATCTTCTTCTCTTCCACAACCGCTTCCTCAAGATTGTCGATCAGAGTTTTTCTCGGAACCGCATACTGTTTCTTATAAGACTGAAGTTCTTTGATCAGCACTTTCGCCATGGTGGCACGGTTTTCCAAAATGTCCTCATACTCGGCGATATGCTTTAACGTATCCTCATGGTCTTTCATCAATGCCTCGATTTCTAAACCGATCAGCTTCTGTAAACGCATCTCCAGGATTGCCGTGGTCTGACGCTCTGTAAAACGGAGCTCTGATGCCATTTTTTCTGACTGTGCCGATTTAAAGGTGATATTGTCCGTCACACCATCGGTCAGACATGCTCTTGCATCTTTTACATTCTTACTTCCGCGAAGGATTTCAATAATAAGGTCAATGACATCACACGCCTTGATCAATCCTTCCTGTATTTCTTTTTTATCTAATTCTTTTTTCAGTAATGTTTGATATTTTCTTGTGGCAAGCTCATACTGGAACTTCACATGATGACGGATGATTGGCACAAGTCCCAGCGTCTCAGGCCGTCCCTCCGCAACTGCCAGCATATTCACACCAAACGTGTCCTCTAACTTTGTCTTTTTATACAGCAGATTGATGAGATTCTGCGTATCGGCTCCTTTTCGAAGCTCTAACACAATACGGATTCCCTCTTTGGAGGACTGGTTTGTGATATCCACGATATCATTTGTTTTCTTGGTCTCCACGAGACTATATACATCATTCAAAAATTTTCCGATGTTCGCACCGATCATCGTATATGGGATCTCAGTGATAACAATGCGCTCTTTTCCACCTTTGACCTGCTCCACTTCCACTTTTCCACGGATTTTGATCTTACCCATACCGGTGGAATAGATCTGGATCAGATCGTCCTTATTGGCAATAATTCCTCCTGTCGGGAAATCAGGCCCCGGAATATATTCCATCATCTGCTCGGTATTGATATCCGGATTCTTAATGTATGCGATCACACCGTCGATCACTTCACCCAGATTGTGCGGTGGTGTGCTTGTCACCATACCGACCGCAATACCATCGGAACCGTTCACCAAGAGATTCGGGATCTTGACCGGCAAAACTTCCGGCTCTTTCTCTGTCTCATCAAAGTTTGGCACAAAATCCACGACATCCTTATCCAGATCCGATAAAAATGCCTCCTGTGTGATTTTCTGCAGCCGCGCCTCCGTGTAACGCATCGCAGCCGCGCCATCGCCCTCGATGGAACCAAAGTTACCATGTCCATCTACAAGCGGCAACCCTTTCTTAAATTCCTGTGCCATGACAACAAGTGCGTCATAAATAGAACTGTCGCCATGTGGATGATATTTACCCATGGTATCGCCGACAATACGCGCACATTTACGGTACGGCTTGTCATACCGGATTCCCAGTTCGTACATATCATATAAAGTTCTTCGCTGCACCGGTTTTAAGCCATCGCGGACATCCGGCAAAGCTCTTGCGATAATAACACTCATCGCATAATCTATATAAGATTTCTGCATCAGTTCCGAATACTCGGTACGGATAATCTGTTCTTCCTGCTGCATCATATAACCTCTCTATCTGTTATTCTACAGACCATTGCAAAATGTTTGTCATCTGCTTTACGATTTTTCAATGATCTACTGCCATTTTTACCGTCTGCACTATACGTCGAGTTCTGCGTCATGCGCATGTTCATAAATAAATGTCTTTCTCGGTGGAACATCATTTCCCATCAGAAGCTCTGTGATATCAGAAGCCATGCGGCCGTCCTCGATCTCAATCCGCTTTAACATTCTGGTAGCCGGATTCAATGTAGTCTCCCACAACTGCTCGGCATCCATCTCACCAAGACCTTTGTAACGCTGTAAGGTAAAGTTACTTCCCTTATGTGCTTTTCTGTATTTTTCCAGAGCCGCATCATCGTAAAGATACTCTTCCTCGCCCTTGCCCGGAATGACTTTGTAAAGCGGCGGCATTGCCACATAGACATGTCCTTCATAGATAAGTTCCGGCATAAAACGGTAAAACAATGTCAGAAGCAGTGTTGAGATATGTGCTCCGTCCACATCGGCATCCGCCATGATGATGATCTTGTCATAACGAAGTTTTGTGATATCAAAATCGTTTCCATATCCCTCGGAAAAACCACATCCAAACGCATTGATCATGGTCTTGATCTCTGCATTGGCTAACACCTTGTCAATACTTGCTTTTTCCACATTTAAGATTTTACCCCTGATTGGCAGGATTGCCTGATAATTTCTGTCTCTCGCTGTCTTTGCGGAACCTCCGGCGGAATCTCCCTCGACGATGAAGATTTCACAGATGGAAGCGTCCCTGCTCTCACAATTTGCAAGCTTTCCATTGGAATCAAACGAAAACTTCTGCTTGGTGAGCAGATTGGTCTTGGCGCGCTCCTCGGTCTTACGGATCTTTGCCGCTTTTTCCGCGCAGGAGATGACCGTTTTCAATGTCTCTAAGTTTTTATCAAAAAATAACTGAATCTCGTCGCCGGTCACTTTTGCAGTGGCTTTCGCCGCATCCTGATTATCTAATTTCGTCTTTGTCTGTCCCTCAAATCTCGGATCAGGATGTTTGATGGAAACAACTGCCGTCATTCCGTTTCGGACATCCGCTCCGGTGAAGTTCACATCTTTTTCTTTTAAAATACCAAGTTCTCTCGCATAAGAATTAATGACGGTTGTAAATACGGTTTTAAATCCCGTGATATGTGTACCACCCTCGGCATTAAAAATATTATTACAGAATCCCAGGATATTCTCATGAAATTCATTCGTGTACTGGAATGCAGCTTCCACGGTAATGCCTTCAGATTCCCCTTTAAAGTAGACGACATCATGAAGCACTTCCGTATTTTTATTCAAATCCTTTACAAAACCACGGATTCCATCTTCCTCATGATATACGATATGTTCGACTTCCTCGCCACGACGGTCCTCATAAATGATCGTAAGTTTCGGATTCAGATATGCCGTCTCATGCATACGGCTTTTGATCTCATCCTCTTTGAATCTCGTCTTTTCAAAAATTTCCGGATCTGGAAGAAAGTTTACTTTGGTTCCAGTCTTTTTTGTCTTGCCAATCTTAGGAAGCAATCCATTCTCCAATTCCACAACCGGAACGCCTCTCTCATAGCGGTCGTGATGAATATACCCCTCTCTGCTGATCTCCACATCCATATAAACAGACAATGCATTGACAACGGAAGAACCTACTCCGTGAAGCCCTCCACTCGTCTTATATGCGGAATCATCAAACTTACCGCCGGCGTGTAAGGTTGTGTATACAAGACGTGCTGCCGAAACACCTTTGGCGTGCATTCCGACCGGAACGCCTCGTCCATTATCTTCTACCGTACAGGAACCATTCTTCTCCAATGTGACATGGATCGTATCACATGCCCCTGCCAGATGCTCATCCACAGAGTTGTCTACGATCTCATAGATCAGGTGGTTCAATCCCTTTCTGGAAACACTTCCGATATACATTCCCGGTCTTTTCCGAACAGCCTCTAACCCTTCTAAAACCGATATGCTGTGCTCATCATAACCTGCCATTTCTTACCTCACTTCATTCATTTTCCTGCGCTCTGTCACAAACTTGCAGATTCATTTCATAATATTCTTTCAAATCTGCCCTACTCTTCTACCTTCTGCTGGTTCATATGTGCAATGACCATCATCGCAATCTTAAAGGTCATTGCATCATCAAACTTACGGATATCTAATCCGATTGCCTTCTCTAAACGTTCCAGACGATATACTAATGTATTCCGGTGCACATATAACTGTCTGGCGGTCTCTGAGATATTCAGATTATTTTCAAAAAACTTCTGGATGGTTGTATTAATCTCTTCATTAAATATATCCGGCACTTCATCCCCGAACACTTCATGAATAAACATCTCGCATAAGCTCATCGGAAGCTGATAAATCAGACGCCCAATTCCAAGCAGGCTGTATGCAATCGTCTCACGCTCTGCATAAAAAATTCTTCCGACTTCTAACGCCATCTTGGCTTCCTGATAGGATTTGGCAATATCTTGCAGATTATGCACACGGTTTCCATAGCCCACGCGCACTTTCACCATCGCCTCAGTGTGCATATTATCCACGATCATACTTGCCAATGTCTGCAGTTCTTCATCTTCTTTCATGTCTCTGGTATCTTTGATCAGGACAATGCTCTGCTCGTCCACTTCTGTCACATAGTCTCTGGTCTTGGTCACGAACAGATTCTTGACTGTCTCCATCGCGGTTGCATCTTTCTTGCCGTCAATCTCAATCACGAAAACAACACGTTCTGCCTGTTCAATATGCAGCTTCTGGGCCTTATTGTACATGTCCACCACGAGCATATTTCCAAGCAGGATATTCTGCATAAAATTATTACGGTCAAACTGCTCCATATAAGCGGCTGCAAGATTCCTTATCTGGCAAACTGCCAACCGTCCTACCATATAAGCATCTTCTGCGGATGACTTTGTCAAAAGAATATATTCCACTTCACCCTCTACCATTACTTTAAAGAAATGACAACCAGACAGCATCTGGCTCTCTGCCATTGATGCTGCAAATGAAGTTACCGCCTCTTCCATATCACCTTCCGGTTCAAAAGTAGCCGCAACCTGTTTTCCTTTCTCTGAATATAATGCCAGATCAATCTTGGAAATCTCCTTAATCTCGTCTAAAGCAGTCTGTATCTTATGGTTTGATATCATACGCCCCATTCCTTTCGTTATTTATTATATAGAACACATGTTTGTTTTGCAATTATTTTTTGCAGAAAAAACCGGGTACAAATGATGCACCCGGTTCTACTGAGTTTATTTAATTTTACCGAATTAGTTGGTAATTGTCAATTCAGTTTCTTTATCGAAGCAGTGAATCTTCTCTGGATCGATTGCTAATGTGATATGATCACCCATACGAGCTGTTGTTCTGGAATCAACTTTTGCTGTCATGGCTGTTCCTGCTACATTGAAGTATAACAATACTTCAGAACCTAATAACTCGTATCCTGTTACGTCTGTCTCGAATACTGTATCTTTGTGAGCTTCGATCTCAATCTGGGAATCTCCGATATCTTCTGGTCTGATACCCATAACAACTGTCTTTCCGTTGTATCCGCCATCGATCAATTTCTTAGCTTTTGCCGGAGGAAGGACAACAGATGTCTTCTCGAAGTTAAGAGTTACTCTCTCGCCTTCTACTTTACATACAGCGTCGATGAAGTTCATCTGTGGAGATCCGATGAATCCGGCTACGAATA
>ERZ773106.2198-NODE-2198-length-11600-cov-3.684452_pt1 | contig 11600 bp, 9 predicted proteins | sample MGYA00580572_ERZ773106 | MGnify/ENA primary metagenome ERZ773106 (study PRJEB29015, sample SAMEA2737868) | human gut metagenome | biome: human gut; feature: human-associated habitat; material: faeces | place: China | collected 2012 ... | reverse complement strand
GGATCTTTTAGTCCCACCTGCTCCAACTCATTACACATACGATTAACACCTTCGCCAAATTCTTTTACAAATTTATAGTTCTTTAAAAACTCTGCAATCTTAGGATTTCTGGAAAAATGTGTGAAACGTATATTGTCCGCTCTTACAAGCCCCGGAAGTTTTCCCGGGCTTTCAACTACTATATGGTCATCAAACATTTTTATCTGAATATCTGTACCGGTAATACTGTAAGCACGATGAGTAACCGCATTTACGATCAATTCCTGTCTGACAAACTTAGGATATTCCTCATCTGTAACAAATGTTCCATCTGGTCCAAGATACGTTTTTTCTTTTACCTGCGTATCCAAATATGCAATTGCCTCATTTATCATGTTAAGCAGTGTGCCTTCAAAGATAACATCCTTAATTACATTCATCTCTGTTCCAAATTTTTCTTCTGTTCCCTCATAACGTATAAAACGAATCCTTGCACGAGGAAAGAAATTTTGCGGATTCTTTCCAAATAACAAAATTGCAGCGGTACTGATTTGAATCTCGCCATCTTTTTCTTTTATGAACCCTCTGTTTTCTTTGAGATATTCCAATGGACTTTTCCCATAATCAATCTTATCTGTATATTCTTTTACAAAATCCATATCTATATCATCTATTGTAGCATCGGGTACCGCTTTGTCTTCAAAGTAACGTTCTCCCTTGTCATAATTAAGCTGAAGGCGTTCTTCAAATGTCTGCAATTTAGATTTATCACCAACTCTTAAGAATACATCATCTGCCTGATTTGCATGCACCTGTGGACTTGCGTCAATATGCATTACAAGTACATGATTCTCTCTTCCCTTTTCATCGACGCAGGGTACTTTTTCCATTCCAACTTTAATAGTCGGATTACAAAAATCAAATGGCACTCTTAGAAGTTCATTTAACTTCTTGGTTTCAAAATCAATGCCTTCAATTCTTTTTGTCCTATCGGTTATACCTATTGCAATATCTCCACCATCCGCATTAGCAAATGCAACAATCGGTATTGCTAAATCCTTTGGAGAAATATTTATACTTTTCCGATCAAATGTCTGATTTTCTTTCTTTGATAAAATTTCTTCAATCGTCATTGCATTCACCTTCCTTAAATTTTCCTTTTATTGGCTTAAATCTTGAGCTAATTCTATCTTCATATATTATCTTAGGAATCACCTTGAGTATCATTTCAGTATCATCTTGGATATCACTTAGCTGTCATCTTTCGGTGTTCCATAACTAAAATTTATCTAATGTATCTTTATGCTCTGTGCCTTGATTATTTCTTTGCTCCATATGTTGCTGTACTTTCAGCAACCATCATGGGTGCATAGTTTGATTCAGCATATGATATTGACTTGTCTCGAAAATTGACAACCTTTTCCTCGCCCATATCATTATTATCTGTCCAAAGTTCGCACTGTGTCATAACAGTCTGAACTGCATCTTCCATACCTTCAGGCGGATACTTATGCTTTTTCAACAGTTTCTTTATAAGCATACGCATTTTTGCTCTTGCTGATTCTCGTTTCTGCCAGTCAATTGTTTTGTTTCTTCGTAGAGTGTCTGCAAGTTCTTTTGTAATCGCTATCAGTTCTTCATTTTCATAGAAATCCTTTATTGCCTGTGGCTTCGTTAATGCATCATAGAAGGCAAGCTCATCAGCAGTAAGCCCAAGCTGGTCACCTTCCTTTTTGGCTGCTGCAATCTGTTTTGCAAGATTCAGCATTTCCTCAATAACTTCTTCATTTGTCAACATACCATTAAGATACGCATTAAGTGAACGCTGCATAATTTCACTAAACTTCTCAGATTTAACTACATTAGTTCTGCGATATACTGAAACCTGTTCTGCAATCAGCTTCTTAAGAAGTTCAACCGCAAGATTCCTCTCTTTCATATTAGCGACTTCTTCAAGAAACTTCGGATCAAACAGTGAAAATTCTTCTTTAATATCTGAAAAAAGATTGATAACTCCATCACTTTTGATACTCTGCTTTAAAAGCTCATTTATCCTTGCATTCATTTCTGGAAGAGAAATCTTCTTTCCAACTCCTGTGTTTGTTAGTCTAAGAACGAGAACACGTACCGATTCAAAGAATGCTGCTTCAAAGCGGCTTTCTTCATCTACCAGCGAAGAACAAAGAGACAATGCCTGATGCAACATAAGTGCTTCTTTTACAAATGAGTCCTTATCATCAACTTTTTCTCTGTCCATAATAAAGTTAACAGCACCACTGATAGTTTTTGCTCTTTCAAGGTCTGTTCCCCCCGTAAACTTCGAGTAATCATATCCGTGGAACATATCCCGACAAACTGACAGCTTTTCCAAGAACTTCGGATATGCTACCTTTGCAACATCAGTATCACCATAATTCTTTTTATCACGAGAAGTATAATCATTCATTGCCTGTTTCAATGCAGACGCAATTCCAACATAATCTACAACAAGTCCGCCTTCCTTATCACGAAACACACGATTTACACGAGCGATAGCCTGCATAAGATTATGTCCGGACATTGGCTTATAAACATACATAGTTGCAAGTGAAGGAACATCAAAGCCTGTCAGCCACATATCAACAACAATTGCTATCTTCATAGGGCTGTTATTATCTTTGAATTTCTTAGCAAGTTCATCCTTATGATGTTTATTGCCAATAATCTTTCTCCATTCTTCCGGATCATTATTACCAGAAGTCATAACAACTCCAACTTTCTCAGTCCATGCAGGACGAAGTTCTAAGATACGCTTGTATATCTTCATTGCAATAGGACGAGAATAAGCAACTATCATTGCCTTTCCTGTTAAAAGATTCTCTCTGTTATTCTCATAATGGTCAAGAATATCACAGACAAGAGAATTGATAGTATTATCATTGCCAAGAACAGCTTCCATCTTACCAAGTTCACGCTTGCTTTTCTCAACTACTTCTCCATCAGCATTTTCAGCCATAACATCATATTCACTATCAATCAACCTAAGAGTATTTTCATCAAGGTTAAGCTTGATAACTCGGCTCTCGTAATAAACAGGTCTTGTTGCTCCATCCTCAACCGCCTGTGTCATATCATAAATATCAATATAATCACCAAATACTTCACGAGTACTGCGGTCTTTTGATGAAATAGGAGTACCTGTAAATCCTATATATGTAGCATTAGGCAGCGTATTTCTGATAATTCGTGCTGTTCCAATTTTTATCTTACCAGTTTTGGCATCAACAGTTTCAGCCAATCCATATTGTCCCCTGTGTGCTTCATCCGCCATAACGATAATGTTGTTTCGCTCCGACAATGCTTCATGAGATTCTTCAAACTTCTGCATTGTAGTAAAGATAATACCATTCGCCTGTCTGCCGGCAAGCAAAGACTTTAAGTTTTCTCTACTTTCAGCATGTATCGGCTCTTGTCTTAAGAATTCTTTACACTTTGCAAATTGCCCATAAAGCTGATCATCAAGATCATTTCTATCGGTGATAACAACTATCGTTGGACTATCCAATGCTTCTTGCAACAAATGTGCATAAAATACCATAGAAAGTGACTTACCACTTCCTTGTGTATGCCAGAACACACCGCCCTTACCATCCGTAACAGTAGCACGTTTGGTGGATTCAATCGCTTTTCTAACTGCAAAATACTGGTGATATCCTGCAAGAATTTTGAATGAGTTAATACCCTCATTTGAAAAGCAAATGAAGTTCTTTATAATATCAAGAAGTCGCTCTTTCTTGAACATCCCCTCAAAGAAAGTATCAAACTGTGCAAACTGTGTATTCTCATAATCTCCATCTTTCGTTTTCCATTCCATAAAGCGGTCTTCACCTGAAGTGATTGTACCTGCCTTAGATGTCAACTGGTCGCTCATAGCGCAGATAGCATTATATATAAACATAGATGGGATTTCCTGCATATAATTACGAAGCTGTCTGTATGCTTCAGAAGCGTCCGTTTCTTCTCGAGAAGGAGATTTCAACTCAACTAATACAATCGGCAAGCCATTTAAAAAGAGAATTACATCAGGACGCTTATTACTATTTTCAATGAAAGTCCACTGATTCGCTATAATAAATGAATTATTGTCAGGATTTTTGTAGTCAACAAGATAAACTATAGAGGAACGCTCCTCGCCAGCTACAGAATATCTTACCGGAATTCCATTTTGCAGATAGTCCATAAATGCAGCGTTTTTCTGCACAAGTTCTCCGTTTTCAAAGTTTTTAAGCTTAAATAAGGCATCCTGAATGGCATCATCGGGCAGATCTCTGTTCAAACGATACAGAGAATCGAGCAGAATATCCTCATATAGTGGATTGTAAAAATCTCTTTCTATATCCGGACCATAAACATATTCATAGCCTAAATCATTTCTAAATAGCTCTATAACTGAATTTTCATAATTAGCTTCCGTATAATTAGCTGACATTTAATCACCTCGCTATTCTTCTATGTAATGAGCATCTATCGTTTCAGTCTTTAATGTACCTGGATAGATAACTGCATTATCATATTTTCTTCTTATCCGTAACCTATTCATCTGCTCATCTTTTAATTCTTTTATGATAACATACGCATCGTAACTCTTTCGTTCACCTTTACTGTGAACTATTCTTTTATTTTTTTCATAGGTTGTACTATCATATATGTAATACCATGTATAATTCTTTTCAGCTTTCTGCATTGGAGGCTTCAAGCCTCCTTTTACACCTTCCTGCAATATTTTATCTATATTTTTACTATTGCAAAAATGTATCAATCCATTCGATTTTATCTTTTCTATCTCTAATTTATTCAGCTCTTCTTTTGGTGTGTGATAAACAATACTTTTATAAAAATCTCGAACCGAATCAAATATCTTGTTTAACATTTATCTTCCTTTCACAAAAATAAACAATAATTTAGCGGCTTAGAGTTCGATGTCGGAGATATCCAATTCGCCGGACATCAGTTTGGGCAATAACGAATCACGAAGTTGCTCTAAACGACAGATTTCATCATAATTGTTGCGAATAGCAGCATCCATTGGAGCAACTAATGCCTCAAATTCATCAAGCTTATCACTTGATGGTATGATGAGAGGCATATCGTTTAGCGAAATTCTGTTAATTGACCCAAATACGGTGCCTTCTCCGTTAAAAACATCTAATTGCTTTTTAAGAGAAAACATTGTGTATAGCACGAAAGATTGATGATTATTCTTTGAATGTATCGCAGCAAGTCCTCGACCAATACAGCAATCAGTATGAGCGACATTTAAGTCTCCGACAGGCGCTCGAACACTCATTAAAGTGTCATTTGTGCAAGCCATTCGCTTTGGTTCAGTAGTATAAAGACGAACAGTTGGAAATCTGAAACCAAATTCGGCACGACCTTGGAAGAAAATTGTGCCATTTCCATCTTCGTTATAGCTACTGCCGCTTGGAGATTGTCCCATTGTAATATCAGCTATATCGCTCAATGTACCTTCTTCCCAATCTGAGCTTTCATTATCAATAAACATCCGCTGATATATTGCCTGAGCTTGCTGCTCTAAATTATTGTTTATCGCATTGTTCTTCTTGATTTTTTCGTCTATACTTGAAATGATGCTAACCAAAGCATCTTGTGTCTTTCTCTCAATTAGAGGGATTGGCATTTTACCAAGTGTCTGAGCATTTATGTTTCCACGTGTGCTCCCCGTGTTAAATGAATTAATCCAATCTTTATACTGTTTAGACTGGCAGAAATACTTTATATATTTAGGATTAACTTTTTTCTCATCAATACTGAACTTAATAAGAAATCCTGCATATACAAATTCTCCGTCCGTTCCATCATAAAAATAGTTTCTTCCCGTGCTTGCGCCTGTTCTCGCAAATACAATATCGTTCGGTTTTAAAAGATATTCAGAAGCTTTCACATCATCAACGGATTTCAAATCTTGTAGATTTAGTGTGCCATCATCTTTTATATCTGTAATTCTCAAATAGGTGTATAAATCTTTTGAAAAAGGAACCGCACTTGCACCAATTCCATATGAGCCTTTTCCGTCTATCGTTAGTGATGCTAATGTGGTAATTTGTTCATTCATAATCGTTTCCTTTCTATCCAATATATTTTCGATGAGCAATCTTGACATTGCTTTGTTTTACCATTGCGTACTGCAAGGTTGTATCTATCTTCCTATGTCCCAAGAGTTGTTGAAGCTGCTCAATGGGCATTCCTTTATCTATTGCCATAGTTGCAAGTGTACGCCTGAACTTATGCGGGTGCACCTTGTTAAGCCCTAACTGCTTTCCAAATTCTCTAAGGCGAACCTCAACACCTCCAATTTTCAATCTTTCGTGCGGTGATTTCAGCGAAACAAACAGTGCCGGATTATCGTCCGTTCTGCTATCTAAATAGTTCTGCAAATGTATCTTTGTTCTAGCATCAAAATAAACCACTCGTTCCTTACTACCTTTACCAAAAACAATACATTCTCTTTCATTGAAATCAATATCATTTTGGTTAAGCAGTACCATTTCGCCAACACGCATACCCGTTGAAGCCAACATATCAATAATTGCCAAGTCTCGAAGTTCTGTGCAATTATCCCTCATAAGCTCTAACGCTTCATCGGAGTATGTCTCCTTAATATTTGTCCCAGTTTTTACTCTGTGTATACGTCTGACCGGGCTTTTCAGTATGTAATCCTCGTCCTCCAGCCAAGAGAAGAAACTGGAGAGAATACGGCGGATATTGTCTATCGTTACCTTGCTTGACTTCTTCTTTTCCTGATATTCTGTCAGGTATCCTCGTATATCATCTGTTATTATGTGCTTGACATCTTTTTGAAGTTCATCAAGCATAGCTTCAATAGTTGTCTTATAGTATTTAAGAGATTTCTCAGAACAGCCCTCTATTCTCTTTGCCGATAGAAATAACTCTACATAGTTCTGCTCCGAGTATTTCTCTTTGTTTTGATTTTCCGTTATCTCATAATTTGCAAGAGTGTATCGCAATACCTCTTGCAGTTTTTCATTTTGTGCATTATTCAGATAAGGTAACATTCCCTGAATAACATCTTTGATTAAATCCTGTTTCACAGTCAATTCTCCTTTGAAATATTTTTAGAGAACGACTATGGGGCGGAAGTCCCCTGATATTAACTCCCGCCACCCACGGAAGTTATGGGATATGTTATAAACAATAATTTAGAGCAGCAAGCTCAGGCAATTTTTAAGTCTTGGTTTATTGATTTTGAGCCATTCAGTAATCGAAAGCCAAGCGACTGGTCGGTATCAACGCTTGGTAATGTTTCTATAATGGGTGCAGGTGGTGATAAACCTCAAAATGTATCCCCAAGAAAGACTGATTTGTATGAATATCCGATTTACTCAAACGGATTGAGCAATGAGGGGCTTTACGGATTTACTGACAATCCTAAAGTATCCGAAGAAAGCGTGACTGTATCAGCTCGTGGAACAATAGGTTTTGTGTGTTTGCGTCATATTCCTTATGTACCAATTGTGCGTTTAGTAACTCTGATACCAAAAACAGAAATTATTTCTGCAAAATACCTTTATTTGTGGTTAAAACAGCTTCACATTATTGGAACAGGAACAACGCAACAACAACTCACAGTACCTGATTTTCAAAAGACAGAAATACTTGTTCCCTCGAAAGAAATCGTGACACTATTTACAGCTACGGTTGAGCCTATCTTTGAAAAAATATGGGCTAATCAGAATGAAAATGAAAAGCTATCCTCTTTGCGTGATACATTACTACCAAAATTGATGTCCGGAGAACTGGATGTCTCTGATATTGAACTCTAAGCTACTAAATTATTGTTTATCTTTTCATTTTGACAGATTTTGCTATCTATGGTGTCTAAAATGGACACTATTTTACTTTGTATAATTAAATTAGGTAGCTTAAATTCTAAATTTTCTATATCAGATGGCTTAATAGATGGATATGTTGATACACTTTGTTCTGCAATCGCCTGCAATTGCTCTGTTGTATTGTTCTGTATTAAGAGATAGTAAATGAATTCTGGTATTGCTTTATTAGTGTCAACATCAATTACTGTAAATCCTGTAGAAACTAATAAATTATCAACTGACTCCTTTATAATTCCATAATGTAACTGATTTGGTCTTACTGTAGAATATAATATGCTATTCTTTATTACTTTTCGCCTGGCTCTACTGGACATCTTATCCGTTTTAGTATTGATATACTGTAACTCCGTAATTTTATTTTCTGTAAGACTCCCCGTATCTAAATAATTAACAAATTTCCAATTATCTTTTGGGTAATAGCTGTTTTCATTTGTTTTACAAATATCTCCCAAACGGATTAATTTCCACTCTAACATATATCAATCCTCTCTTTCACATTTATCCAATAGTCATTTCACCAAAGTATCTATTCTAGCACTATAAAATCTGATACATTGCAATCACCCATCGTTAAAGTTTCATAATGATTTGTTAATAATACATCGTCATTAAAGTCATAATAAATATCAAACTGCCTTTCTCCTATAATTTTATACATATCTCTATCCTTACACTTTGCGTAATACATTTTTATTTCTATCTCAACCTTATATAATATCCTGTTATGTATCTTTATATCATTACAGTTAAGAATATTAACTTTTTTCACTTCGAAATCTGATATTGTATCACCATCATTCCATACAGAATCTTCCATAAGCAAATCATATAATATCTCGTTATTATGACTTAGGCAGTTTTCTATTCTCTCATTAAGTTGTGAAGAAAATGTCTTCTCTGTTTCATTTTTATTACAAAGTGTAGTAAGTCTTTTCATTAGTGCATTTTTCTGTTCTATATATATTTCATCTCTGAAATCTTCTTTAAATTCTTTTCTTAATGCATTACTTGCTAGCAAATTATCATTACAATAGAACACTATAGTATCATTTATATGTTTTTCCTTATATTCTTTTATAGATTCCCAAATCAGTACATCTTTAAATCCTTTATCACTATGCTTTTCTTTTCCTTCGAATGGAGGTTCTTTTTTTATAGCCCTTGATATTATACTATTGAGCCTGTCTGAAGCAGGAAAATCCACAACTTCCACTGCAACAATGCCTTGTTTTAATTCCGTTATTGCTTTTTTAAATATTGTTTCTAAATATTCTCCATAGTTAAATGCTCTATCATATTGCATATTCGGCATGCTTACATTTTCAAGCCTTTTATTCAGATCATCAAACATTTCTAATTGCTGTTGATATAATTCATTAAGTACCATTCGAGGCAATAAAATTTTAATTTCTGTATAAATGTCATTTATCTCTATCTCTTCAATGATTTCTTTTAATTTTTCTACAAACAATACTTTATCTAATTGTTCATTTCTGCTATGCAAAATATTTGTATCAATAAATACATATATCATAGATTATACCCAATCGCCCCCAGTTTCTTACGAATTTCTTCTTCCAACTCATGAGACTTTGCAAACATATCTGAAAGCTCTGATGTAAGGCGTGTCATCTTTTCTTCAAATGGTTCTCCATCGTCCGGAACTTCTTCAATACCAACATATCTGCCCGGTGTAAGAATAAAGTCCTGTTTTTCGATTTCTTGAAGGTCTACTACAGCACAGAATCCTTTCACATCTTCAAGCGTACCATCTTGAAATGCTGTAAATGTATCAGCCAACTTCTGAATATCTTCATCAGTAAAATCTCTGTGCTTGCGATCAACCATATAACCCATCTTTCGGGCATCTATAAATAAAGTTTGACCTTTCTGCTTTTTATTCTTAGAAATAAACCAAAGCGTAACCGGAATTGTAACGCTGTAAAATAACTGCGTAGGCAATGCAACAATACCTTCTACAAGATCAGCCTGAATAATATTCTTTCTGATTTCTCCCTCACCGCTAGACTGAGATGATAAAGCTCCATTAGCAAGTACAAGACCAATTTTTCCGTTTGGTGCAAGATGATGTATCATATGCTGAATCCACGCATAGTTGGCATTTCCTGCTGGCGGAGTTCCGTATTTCCATCTAACATCATCTTTTAACTTGTCTTGTCCCCAGTTTGAAAGATTGAAGGGCGGATTTGCCATAATAAAATCAGCTTTAAGCGTTTTATGTAAATCATTGAAAAATGTATCTGCCTGATAAGGTCCAAAATCTGCATCGATACCGCGAATAGCCATATTCATTTTTGCCATCTTCCAAGTATCAGCGTTAGACTCTTGACCGTAAACAGCGATTTCTCCACGCTTGCCACTGTGTGCCTGAATAAATTTTGCACTCTGAACAAACATACCACCAGAACCACAACATGGGTCATATACACGACAATTTTTGAATGGTTTCAAAATAGCAACGATTGTTTTAACAATACTTGCAGGAGTATAGAACTCGCCACCCTTAACACCTTCGTATGCCGCAAACTGTTGAATACAATACTCATATGTTCTGCCAAGAAGGTCTTTGCTTTCTTCTGTATCTCCCATATCCATATTAGTGAAAAGATCAACAACCTCGCCTAATACTCGCTTATCCAAATCTGGACTTGCATAATTCTTTGGCAGCACATTTTTAAGAGTTGTATTTTCCTTTTCAATAGCTCTCATTGCATCGTCGATAACAGTACCGATTTCTGGAGTATGTGCAGCGGAAGAAATCTTGCTCCAACGGGCATCCTCTGGTACAAAGAAAATATTATCTTCTGCATAAGCATCCTTATCATCTTCAAAACCATCACCCTCTTCAACAAGCTGTTGATAGCGTTTTTCAAATGCACTTGATATATAACGCAAAAAAATAAGTCCTACGATAACCTTTCTGTATTCTGCTGCCGGAATGTGTCCCCAAAGAACACAAGCCGCATCCCATATTTGTTTTTCAAAACCAATGTTAGCGTTATTTTGAACTGCCATTTATAAATTCCTTTCCATTAGTAATTTGCCATATTTATCTGCACACGCTTCTTCATTTCACAATATCACTATCATTCTATTTCCACAATATCATCAAAGCCACATTTCAATTCAACACATATTCTAGCCAGAATATCTAACGATACATGTTGGTCGTTGTTCATTTTGGTAAATGTACTTGGCGCTATTCGTGTTTTCTTTCTTAATTCTGTTTTTGTCATATCCCTATCAATCAACAACTTCCATAAAGGTTTATAAGTTATTTTTACTTGATTTTCTGACATGTTATTTCCTCCGATTATCACGTCAAATAGTCCTTTTGTCTTGATTTTTATTATATCATCAGGTTTTCGCTTATGCAATCGCAATTTTTGAGTTCTCGAAATCATCTAAATTTTTATTTAAATTCACCCCTAACATATCATTAAGTTTCATATACTCTACACCTAATGATTACCTCTCTAATGTATCAATTTACCCATCACATCTTGTACTTTCTCCGACCGTATCAGCGTCCTCATCTTTTCATCCCCATCTTCAACCTCCGGCTTACCACATCTCAGATTATCCGGACGCTCCGACACACAACAATCTTTATACCAACACTCACCCATAAGAGTGCCCTTCACGGACCACTTCTCATTTTGCGTAAATTCACCTACCAATGACTTCATC
>ERZ773106.2193-NODE-2193-length-11628-cov-2.654973_pt1 | contig 11628 bp, 10 predicted proteins | sample MGYA00580572_ERZ773106 | MGnify/ENA primary metagenome ERZ773106 (study PRJEB29015, sample SAMEA2737868) | human gut metagenome | biome: human gut; feature: human-associated habitat; material: faeces | place: China | collected 2012 ... | reverse complement strand
AAAGCGTGCGCCGCTTTAAGCGCCGTCACCCGGGCGCAACGGTGATCCTCACCGGCTGTATGCCCCAGGCATTCCCGGAGGAGGCCAAAGCCCAGCTGGACGCAGACATTGTATTCTCTAACAAGAGCGACGGTGATATTTTTTCCATCATCAACCGGTATCATACAGAAAAAAGCCGCATTGTGGACATTAACGCCCACCAAACCGGCGACCCCTTTGCTCCCTGCGCCATCAGCGGCTTTGGGCAGCGCGTGCGCGCCTTTGTAAAAATTGAGGACGGCTGTGACCGGTTTTGCTCCTACTGCATTATCCCCAAATCCAGGGGGCGTGTGCGCTCCAAAGCGCCGGCGGACCTGGAAAAAGAAGTGCAGGACCTGGCTGCCCACGGCATTAAAGAGATCGTACTGGTGGGCATCAACCTGTCCGCCTACGGCAAGGGGCAGGATTTTGACCTGCTGGACGCAGTTGCCATTTGTGACCGTACCCCCGGCATTGCCCGGGTGCGCCTGGGCTCTCTGGAGCCGGACCATATCACCGACCGCATGATTGCCGGGCTGGCAAAGATAGAAAAATTCTGTCCCCAGTTCCACATTTCTCTGCAAAGCGGCTGCACCAAAACCTTAAAATCCATGAACCGCCACTACACGGCGGATGAATATGCAGACCTGTGCCGCAAGCTGCGTGCCGCATTCCCGGGTGCCACTTTGACCACGGACATGATGACCGGCTTTCATGAAGAAACAGAAGCCGATTTTGAAGAGAGCCTGGCCTTTGCAAAGAAGATCGGGTTTGAAAAGGTACATGTATTCCCCTACTCTCAGCGAGAGGGCACAGCCGCCTCTAAACGGGGCGACAGCGTACCTCGGCAGGAGAAGGAACGCCGCGCAAAAAAGTTGATTGCAGAGACAGACAAGCTGCGTGAGGCCTATTTTGACGGTCTGGTGGGTCAAAAAGCACAGGTGCTGGTGGAGCAACAACAACCGAACGGTACCTACACCGGCTACACCCGCAATTATGTACCGGTGACCATCCACCGTCGGGATCTGCACATCGGCGATCTGGTGGATGTGACCATTACCGGAGTAGAAAACGCCGATCACTGCATAGCAGAGTAAAGGCCGCTGACCTCCTCCCCTACGCTGTCGTCGGATAGATAGCCGTAGGAGAACACATAAAAGCCCTTTACCGCCGGAATTCGGCGGATAAACTGAATTTGGCGAAAGATCATATTCTTATTGTCCCGGAATTCGCCTTTGCCCCGCCCGGCGTAGGCGTCTGCCTTGCCGCATTTATACAGCGGCAGGCCGATATAAAGATCACAGGCGGTAACCAAATCCCGCCAGTCTTTCACCGTTTTCATAAACGGCAGGGTATCGTTAAGAAAGCCGAAATACACCTGGGGACACAGATAATCGCAGTAACCCTTTTGGGTTGCCCAGGTCTCCACATCGGCGTACAAACTGTCCCGATCATTGGCAATGCCCGCCGCCGGGCTGATGCCAAAGGTACAGCTTTGATTTTCTTCTTTCACAGCTTTATAAACAGCACGGATCAGGTCATTCACCCGGCTGCGCCGCCAGTCGCCTAAAGACAGGTTGCCGCCGTCTGCGCAGTAAACAGCATACTGCTTAGCGTCAATTTTCTTATCGGTATCCGGGTAAAAGTAATCATCAAAATGGATGCCGTCTACCGGGTAGTTTTTCACAATTTCCCGCACGCCGGCCACAATGCGTTTTTGCACCGCTTTGGACGCCGGGTTAAAGTAGATTTTTTGATTCACGATCACCACATTGCCGTTTTTCTCCTTATACCACTTTTTAGCAATGTTATCGTCGCTGAGTTTGTCGATCTTATCCTGCTGGCTCACCCGGTAAGGGTTGAACCAGGCTTCGATTTTCAGTTGATTTTCGTGTGCCGCCTTGCACAGCAGTTCCAATGGGTCGTATTTTAGTTTCCCGCCCGCTTTGCCAAAGCAGTAGACGCTGACCGGAAAGTATTTGGACTGATAAAAGGCGTCTGCGCAGGGATGCACCTGTACGGTGACCGCCGTAAAGCCCCGCCTTTTCAACTGAGCAAAAGCCTTTGATACGGCGCTGTAAAAGTCGCCGCCTGTATCGTATTTGCCGGTAAAGGCCTGGAGCTCGTAGTAAGTGATCCACACGCTTCGCACGGTCAGTTCTCCGGCTGCGGCCGTGTCCGGCGCCGTTGTGGTCTCGATTTGCGCCGGTTTGTTCACCGTGCATCCGCACAGCAGTACCAGGCAGAAAAGAGAGAGGAATACTTTCTTCATACTTGACACTTTCTAAAAATATTGTAAAATAAGCATAGGTGATGTTATGGAATACAGATTAGGTACAGATAATCGCATTAAAGCCCGCGGCGAGACGGTGGAGCTCACCTGTCCCCAGTGCGGCAAAAAAGGGCATTTTGGCGTGTTTTCCAACTTTGAGCGCCGCATTGCCGTAAAGCTGCCGCTGCCCCTGGAATGCCAAACGGTGTACTTTTTGGTGTGTCCCAACTGCGCCGCCGTCTTTGGTGTAGACGAGCAAAAGGGCGATGATTTCAAAAAAGGTTCTCCCCTGTCCATCGGCAACTTTGACCTAAAGGACTTAAAGCCCTTTAAGCCGGAAAAGCAAGCGTGAGCCTGTACCAGTTCGCCCTGCTTTGGTTGGTGGGCACCAACCTGTTGGCCATCGTGCTGACTGTCAGCGACAAGGTCCGCGCCAAAAAAGGCAAATGGCGCGTACCGGAGGATACACTGCTGTTCGTGGCGCTCTTGGGCGGCGCTGTGGGTGAGTACATTACCATGCGCCTGATCCGCCACAAGACCCGGCATAAGAAATTCATGATCACCCTGCCGGTATTCATTCTGCTGCAAGCAGCGCTGGCCTTGGTGCTGGAAGCCAAATATTATTTTTATTGATGGTAAAAACGGAGCCAAACGGCTCCGTTTTTTTGTTTTTCTTTGTTAAAGAATAATACAGATCAGCCCGCTGCACCCCTCGTTGATCACCCGCTCGATGGTCTCTCTGAACTTGTTGCGGGCGTCCTCCGGCATACGGTAAAGCTTGTTATTCAGCCCCTCGTTCACCAGATCCAACAGCGGCTTGCCAAACAAATTGGTGTTCCAAATAGCTGCCGGGTCCTGTTCAAACTCTTTGAGCAGGTACATGACCAACTCCTGGGACTGGCTTTCGCTGCCCACAATGGGTGCCACTTCTGTGTACGTATTGCAGCGGATCATATGAATGGAAGGTGCCTGTGCCCGGAGCTTTACACCGTAGCGGCCACCCTGTTTCATAATTTCCGGCTCATCCAGATGCATCTCATCCATGGCGGGCATTACAATACCGTATCCGCTATTCTCCACATCCGCCAGCGCCTGCTCAAACCGTGCAAACCGCTGCTTGACGGTTACCAGCTGCAAGATCTGCTCCATTAACTGGCGTTCGTTGGCAATGGTCAAGCCGCATTTCTCAGACAGTACCTGATAAAAGTAACTGTGGTCCACCTGCACATCCAGCTGCACATCACCGGTAGACAGATCCAGTCGCCGCACCTGTACGCTTTCAATCCGCGAGACCTTTGCCAAGGCTGCAATAAACGGCTTCACACTGTCAATGGTGGACAAACTGTGGCAGTCCTGTTGTACCGCAGCGAACAGCTCCGTTTTCCAAGGATCCTGATCTTCCAGGCACTTGATCCACCCGGGCATCAGCAGTTGCACGGAGCTGATGGGAAATTCATACAGCACCTTTTGCAGCACCGCATGGAATGCCTCAGCGTCCATTTCCATGCAGTTCTCCGCCAACACCGGCACGCCGTATTTCTCCGTTAGTTCTGCTGCCAAAGCGACCGTTCCCGCGGCTGTGGGCGTCTCCGAATTGAGCAGCACCACAAAGGGCTTACCGTAGGATTTCAGTTCCTCGATCACCCGCTCCTCTGCCTCTTCATACTCCGCTCTGGGAATAGAAGTAATGGTGCCGTCCGTCGTAACGACCAAACCAATGGTGGAGTGCTCGGTAATCACTTTTTTCGTGCCGATCTCCGCCGCCATGTTAAAAGGTATTTCTTCCTCATACCAGGGCGTGCGCACCATCCGGGGCTGCTCCTCCTCAATATAGCCCACGGCACTGGGCACAATGTAGCCTACGCAGTCCACAAGCCGCACACGGAAGGTAGTGTGATCCGTCAAATGCAGGGTCACCGCTTCCTCCGGCACGAATTTTGGCTCCGTGGTCATAATGGTACGACCGGCAGCGGACTGGGGTAATTCGTCCGTGGCCCGCTCCCGCTGGTACTCTCCGTCAATATTGGGGATCACCATGGTGTCCATAAACCGCTTGATAAAAGTGGATTTGCCTGTGCGTACTGGTCCCACCACGCCGATATAAATATCACCCTGCGTTCGGAGAGCGATATCGCTGTAAATCTGTTGATTCATTTGCTCACACTCCCGGAATCAAAAGAATGGTTTGTTGGCGAAGTACATCTTCTGTCAGTTGATTTTCCTGCTGAATAAGCTCGGTGCGGGAGCGGAATTTTTTGGCAATGTCCCACAGGCTCTCATCCTTGGCGGCAAAGTACAGTGTCAGCACCGGTGACTCACCGGCAGTGCAGGGTTGCAGCTCCACATCGGTCACCGTCTGCATCTCCGTCTCGGTGTACAGGCAAGCACTGTACTCTATATTCACCCGCAGTTCAATACGGTTGGCCGACTGTAAGATATAATCAAAGGATTGCAGCCCGGCGCCAACAAATCCGGCGCACTTGCCATCTGTCAACGCCAGTTGCAGCCGGGTCACGCCGTCCTTACAACATAGATTGCCGCTCACATCGTAGTAGGCCACACCGTAGCCCACCTCCACCAGCAGCAGGCCGTTTTGCACCCGCGCCTCCTGCATAGCAAGGGATAAATCCAGAATTTCTGCAATCTCCGTATCCTCAAAGCTCAGGTCGGCGGACAATGTCTTGCCGTCATAGAAGAATTGTGGATCCCGCAGCAGCGGAACCGTGCCGGTCTGTACCCGGGCGTCATAGGCAATGGCATAGGCATCTGTCACCAGTTGGGTATCGCTGACCATAGCGGCCGTGTAGGACACACAAAAGGCTCCGGCGATCTCCAATCGGCGCAAATCGTTATTTTCGTCCGGTACCGGCTTTACAAACAGAGAACCGATCTTCACTTGTGCAAAGGCATGGCTGTCCTCGGTCATACCGGCCACATCCACGATTTTACTGCTGTGCACGGTAAAGCAGCATTTCTCCGTGTTATGTTCTGTGTTTTCATATACCACGCACAACTCAGCCCGGCACTTCACCAGCATTTTGCCGGCAATGGTGCGCACCTCGTCAATCACCGCAAAGGCACCGGTGTGGATCAACACAGAGATATTGGTGTTGTGCTGGCCGATGGCGAACTTTTCGTCAAAGTCGCAGGAGAACAGTCCGGCGTCCAGCACCTCCAGGCACTGGGCGTCTGCTTGGCGCAAAATGGCACCACAACAGTCAGTCAGCTGGCTCTGTTCCATATAGGCAAAGACCTCTGTGTGGACTTGCAGCCCGGAGTGCACCTCTAACTTGCGCTGATTGATCAGCCGATAGTTGGTAAAGTCCGTACAAGTGTGCACCTGGGCAAAGGCAAAGGCGTCCGTCACCGGTGCGTCAATGTTTTTAGTGAACCGCTCCTCAAACGCAGCGGACAAACAGCACCCGGAAGTGGAGATATACACCAATGAAATGCGGCTGCGTCCTGTCACCCTTAAGCTGCCTGAGGCATATTCATAGTCCGTCACCGCATGGCTGCACACGCACCGTACCACCCGCTCCACATCTTCACAGTATTGGGGCAGACTCTCCTGGTATTCCACTTCAAACTTTGCTTCTCCCGTGCCCAAACAAACCGTGCGCTTGCTGTCGGCAAAGGTCTTTTCCGTTTCCATTGCAACATCTCCTTACAGTTACTGGTAATATCTATGCGCCCGCACCCCCGTCTATGCACACCAAAGGAAAATGTTACCCAATAGAAAAAGACTTCGTTACCCTATGATAACGAAGTCTTTTTTCTATGTTAGATTTAGGTTTCCGGCTTTACTTTTTTGATCTTAAAGACGACGCGCAGCAGCGGCGCCAGCACCTTTGGGCGATCCAGTACGATCACTTGCATAATGGCCCTCCTTTTAGCGTTTACAGCAGATAATGCCCAAGACGATGACGGCGATGGCCAAAATGCGGGTGACCCAAATGGTGGGGCAGCAACAGGCGATCACCAGTCCCGCACCGAATGCGATCCACAAAAAATCACGCCTACACATCTTTTTCACACCGAACACCCCACAACTGCTGTATTTACACCATACTATGCACGCAATTGCAGATCGTTACTGAGCACCGTCAGCAGTCGGCCCTCCCGGAAGGAAATGGAACATTCCCCGCCCCGCACCTCATTGCTTTGGCACATGGAGGTGGCCGGGTTCAGGTCATAGTCCGTCAGTTCCCACTCGGCGCCCCGAATGGTCAGACCCCGGCACACACCGCCAAAGGCAAACAGGGAGAAATAACCATAGCCCGCCCCGCTAAAGGAAAAAGGGCCGTCAGAGATAAAAAGCTTTTCATTCGGGGTAATAATCTCCGCCTGCACACCGCGGTCCAGGCAATAGGCCAAGTTCGCCACATTGGAGAAAGAATGGTCAAAGCGGTTGCCAATAGCGCCCACCAAAATCAGGTGGGTATAGCCGCGCTCCATGGCGATCTTTATGGCCGCCAACGTGTCCGTATCGTCCTTATGCGCGGGCATCACGATCAGTTCCTTGGTGTGCTCCGGCACTGGTGAAGAATCAAAGTCCCCAACCACAATATCCGGCTCTGCACCCAAGCGACGGCATTTTTGATACCCACTGTCAGCTGCTACCACAAAAGCGCCAGGCAACAACGGCTTTATGTAGGCGATATCCGCCTCCGGCGCGCCGCTGACAATCAGGCAGCGCTTTATTTCCGTTCCCATTTTTTAATATCCTTTACCTGATTATAAAATTCAACATAACTGTTGTGACGACTTTCGCTGATCTCGCCCCGCTCCACGGCGGCGCACACGGCACAACCCTTATCTGCCACATGCGTGCAGCTATTAAAGCGGCAATCCCCCAAATAAGGGCGAAAATCAGGAAAGCAATCGGGCAATTCGTCCTTGTCGATTTCCGCGTCCCGCTCCAGTTCCAGTGCAGAAAAGCCGGGGGTATCTGCTACCCAGCCACCGGCCACCGGATACAGCTCGCAGTGCCGGGTGGTGTGGCGACCGCGCCCCAACTTCTTGCTGGTCTCGCCGGTTTCCAGCGCCAAGTCCGGGCACAGACGGTTCAACAATGTGGACTTGCCCACGCCACTGTTGCCGGTAAACGCGCACAACTTGCCGGAGATCAGCGCCGGCAATTCGTCTGCCCCTGCGCCGGAGCGGGCGTTACACAGCACCACTGGGTAACCGGCTGTTTTGTAAATGTCGGCGTACTGCTGCCCGTTCTCTGCCAAATCCGCCTTGGTGAGCACGATCACACAATCAATGCCCTTTTGCGCCGCCAGCACCGTCAGCTTGTCGATCTGCACGGTACGGATCTCCGGATCTACCAAAGACGACACAATAAAGAGCCGATCTAAATTGGCCAGCGGCGGCCGGCGCAGTTCATTTTTGCGGGGCAAAATAGTGTCAATGGTATTCTCCCCTTGCGCGTTCACGGTAATCTCCACCCGATCCCCAACCAACGGGGTGATCCGCTGCTTGCGAAAGGCGCCCCGTGCCTTGCACTCATATAATCCATCGGCGGTTTCTACATAATAGAAACCGCCGATCCCTTTGTGAATTCTGCCTGTTACTGCCATATCAGTCCGTCCCGTCGGGTACTGTGGTGTCCGTCTTGTCGTTAAAGTTCATACGCACCGTTTTGGCCTTGTCTGCCTTTACAGTCTGGCGCTGAGACACCTCGCCCAGTTCCACCTCGATCTCCACCCGGGCACCGTAAGACACTTGCAGGTTAAAGGTACGCTGGCCGCCGTCCAGGCTCTCGCTCTTGGTAAATTGCAGTTCCCCATCCACATAGATGTTCAGGGTGCTGTGCTTGCCGGTATCCGGCACCGTTACCTGCAACTTCACCGTCTGTTCCGCCGGGTCGGTAGACACCACGCCGGTGGACACCACCAGCTTGATGGCAGCCGACGGCTCCGCCGCCTCACCCTGACCGGGGGTCTGGCTGATCACCGTATCCTTGGGCAGATTGCTGTCTTCGGTAGAAATCTGCACATTCTCAAACCCGCTCTTCTCCATAAAGTTGCGGGCATCGCTTTGGCTCAGTCCACGCACATCCGGCACAGTCAGCAGCACCTTTTGGGTCGTGCTGGGGCCGGAGCTGATATAAATGGTCACCGTTTGGTCCGCAGCCACCAAATCCCCTGCCTTGGGGCTGGTATATACGCACTGACCCTCTTTTACCGTCTCGCTGGAGATGGTCGTTACGGTGTAGTTGTTCAGTCCCTCGGAGGCTAACTCTTTCTTGGCCATATCCTCACCAAGGCCGTAGCAGTTGGGCACCTGAATGCCACCGGGCGTCTGGGCCACCACAAGGGTCACTGTGCTGCCCTTCATCACCCGCTCACCGGCTGCCGGTTTTTGCTCCAGCACCGTGCCCGGATCAGCATCCTCGCTCTCCTTGCTCTCCTGTACAAAAACATAATCGTACTGGTTGGAGCTGACGATGGTGTCATAAGACTGACCCACAAAGTTCTCCAACTTCATAGACTTGGTGTTCAGCGAACCGGTAAGGCCCATCACCAACAGTACAATGGCTGCTGCAAGCACCAGCATACCGGCGATCACAGCGCCGACGATCTTGCCCTTGCGCTTGGGGTCTTCCTCCACCACCGGCTGTTCCGGCTCGGATCGCAGATCCGGCTGGGGCTTCTCCGTGTGATCCACCGTCTTGATCACATATTTCGTGGGCTCTTCGTCCACAAAATAGGAATAGTCAAATGTGGTGGCCGGGTTCTTGATGACCTCCTCCACATCAAAGAGCATTTCCGTTGCGGACTGGTAGCGATTGGCCGGGTTCTTCTCCATAGCGTGGGCACAAATCTGCTCCACGCCCCGGGGAATATCCGGGTTAATGTCAATGAGCCGCTTGGCGTCCGCCTGCACCTGCATTAGGGCCACAGACACGGCGCTGTCTGCATCAAAAGGCACACAACCGGCCAGCATCTCATAGAGTACCACGCCAAGAGAATATCCGCCCGTTCGTCAGTAAACTCGCCCTTAGCCTGCTCCGGACTGATATAATGCACGGAGCCAATCGCATTTTCCGTTAAAGTTTTGGTCTCGCTGCGGGAGAAGCGGGCAATACCAAAGTCTGTCACCTTAATATGACCGTCAGCCAGCAGCATAATATTTTGAGGCTTAATGTCCCGGTGCACAATGCCCTTGTCATGGGCGTGCTGCAACGCACGCAAAATCTGCGTGGTAAAGTACAGGGCGTCATTCCAGGTGATGGCCCCCTGCTTTTGTATATATTCCTTTAAGGTAATGCCGTCCACATACTCCATCACAATGTACTGGAGCTTCTCGCCAAAGCTCACATCGTACACCTTTACGATATTGGGGTGGGACATAACGGCAATGGCCTTGGACTCGTTCTTGAACCGGCGCACAAAGTCGTCATTTTGCAAAAACTCGTCCTTCAGGATCTTCACCGCCACAATGCGGTCGTCCACATTGTCATAGGCTTTATAAACAACGGACATACCGCCTACGCCGATGATCTCCTGCACTTCATATCTGCCGTCTAAGCGTTTTCCTACATAATTATCCATTATATTTGTTCACTCCGCTTAATTGCTGATGGCAACAACGGTAATATTATCACCGCCGCCGTTTTTGTTGGCCTGCTGCACCAGTCGATCCGCATAGGCATAATACTGACCGTCACTGATGGCGCTGACCATCTCGTCATTGTCCACATAGTTGGAAAGACCGTCCGTACACAGTAGCAGCACCTGGCCGTCGCTAAAGTCGATCTGGTCAAAGTCAATCTTAATGGCACTGTCTACCCCGATGGCACGGGTGATGATATTCTTATTGGGGTGGTGCTTTGCCTCGTCCGGGGTGATCTTGCCGCTCTCCAGCAGATCCTGCACCATACTGTGATCCGTAGTCACCTGCTGCAAGCCATCGGCAGAAAAGAGATACGCGCGGCTGTCCCCGGCGTGGGCGATAAACGCCTGGCCGCCACGAATGACGGCACACACCACCGTGGTGCCCATACCCCGAAGATCCGCCTTTTCCCGTGCCAGATCATACACTTCCACATTGGCGGCAGACAGCGCCGACTCCAGCATATTGCAAATGGAGCTGTCCCGCATATTGGGGTGGTAAGACGCATTGATCTTGCTGCTGATCACCTGCACCGCCAGTGAGCTGGCAATATTGCCGCCGGCTGCGCCGCCCATACCGTCGCACACCACGGCAAAGGCCGTGCCATCCGGCATTTCGCCCACAAAATAGGCGTCCTGGTTGGACTCACGGATCCGCCCCCGGTCGGTTTTAGCAACCATGTTCAATCTGATCACCTCGTTTCTTCAATCTGCGAAGCTGCCCGCAAGAGGCATTGATATCATGACCTAAAGTTCTTCTTATTGTAGCATTTATTCCCTGTTTTTTCAATATGCTTTGAAAGTTTTGAATGTCTTTTTGACTGGATCGCACATTGCCTCGCTCCGCCACATCGTTCACCGGAATCAGGTTCACATGGCAAAGCATTCCCCGCAGCCGCGCCGCCAATTCCATGGCATGGGCCGGTCGGTCGTTTACATTGTGGATCAACGTGTATTCAAAGGACACCCGGCGCGAGGTTTTCTCCGCATAAGCTGCCATAGCCCGCAAGGTAGCATCCACGCCCCACCGGGCATTCACCGGCATGGTGCGGGAGCGGATTTCATCATTAGGCGCATGCAGGGAAAGCGTCAACGTCACCGGCAAATCCTCTTGCATCAAATCGTAAATACGATCCACCAACCCGCAAGTAGAAATGGTAATATTGCGCAGGCTGATATTCAGCCCCCGAGGGTCGTTGACCGTATGTAAAAACGAGATGGTATTATCATAATTATCCAACGGCTCGCCAATGCCCATCATCACAATATGGGATATGCGGCAGCCCAGGTCCTTCTGGGCAGCGTGCACCTGACTCTCAATCTCCGCCGGCAGCAAATTCCGCTGAAAACCGGCCAGGGTAGACGCACAGAAAGTACAGCCCATTTTGCACCCCACCTGGCTGGACACGCAAATGGTGTAGCCATAGTTATAGTGCATCACCACGGACTCTACATACTCGCCATCGTTCAAACGAAACAGATATTTTACCGTATCGTCCACGGCAGAAACATATTTTTCCTCGATTCGGCAGGCGGGAATGGTAAACCTTTCGTCCAGTTTGCTCCGAAGGTCCTTGGACAGATTGGTCATCTCCTCAAAGTCCTGCACCCCCACCTTGTGTAGCCAAGCGTACACCTGATCGGCACGAAAGCGCTTCAGACCAAGGTCCCCAAACCGCTGGCAAAGTGCCTGATAAGTTAAACTTTTAATGTCCTCTT
>ERZ773106.2184-NODE-2184-length-11686-cov-7.123463_pt1 | contig 11686 bp, 8 predicted proteins | sample MGYA00580572_ERZ773106 | MGnify/ENA primary metagenome ERZ773106 (study PRJEB29015, sample SAMEA2737868) | human gut metagenome | biome: human gut; feature: human-associated habitat; material: faeces | place: China | collected 2012 ... | reverse complement strand
ACGCCGCCGCTCATCTCGCTGCCGATGACGATGCCGCCGTGGCCCTTGTCCAGCAGGCAGTTGCGGATGATGGTGTGCTCGCAGCTCTTCTTGAGCTTCATGCCCAGGAACACCTTGCTGGCCTTCATGGCAATGCAGTCGTCACCCACATGGATGTTCACGCCGATGATGCGGGTGTACTCGCAGCTTTCGGGGTCGATGCCGTCGGTGTTGGGGGCGTTGTAGGGGTTGTTGATGTTGAAGTTCAGCAGGTCGAGGTGTTTGACGAAGATGGGGTGGATGGTCCAGGAGTAGCTGTTCTGTACGGTGATGCCGTGGAGGCAGATATTCTCGCTGTCCACCATCGCCACGGCGCGGGGACGCCATGCGATGCGCTTGACCTTGGGGTCGACCCACCAGTCGCCGTTCTGGGCGTCGCAGTCCAGGGTGCCTTCGCCGGTGACGACGACGTCATGCACCTGGGTGATGTTCAGCAGGCCCGCAAAGCTGTTCAGCGGGTTGCCCTCCCAGCCGGTGAGGTAGTATTCGTCCACTTCGTTCTCGCTGGGGATGACGCCGGGCAGGATGGGGTAGTGGGTGCGGTCATTGTCGCCCAGCAGCACAGCGCCCTTCTCGAGGTAGAGGGTGGTGCAGCTCTTCATGAAGAGGCTGGCGGTGCGGTAGCGGCCAGCGGGGACATATACCGTGCCGCCCCTGGGGCAGGTGGAAAGAGCAGCCTGCAGCCTGCCGGTGTTGTCGGTCTCGCCGTCGGCGACGAGGCCGTAGCGGGATGCGTCCACAAAGAAGCTCTCGGCCTCGGTGGTGAAATCCAGTTTCAGGTGCTCACCCTCGGTGTCTACCTCCACAGTGTAGGCGGTGGACGGAGTCAGGGAGAAGAGGGAGAACACGTTGGTGTTGCAGCTTTCGTAAATGGTCTTGCCGTTCAGAGCCACGGCGAAGGGGTGCTCCGGGCGGAAGCACTTGCCGTTTTCCAGCTCGAAGACGGCGCTGCGGGTCATGGAACGGATGAGAGACAGATTCATTTTTACAGCCTCCTGAGTTATTTGCGTAGATTTGCGGCTTGCCCGCAGAGGGCGGACATGGTACACTGGGGATAAGAAGATCAGAGCACTGCCCCGGCGGGGCAGGCATAGCAAGAAGGGGGAAGGGCGGATGCGCGCCGAACGGGAAAAACTCAACGCGAAGATCACGGCGGGAGCACTCAAGCTGACCGGCGGGCGGCTCGAGCTGCCTGCCGAGATGTGCCATATCGTTCTGTTTTCGGGCGGCAGCTGCACGGTCCAGTGCGGGGATACGTCGCTCCTGGTCAGCCCCGGCTGCGCACTGCTGCTGGGGCCGGGGGCGTGGGCGGTATCGCAGGCAGGCCACACCCAGCCGGAAATGCTGGGATGCAGTTTCCCGCAGGCGGCCCTCCACGAGATGAAGAACGCCACCAGCGAAGATTTCCTCCGCCTTTTTGCACCGGGCAGCCAGATGGCCCTTTACGGCAGCATCCAGTGGGCCAGCCGTCTGCGGACGCTGCTGGAGATGATGCGGAGCGCCATGGGCGAGCCGGAGTATCCCGGCGGGCTGTATCTGGCACTGACGCTCCACTATGTGGAGCAGGAGCACCGGGCGCAGAGCGCCGCCGACGCCCGCCCCCGCAACGAGACGGTGGAGCAGATCTGCGCCTACCTTGCGGCAAACTACCAGCAGAAGCTTTCCCTCACCGAGGTGGCGGCGCGGTTCTACATCTCGCCCTACTATCTGAGCCGGCTGTTCCGGCGGGTGACAGGACAGTCCATCGTGGACTACATCAACGCCCGCCGCATCGAGGCGGCACAGAAGCTTCTGGAAACGACCGAGCTGAGCATCGGCAGCGTGGCCGAGCAGACCGGTTTCGCCTCTGCGGCCCACTTCCGCCGCGTCTTCCGGGAGACGATGGGCGTCGGACCGCTGCAATACCGGAAGAGCAGAAAGTGATACTCCTTCCGTCATCGCTGCGCGATGCCACCTCCCTCAAGGAGGGAGGCTTTGGCATAACGGAAAGCTTTCCTCCATCGCCAGAGGCTCCCTCTCTGAGGGGGCTGTCTGCGGAGCAGACTGGAGGAGTCATGAAAAATGCCCCCTGCGTCCTCTCTATGGGAAGAGGCACAGGGGGCATTCATGTTTGTCGGGATGATCCGAGCGGCGGGGGCTTCAGCTTAGCCCTTGACAGCACCGGCGGAGATACCTTCGACGAACTGATCCTGTGCGCAGAAGAACACGATGAGCTGCGGCAGGATAGAGATCAGGGACAGGGCCAGAATACGGTTCCAGGCAAAGCCCGTATCACCGTCCATGGACAGCTTGACGAACAGGGACATGGGGTACTTTGCAGGGGTCTGGACGTAAAGCAGGGGACCCATGAAGTCGTTGCAGCTCCACATGAACTGGAACAGTGCGCAGGACACCAGAGCGGGTCCCAGCATGGGGACGATGACCTTGTACAGGGTCTGGAAGGAGGAGCAGCCGTCGATGGCGGCAGCCTCGTCCAGGTCGCGGGGGACGTTGCGCATGAACTGCACCAGCTGGTAGACGAAGTAGGTCTCAGTTGCGAATGCGCAGTGGACCCAGATGGCCAGATAGAACGGGCTGTTGACCCAGCCGAACTTGGTGTACAGCAGGAACTGAGGCACGTTCAGGACGACCTGAGGCAGGAACAGGGTGGCCAGCATGATGCTGAACAGGATCTTCCGGCCCGGGAAGTCGAAGCGGCCAAAGCCGTAAGCTGCAATGCAGGAGGAGACCACGGTGCAGATGACCTTGGGCAGGACGTAGCTGTAAGTGTTCAGCATGGCCTGCAGGATGTTGATGGAACCGCCGAAGTTGTTCAGCGCGTTCTTGTAGCCCTCCAGAGTGGGGTTCTTGATCCACAGGCCGATGCCTGCAAAGATCTCGCTGTTGTCCTTAAAGGTGGCGCTGATCATCCACAGCAGGGGATAGATCATGATGAGGCCCACCAGGATCAGGACGAAGTACTTGAAAAACGTCGCGATGGCGTTAGAAGCTTTCATTCCCATACTGTCACACCTTACCTTTCATCCGAGTAGTAGACCCACTTCTTCTGGCTGGTGAAGGCGATGATCGTCAGGATGCAGACGATGACGAACATGATCCATGCCAGTGCGGAAGCCATGCCCATCTGGTTGGACTTGAATGCGTAGTTGTAGACCAGAATGGAGATGAGGGTGGTGGAACCGCGGGGACCGCCGTTGGTGATGATGAACGGGCCATTGAACTCCTGGAAAGCCTGGCAGATCTGAGTGACCAGGTTGTAGAAGATGATGGGGGTGATCATCGGGACGGTGATGGAGAAGAACTGACGCCACTTGCCGGCACCGTCGATGGTGGCAGCCTCGTACAGGTCTGCGGGCACGCCCTTCAGAGCGGCCAGGAACAGCACCATGGCGGAGCCGAACTGCCAGATACGCAGGAAGCAGATGATCCACAGTGCGTAGCTGGGGTCGCTCAGCCAGGAGGGACCCTGGAAGTGGCCGAAGGTCAGCATACGGATGAGGGTGTTGACCAGACCGTCATCACGGAACACGGCCTTCCACAGCACGGCGATCGCAACAGAGCCGCCGAGGATGGAGGGGATGTAGTAGACGGTGCGGAACACGTTCACGCAGGCGATCTTGAAGTTCAGGATGTAGGCGATGAACAGTGCGAAGACCAGCTTCAGAGGCACAGTGATGAAGCTGTACTTGAAGGTGGTGATGAGCGCCTTGGTGATCTTGGGAGTGGAGAAGGCGTCCACATAGTTCATGATGCCATACTGATGGATGCCGTTGAAGAAGTCCATATCCGTAAAGCTGTAGTACAGAGACTGGCCGAACGGAATGGCCTTGAAGACGACGAAGCCGATGATCCAGGGGATCAGGTAGAACAGGCCCTGCCATTTGTCAAAAAACTTCTGGGCCGGGGTACGCCCGAGAGAGGGCGCTTTGCTTTCTTTCATCCGGGAATCCTCCTTTTATAAGGATATATCTCGTACGCCGCACAATAGTTTGGACACATTTTTGTCAAAAAAATGTCATCACCGTCTTGCAAAAAAGGGGCATCCGTCCGTAGGTGGAAGGGATGCCCCTTGCAAGACTCTTTTATGCGGGGCGGCCCGTGTCAACACCGCGCGTGTGCGGGCCGCAAAAAGTCCGTGAGGCGGAAATCAGACGGTGTAGCCGACAGACTCCATGCCGTCCAGCAGGGTATCGACCAGGTCAGCGCCGGAAACATTGTCGTAATCCAGAGTGTCGAACACTTCCTGATAGACGCCGGTGCCGGTAGCCTTCAGGTCGTTGGACTCGAACAGGGGGTCGAGCTGGTTGGAAACGAAGGCCATGACCTTGCCGTTTGCCTCAGCCACCAGCTCCTTGATCTTGCCGGCGCCCTGAGCAGCAGCCAGACCAGCCTTGGAAGCGGGGATACCGCACTCGGAGCCCATGATCTCGGCACCTGCGGTCTCGTTCAGCAGGAAGTTGATGAGGGTAGCTGCCTCTGCGGGATGCTCGCAGGTCTTGGTGATGGCCAGACCCATGGAGACCTTGGAGAAGCCGCCGTTGTAATCGCCGAACTTGATCTCCTCGCCCACGGTGAAGCCAGCCTTGTTCTCCTCGTCCAGAGCGTCAGCGTACTTGGTAGCGGAGGAGTCCCACTCGAAGCAGCCGGCCAGCTTACCGGTGATCCACTCGGTGGACTGGTGAGCGGCGTTGTCGCCGTTGGAGCCGTAGTAGGTGGGCAGGCTCATGATGACGTGGCCCTCGACCAGGCTCTTGATGAAGTCGATGCCCTCAGCGATCTGGTCGGCATCGTAGTTCAGGGTGGAGGTGGAGGGGTCGGCCCAGTCCTTGCCGTACTTGCTCTCGAGGTAGAACACCATCAGGATCATACGGTCGTATGCGCCCAGGTGCAGGGGATAGTAGTCATCGCCCAGCTTCTCCTGGAAGGTCTTGCCGGCAGCCATCAGCTCGTCCAGAGTGGTGGGGAAGGAGATGCCGGCCTTGTCGAAGGTGGTCTTGTTCCAGTAGAAGATACGGCCGGTCATGGAGACGGGCACGCACTGCTGAGCGTTTGCCACGTTGCAGGCAGCCAGCTTGGCCTCATCCCACTGAGTCAGGTCGAGGTACTCGGAGACGCTGTTCAGGTCGATGAAGGTCTGGCCGTTCTTGGAGTAGTTGTACAGCCAGTTCCAGTTGATCTGGCAGACATCCTCAGCGACACCGCCGGCGAACTTGGTGGACATGGTGTCCTCCCAGCCGGACCATGCAGCGAAGGTGGGGTTGACGGTGATGGTGCTGTGCTCAGCAGAGAAAGCCTTGATGGCCTCCTGGTAAGCGTTGTGACGGGACTCGCCGCCCCACCAGCTCATGGTCAGGGTGACGGGGTCGGAAGACAGGCCGGCCACGGAAGCTGCGGCGGAAGAAGCAGCGGTGGAAGTAGCGGTAGAACCAGCGTTGCTGGAGCCGCCGCAGGCGGCCAGCAGGCCGGCAGCACCCACAGCGCCAGAGACCTTCAGAAAGTCACGACGAGAAATTGCCTTGCTCATTTTCGTTCTCCTCCTATGTAGAAAACATCTTCTTGCACGGACGCCTCTGCAAAGCATCCGTTGTATACAAATATAATACCAAAGGCAAGAAAAAAAAGAAAGATGCAAATTGTAGTGATAGCGGCAGAAAACGTACAAATATTGCGCTTATTTTTTGCCCGGTTTTGACGTCATTGCCATAATGAATAAACTTGGACCGAAAAACTGTGCAACTTGTATACTTCAACGATTTGCATAGAAAACTGGGATGCAACAGGAGAAGATTGGCCTGAATTGCAAGAATTTTGTAACAGGGGCAGAATTTGTTGAAAGAGCGTTGTATACATCAAAAGCGACGATAACAGAAAGTTCCGGCCCCGAGCTGATATATCAATAGCGCAAAAAACGCGCGAATCAGGCCCAGACTGATATATCACGGATGCAGAAAAGATACAAAAATGCCGCCCGGCGCGCGGACGGCATAAAATCAGGAAAAAGAGTCACCGACGGGCGGCGTAGAAGGCGCTGCGCTCCCGGAAATAGCACTGGGGACACATGCTGACGTACTGGACGTCGTTCTCAAGGTCGATGGCTACCTGTTCGCCCTCAAAGACGAAGCGGCCGTTGACCTTGCGGCAGTTGCAGGTGGCCTTGCGGCCGCAGGTGCAGATGGTCTTCATCTCCTCGATGGTGTGGGCCAGCTCCAGAAGCCGGGTGGAGCCGGGGAAGCCCTTGAGGGAGAAGTCGGAGCGCAGGCCGTAGCAGATGACGGGGATGTTCAGCTCTACCGTCACCATGAACAGCTGTTCGGCCTGCTCGGCAGTGAGGAACTGGCTCTCGTCGCAGAGCACACAGGCCAGAGGCCGGCCCTCGCTGCTGGCGGCCCGGACGGCCTCCACCAGGTCCATGTCCGGCGGCACCAGCAGATCGGCAGGGCGGCGGACGCCCAGACGGCTCACGAGGTCGCCGCTGCCCTTGGTGTCCACCTTCGGCTTGAGGATGAGCACCCGCATCCCCTGCTCCTCGTAGTTGTGGGCCACCTGCATCAGCGCGGTGCTCTTGCCGCTGTTCATTGCGCCGTAACGGAAATAAAGCTTTGCCATATCGAAAAAGTCTCCTCATGAAAGGACTCTCTCAGCCAAAGCCTGACGGAGAGGGCCTGTATTATCGATAGTATCTGCTCAGTCCTGATTGCGCAGCCGGTAGCCCAGGCTCATCAGGCTGTCGCCGAGGTGGACGTTCTCCACCACCACGTCGGGGTAGGAGACAGACAGATCGTAGTGGGAGAAGTTCCAGAAGCCCTGGATGCCCAGAGCCACCAGACGGCCGCTGATCTCCTCTGCGCCGCTGCGGGGCAGACAGAGCACAGCCACCTCGGGGTGGTGCTCTGCGCAGAAAGCTTCCAGCTCGTCGCTGTGTAAGATCTGGATGCCGTTGATCTCTTTGCCCACCTCGTCGGGGGCGTTGTCGAAGGCGGCGATGAGCTTGTAGCCGTTGGTGTCGGTGGTGATGAAGCGGCTCACAGCCTTGCCCAGACGGCCGCAGCCGATAAGGATGGTGGGCAGGAGGTCGCCGTTGCCAAAGAGCAGATGCTCAAGGATGCTCAGCAGGTTCTCCACCGAGTAGCCGATGCCCTGACGGCCATTCACGTCGCCGATGCAGTTGAAGTCCTGCCGAACCTGAGAGGCAGTGGTACCCATCTGGGCGGCCAGCTCACGGGACGAGATGCTGGTGATGCCGTCGTTCTTCAGGGTGCGCAGGTAGCGATAGTATTTGGGCAGGCGCTTGATGACGGGCAGAGAAGCTTTGCCGGGAGTGTTCATAGGGGGTCTCCTTTCTTTTTATCCGCAGCATTGCCGGGGAGAAGTGCGCAGCGGCAGGGTGCTCCGGCAAAAGATTTGTACTTTCTTGTACAATAATGATACATATTTGACAATCTTATCTCTAGTATAAAGTATACAGCGCGAAGAGAGAATGTCAAACCATTTGGCACATTTTTTTGAGAAAGAAAAGAAATCTTTACCGAAGTATAACCGGCAGGAATGCCGGACAAGCTGAAATGAAGCAAAAAGGAGGATGCGCAGAATGTCACAAGAAGAGAAGAACATCCCCGTGGAGCAGCAGCGGCTGGAAAAAGAGCAGATCGAGGATATGGGCAGCGTTTACCGCACCCGGGGAGCTCACGCCATCCACTGCCTGACGGTCATCGGGCAGGTGGAGGGCCATGTGGAAGCGCCCCAGGGCCAGAAGACCACAAAATATGAGCACGTCATCCCCCAGCTGGTGGCCGTGCAGGAGGACCCCGCCATCGAGGGCCTGCTGGTCCTGCTCAACACCGTGGGCGGGGATGTGGAGGCGGGGCTTGCGCTGGCGGAGCTCATCGCCAGCATCTCCAAGCCCAGTGCGGCGGTGGTGCTGGGCGGCGGCCACTCCATCGGCATCCCGCTGGCCGTCAGCGCCCAGCGGAGCTTCATCGTGCCTACTGCCACCATGACGGTCCACCCCGTCCGCCATTCCGGCATGATACTGGGCGTACCCCAGACCATGCGCTGGTTCGAGCAGATGCAGGAGCGCATCACCGGCTTCGTGGCGTCCCACAGCGGCATCTCGGAGAAGCGTTATACTGAGCTGATGATGCGCACGGGCGAGCTGGTCATGGACGTCGGCACCGTGCTGGATGGCCGAAAAGCCGTGCGGGAAAAGCTCATCGACGAGCTGGGCGGGCTGTCGGATGCGCTGGCATGGCTCTACCGAGAAATCGAGGGGAAATAAATTGCCATTTGACTTTTCCCGTGGTACAATGAAAGAATCGAGTAGTATCGAAATTCTTCCATCGTCACCGACAGAGCCGCCCTGAGCGCGCCCTGCTTCATGATATAAAATAAGGAACGGGTTTTAGGAAACATGGCAAAGAGAAAACGCAAGACCTCCGGGCGCAGCACAGCCTCGCGCCGCAAGAACCAGACACAGGACCGGATGCCCGCGGGGCTCATCACCCTGTTTGCGGGGCTGGTGCTCATGGCGCTGGCTTTCGTGCCGGGCAGTTCGGCCTGGCGCACGATGCACGATGTCCTGTTCGGCGTGTTCGGCTGCGGAAGCTTCGTGCTGGGCGCAGCGCTGTGTTATCTGGCCATCCTCTACACCCGGGGCGAAGACCTTCTGCCCCATATCGCCAAGCTTACGCTGGGGCTCATCTTCGCCAGCGGCACGGTCATCGTCTTTTCTGACATCCCCACCGACCAGACCGCCGCGCAGATGACCGCTGCCTGTTATCAGAATGGTATGAGCGCATGGCTCTCGGGCGGTGCGCTGGGCGCTGTGCTGGGCGGGACGCTCCTGCTGCTCTGCGGCAGACCCGCCGCCAATCTGGTCATGGCGGCGCTGGCGGCCTGCGCCAGCCTGTACATTTTTGATATCACCCCGGCGGAAGTCTGGCAGTGGCTCTGCAACGTGGGCGGCAGCGTCCACGAAAAGGGCCTTGCCGTCCACGAGCAGAATGCCGCCCGCCGGGCCGAGCGTCTGGCAGAACGTGCCGCCGAGGAGGCCGAGGCAGAGGAATACGAGGCCTATGACGACGACCTGCCGGAAGACGAAGTGGGCGAGGACTGCTGCGGCGGCGAAGAGCCTGCCGCGCCCGCCTTCCATATCCAGCCTCCCGGCTGGCTGGCTGGCGTCTTCCACTGGGGCCATCAGGTGATGCAGGGCGGCGAACAGGCAGAGCCTGCCCCTGCGCCCGCACCGGAAGCGCAGACCCCGCCTCAGCCCGAGCCTGCCCCCGTACAGGTGGAAAAGCCCCGGCTCCGTGCGCCCTTTGATATTGATTTAGGCCCTGACCATACCACCGTCACCGAGGGCGGCAGTGAGCCCATCGAGCCCATCATCCTCGGCCCCGGCGGCACCTTCGGCATGGACCCGCTCCGCCGTGCGCCCATCCGCGCCACCGTGACTCCCATCGTCCCGGACGCTGTGGATACCGCCGCCGAGGACTTCTTCACGGCCCAGCCCGAGCCGACGGTGACACCCACCGTTACGCCCGCAGCCCCGGCAGAAGAGCCGGAACAGCAGCCCGCGCCTGAGCCGCCGCTCTCCTTTGGCATCCCGCTCTATGATCTGACCCCGACTCCGGAACCGGCCCCGCAGCCGGTCAGCGCCGAGAATGCGGTGGCGTTCCGCTCTGAGCCGGATGAGGACGGCTGGATCAGCATCACCAGCGACCCGGTGGAGGAAAAAGACCTCAACACGCTGGTGGCAGCTGCCATGGAAAAGCCTGCTGTCTCCGAGGAGCAGGCTGCGAACGCCCCCGCCGAAGAGGCGGAGACGGAGGAGAGCTTCCAGTATCAGTACCCGTCCATTGAGCTGTTCGAGCGCGCCCCGGAGGAAAGCGACTCCGGAGCGGAAGACGAGCTGAAAGCCAACGCCCAGAAGCTGGTGGACACGCTGGAAAGTTTCGGCGTCCGCACCCGTGTGCTGGATATTTCCCGCGGCCCGTCGGTCACCCGGTATGAAGTCCAGCCCATGGCGGGCGTCAAGATAAGCCGCATCACTTCGCTGGCGGACGACATCGCCCTGAACCTGGCGGTGGCCGATGTCCGCATGGAGGCTCCCATCCCCGGCAAGCCTGCCGTGGGCATCGAGGTGCCGAACCATAAGAAAACGCCGGTCTACATCCGCAGCGTCTTCGAGAGCCAGAGCTTTTTGCGGATGACCTCGCCGATGGGCATTGCGCTGGGCAAGGACATCGCCGGTGTGGCCCAGGTGGCCGACCTGTGCAAGATGCCCCATCTGCTCATCGCGGGCAGCACCGGCAGCGGTAAATCGGTCTGTGTCAACAGCATCATCATGAGCCTGCTGTTCCGCTCCAGCCCCGAGGACGTCAAGCTCCTGCTCATCGACCCCAAGGTCGTCGAGCTGGCTGAGTACAACGGCATCCCCCACCTGCTGATGCCCGTCGTCACCGAGCCCCGCAAGGCGGCCGGCGCACTGGGCGGCGCAGTGCAGGAGATGGAGCGCCGCTACCACCTCTTCGCGGAGAACAACGTCCGCGACATCAAGTCCTTCAATAAGCTGGCTGCAACGGACCCGAACCTCGAGAAGATGCCCTATATCGCCATCATCATCGACGAGCTGGCCGATCTGATGATGGTCGTCGGCAAGGATGTCGAAGACTCCATCTGCCGCATCGCCCAGAAGGCCCGCGCCGCCGGTATGCACCTCATCGTGGCGACCCAGCGCCCCAGCGTGGACGTCATCACCGGCCTCATCAAGGCCAACATCCCCAGCCGCATCGCCTTCGCCGTGTCCAGTCAGGTGGACAGCCGCACCATCCTCGACGGTGCCGGTGCCGAAAAGCTGCTGGGCATGGGCGATATGCTCTTCATGCCCGTAGGCGCACCCAAGCCCACCCGTATCCAGGGTACCTTTGTGCGGGATGAGGAGATCAGCCGTGTGCTGGACTTCATCAAGAAGAGCGCCACCGTCCAGTACGACGAGGCCATGATCGAGGCCATGGAAAAACACGCCATTCAGGACGGCAAGAAGGGCAGCAGCGGGACCGATTCCGATGACGAGTCGGACTCCGACCCGATGTTCCAGCAGGCCGTGGAGGTGGTCATTGACGCAGGGCAGGCCTCCACCAGCCTGCTGCAGCGCCGCTGCAAGCTGGGCTATGCCCGTGCGGCCCGCATCATGGACGAAATGGAGATGCGGGGCATCATCGGCCCCCACGAGGGTGCCAAGCCCCGGGCCGTGCTCATCAGCCGTCAGCAGTGGCTGGAGATGCAGATGAACCAGCCGGAGGAATGAAACCCTCCTAGGCGCTGACGTGCCAGCTCTCCCGAAGGGAGAGCTTTAGGAACGGGTAAGACACATTCTGCATATCAAAGAAGAGAGACTGAACGGAATACAAAAGAAGCTCCCCTTCGGGGGAGCTGGCAACGCCGTAAGGCGTTGACTGAGAGGGTATTGAATCAACAAAAGGAGCATTATGGACAACTCTTCCCCAAAGATCTACACCGAATTTTTGCCCATCAGCCGGGCAGACATGGAAGCACGCGGCTGGGACCAGCTGGACTTTGTGGTGGTGGGCGGCGACGCCTATGTGGACCACCCCAGCTTTGGCACCGCCATCATCAGCCGCCTGCTGGA
>ERZ773106.2181-NODE-2181-length-11698-cov-2.399983_pt1 | contig 11698 bp, 10 predicted proteins | sample MGYA00580572_ERZ773106 | MGnify/ENA primary metagenome ERZ773106 (study PRJEB29015, sample SAMEA2737868) | human gut metagenome | biome: human gut; feature: human-associated habitat; material: faeces | place: China | collected 2012 ... | reverse complement strand
CTGCACTCCCCTCTATCTGTGACATATACTTTTTCAATATACTTTAATCTTATTTCCACATATTTCATACAATATATTTGTTTAAGACGATATCAAACCTATGTGAATCTTTTGTGGTAGAACTGTGATATTTTATAACATACATTCATGCACAGCCTGCGGAGTTATATCCCCCTCCTCCATCACTTTCAAAAGATGTTCCCTCTCTTGCGGCAGAACGCACCATGCAAGTCCGCATCCGGCCGAGATCGTACCCGGAACAGGAATCAGTCTGCCCGGTTCTTTTCTCTTTTTACAGTACCGTTCCATTGCCATCGCATCCGTTGTCGTATGAAAAGTGATCACAATTTTTTTCTCTCGTTTTTTCATCTTCTCCCCCGTTTCTTATGATTCCATAACACCTTGCCCCGCGCCTGTTCTTCTTATTCCCCAGCAAGCTCTTTTACGGCGCGGATTGCCTCGTCAATTTCCTCTTCCGTATTATAATGGGAAAAACTGAATCTGACCGCACCCTGTATCTTTGTTCCAAGCGCTTCATGCATCAACGGCGCACAATGCGCTCCGGACCGCGTAACGATCCCATATCTGCCGCTTAATTCATCGCTTATCTCTGCCGAATCATAATCGCCGATATTCAAAGAAACGATGGCTGCCCTTCTGTCCGTCCGAAAGTCTCCGTACACTTTCACATTCGGAATTTCAGCGACTCCGTTATAAAAACGGCGCATCAGCTCCAGTTCTCTTTTCCGCAGGCGTTCCATCCCTTCTCTTTCCAAAAATGACAATGCCGCCCGAAGTCCCGCGATCCCGTGACCGTTCAGCGTCCCGGCTTCAAGCGCTTCCGGCATCTGCGACGGATGATGCATATTATAAGAATCTATCCCGCTGCCGCCTGACAAAAGCGGACGGATCTTTACCCCGCTTTTTACATACATACCACCTGTTCCCTGCGGTCCCATCAGTCCTTTATGTCCGGTAAAACAAAGGACGGAAATCCCATATTTTTGTACATCGATCTCCCATACTCCCGCGGTTTGGGAAGCGTCAACAATAAAGAGAATACCATACTTTGCCGCAATCTTTCCGACACTCTCCAAAGAGATCATATTTCCGGTCATATTTGACGCATGAGTACATATGATCGCCCGTGTATTTTTTCTGACTGCCTTTTCCATCTCTTCATATGAAATGTTAGCATATTCGTCGCATGTAAGGATTGTCATCTCCACACCTTTCCTGCGGCATTCATACAGCGGGCGCAGCACGGAATTATGTTCCAGCACCGTTGTGATGACATGATCTCCCGGATCGAGTATTCCCTTGATTGCAATATTCAGCGCCTCTGTAGAATTTGCGGTAAACACAATCTCACTCGCATTTTCGGCATGAAAAAGCCGTGCCAGCGCTTCTCTTGCATCGTAGACTGTTCCCAATGCCTTAAGCGCCGGCTCCGATGCCCCTCTTCCGGAATTTCCCATCTGCCCAAACGCCGCTATAACAGCTTCCTGTACTTCCTTTGGTTTGTGCAAAGTCGTAGCGGCATTATCCAGATAAATCATTTTGTCTCTCCTCCTATATTAGCGGATATATATTTTTGCTTCTTCACATTCGGAGTCTATTACTTTTCCGACAACCGACCCTTTTGTTTCCATCTGTGCTTTATCAAATTCTTCCAAAATCGCATCTTTTTCTTCTTCCGGAACTGCCGCCAGCAAACCGCCGGAAGTCTGCGGGTCACTGAGCAGATCTACATACATCTCATCGGTATTTCCCGCTTCAAGAAGCTGTGCGACATGATTTCTGTTGCGATATGCTCCCCCGGGAATAAGTCCCATCTGCGCATATTCCTTTGCCCCTTCAATATAGGCGATATCTTTTGGCCAAAGCTCTATCTTCGCTCTGCTCGCCGAAGCCATTTCCCCGCAATGTCCGAGAAGCCCGAACCCGGTAACGTCTGTACATGCATGGATCGTAAACTTGTCCAGTATTTCCCTTGCCTTTTTGTTTAACTGCGTCATCACGGCAACCGCTTCTTTCCCGGCAGCTTCCGAAGCCATCTGTGCTTTGACCGCCGTATTGACGATTCCGCTTCCCAGTTGTTTCGTAAGGATCAGAACATCTCCTTTTTTACATCCGAAGTTTTTATAGATGCGATTCGGATGAACAAGTCCCATAACCGACAGTCCGTATTTCGGAACGTCATCTTGCATCGAATGTCCTCCAACAAGGACAGCTCCCGATTCAAGAACCTTTTCCGCGCCTCCTTGCAGAATTTCCCCTAAATAATCCGGATCCAGTTCCCCGGGAAAACAGACGATATTCAACGCGATCTTCGGTTCTCCTCCCATCGCATATACGTCGCTTAGCGCATTAGCAGCCGCAATCTGTCCGAACGTATAGGGATCGTCTACTACAGGCGTAAAAAAATCCAGTGTCTGTATCACTGCCGTATCGTCCGAAAGCTTATATACGGCCGCGTCATCCGAAGTTTCAAAACCGACAAGCAGGTTGTCCTCATGAAACTTCGGAAGCCTCCCAAGCACTTTCCCAAGCGTATCAGGACCGATTTTTGCAGCACAGCCGCCGTGTTTTGCAAATTGTGTTAAATGAATCTTCTCCATCTTCCTCATCTCTTCTTCCTCCGAAAAAATCCATAATAGTCGTTTTTATTATGACGCAAATCTACCTGTTTAACAACTGTTTTGTAGATTTCTAAAGCAGACCAAAAAAGAATCTTTCGGACTTCATCCCTCCACCGTTACAAAAAGAACGAAAGATCCGTCTCCGACTCTTTCGTTCTTTTCCTCTGTTTTCCGAAATCTACTTTAGAAAACGATTATTTTATTGTTCTGCGTCTGCGATATGCAAAGAACACACCTGCTCCCGAAAGAACTGCGCATCCAAACAGAAGCGCTGCGTTTGTCCGATCTCCTGTCTGAGGAGTCGTCTTATCCGGTTTTGTCTGCTCCGGCTGTGGTTGAACCGGCTGCTGCTGATTCGGATCTTTCACCTTCTCAAGTTTAGCAACTGCCGCATTCAATACGTTTAATGCGTTGTCTACTTCTGTCTGAGCTGCATCTTTATCAGCCGCTGTTTCTTTTGCCGCATTCAACGCCGTCTCAAACGCTTTCCAGCTTTCTGCTGTGTAATCTTCTTTTTTCAAAGCTTCTGCATCTTTAATCGCCGCATTAAGCGCTGTTTTATCTGCGCTTTCCGGCTTCGGATTCGGGTTCTCCCTCTCCGCAACGTTTCTTGCCAGCGCGTTTGTCGCATCTAAAGCGCGCTCTGTTTCAGAATGAACGAGCATACGGTCTTTTTCGGATGCCGCCACCGCAGAACCTTGATATGTTCCTTTCTGCGGTTTTGCCAAATGCTCTACAACATCTGTCAATTCTGTTTTTTCTTCTGCTGTCGCGCTTTCACTGTTCAACAGATATTTTGCTTTTGCCACATCACGGATACCTTGTTTGAACAATTCATAACGCGGTGTGCTGTAGAAGGAAGCGTTAAAGTCCTCTCCTACCGCTTCTCTTTCCATCGGATAAATGAACCATCCGTCGCCCGGCTCCCAGTAACGGTAAGTTGCATCGCCGTGCATATCGTATACATAGTTATCCCATGCCCAACGCATATAGCCGTCTGTTCCTAATGTCATCGTGTACCAGATATCCCAATAGTTGTCGCCCGGATCACTGATCATAAAGTTACTCGGATAATCTCCCGTACATGTGTACATCGTTGTCGTCAGACCTAAGTCTCTGCGGTGATCTGACAGATCGTTCATCTGCTGTACGTTTCCTGTGTTTCCGAGATTGATCGAAATATCATCGATACGGTCTGTAAACTCATAATATTCCGGAGCTGCATAGTTCAGCGCCGAAGAGATCTTAAAGTGGTTTCCATCTTCGTCTTTCACTGATTCGATCATCTCAACCGCTGGTTCAAGCTGATCGAGCCCTCTTTCGTCCATTGAAATATAAGTGATGTCAAACCATCCCATTTTTTTGGAATGTTCCATAAAATCTTTTAAGAACGGTTCCCACATCTCTTTCCACTTTGCAGTTCCCGGATTGTGTGATTCTTTCACTACTTTACCCTGCGCTTCATCATAGTAAGCGATCTGATTGTTCCATGGAACGATACTGTAACACTTGATCTGTCCGATTCCGTTTGCAGGATCTAAAACTTTGCACTCGATCATGAAATTGATCCATGCATCATACCAATCATAATCAAATTCCCATGTTCCGTCCGCTTTCTTCGTCCATTTTACCATCGAAAGATCGTTATAATATGACTGATGATTCCATGCCTCTTCTACGACATTGGCAACTACGTCATGACCTCCGATCGAAACATACTCTTTGATCGAGTCTCTCATCAAATTAAAATGTTTTTCTGTAAAATAGAAATCTTCCCGCACCTCGTTTGTGATGCCGCCCGACGGATTTTCACCTAAACCTAAATAATAATTCGCAACTGAAAACGGATGCTGCCAAACTTGCAGTTCTGTTGCCTCCGGCGCCGGCTGTACAAGGTTCAGCACTTCGATGTTGTACGTAAGCTCGAACGGCTTGTCTAATTCGTCCGCCGAAACCGTAATCGTACCTGTATAATTTCCTGCCGCTGTATCTTTCGGAATCGCGATATTTACCCATGCAAACTGTACATCTTGTGCATCGATATCTTTCTTCCCGCCTTTGTAGATCACATCCGGATAATTTTTTGTCTGCCCCTGTGCGTTACGTCCTTCTTTTGCCGCAATTTCTTTGAGCCATTTAATATCAATATTGTCTTTTGACAAAACCTGTCCCTTTTCATTCTTGAAATCGCTTGCTGTAACCTGAACATTGTGAACGTCTTTTTCTGTCGTCACGACAATTTTAGAATTCAGTTCATCATTCAACCAGGCTGTTCCGTTATAAACGCTTCCGTTTCCTGCTTTCAGCTTATCATAATCAAGCTCTGTCTCTAAGAGTTTTTCATTGCCTACATATGCGTTCATAAATGCCAGAGCCGGATCGACTGTAATCTTAGCTTCTGCTAAAACACTGTTGTCTTCAGCGCTTGCCGCTGTGACAGTAACTGTCTTTTTCACATCGATCTCTTTTGCGGTCAGTTTTCCATCGTTTACTTCTACAACACTGCTGTCGCTGCTTGTCCACACAAGCTTCGCATTTGCATTCCACGGAATGACAGACGCCGTAAGCTCTGATGAAGCGCCGGGTGTCATCGTCAGCTCCGTCCGGTTCAATACGATCGAATCAGGCACAGTAATTTCATCGTGAAAAACAACAATCTTATCAAGCTGTATTACTTTGCCTTCAATGCTTTCTCCCTCTTTCGGAACGACACGAAGCGTATGCTTTGTATTCGCAAGATCTTTTTTCTCAAATAATTTCTGTTTGTGCATTGCTCCGGCATTTTGTGCCGCCAATTCTCCGACTTTCACATCGTCGATATAAACGTCGCAGTTCATATGAACTGTATTTTTGCTGGCATGGATCTCTACTCCGGTTCCAGTAAAGATCATCTCATAAGACACATCAACGCCTTTTGCGCTGTAATGCTCTGTTCCGTTATAAAACAAATTTCCGTTGCCGCTTCCCGCAGTCCAAGCGCCTGCCGGCTCGTACTGGATCTTGAAGGGCTCATGATTTGTTGTAAAAACAGCATCGTCAACTTCTGTATATCCCGGAAATTCCGGCTCGGCAATCTCTGCCTCAAATGCTTTTGCATACACAAACTGTACGCCATAAACGCTTCCTGTCCCTGTAGAAGCTTCATTTCTTTTTTCTAAAACTGTGATATGAGCTGTATGATTTCCTGCCGCAAGCGTTTTGCTTTCAAACAATTTTGCCTCCGGTTCTGTCACTGCGGCATAGGCGTCGCATTCTACTGCCTCGCTTCCGTCAATGCTCACGCTGAACATTGCATGATTTGCAGCTTTTTTACCGTAAAGCTCCAGTTTTGTTCCGTTGAATGTAATGTCCAATGTCGCGCCTGCCGTGTTGCTCCAGTGCTCTGTAACGGAAGCGTCGCCCGCTCCCGCCGATTCCCATCCGCCGTTATTTGCATTACCGTCTGAATATACAAAACGTGCGTCTGTATCATCGATGATCTCGAAATCATCTGCTGCCGCATTTACGACAGACGGCGCAACCAAAGTGATGACACAGCAAAAGGCAAGCAGCCATGACATTACCAGTTTTTTGGTCTTTTTCATTTGTCTTAATACCTCCTTATTATGTAGGGGATATCTGTATTTTTGTTTTCCTTTTCCCCATGTAAACTTACTCAACTCAAAAGCTGCATTTCGGGACAAAACATGCCGCTTTCCTATGAGCTGTTATCGTATTGTATCAAACTTTTGCAATACTGTCCTTACACTTTTATCTATCCGTTTATACTTTTTGCCATTCTTTCTTTTTCACCCATAATAAATATTTTTCCTTATGTCCTTCTCCTGTCGTTACGGAGAAACAACGCTGACTGCGTTTTGAAGAATTTCTGCAATCGTATACATATTTGTCACTGCTCCGACTGCCAGTTTTTCCTTTAATCCGTAAAAGTCAAGACATGTGCCACACGTCAGTATCTCGACGCCTTCTTTTTCCAAAATCCTGATATCTTCTAGGCAGTCCGAACCTTCCACCGTAAGTTTCGCGCCTCCGTTGTAAAAAAGGATTTTATCCGGAAGCGTATCAAGCTGCGTCTCCGCAAAAAAGAAACTCTTCATTAAAACTGCGCCCAGCTCATCATTTCCGCTTCCCATTTTATCAGAAGAAACCGCAACGACCGTTCCGATACATGTCGCGCATCCCGCAGATGATAACTGCACTTTGTTCATCCCCTGCGCACTACTGTTACTTCCATTTTCTGCTGCCGGATTGTGATCCGATTCGCCTGCTTCTTTCCCCCCACCTTCTGCCTGCGCCCGGCTTTCTTTTCCTGCGGTCTGTCCTTTTTGATCGCTTTCTGATACAGCCGCGTTCTTCTCTTCTACCGTAATCATCACTTTGTATTCCCGGTCGCTGATCTTTTCCGATTCCGCTGACGCGCCGCTGCTTTTTGCCATCTTCATGACATTTTTCATTGCCGTCTCGTTATCTACAAGCACTTCTATCTGTCCTGCTCCCTGTAATTTTCCAAGCGCTTTTTTTGTTTTCACTACCGGAATCGGACAGTGATCTCCCATTGCATCTACTGTCATTTTCACCATAAGACATCTCCCTCAAAATTTTATTTCTTATTTTATATTGTATCATGAATCATGCCGTATTTCACTTTGAAAATTCAAGTTGACGAAATCCACAGACAGTAAAAGCTCAGCCTGTGCATTCGTAAAACCGCGCTGCATGGCTGAACTGTTACAATTTAGATTGTTTTATGCTTTCCTGTTGTACATGCTTGTGGTAAACTATAGCTATATTCGCACACACTGTATGGAGAAAGGATATTATTATGTGGATTGCAGACAACTGGAAAGATTATGAAGTTATAGATTGTTCTAACGGAGAAAAACTGGAACGATGGGGAGATTATCTTCTTGTTCGCCCCGATCCTCAGGTAATCTGGAACACGAAAAAGAATCATAAAGGATGGAAACAGATGAACGGCCATTACCACCGCAGTAAAAAAGGCGGCGGGGAATGGGAATTTTTCAGTCTGCCTCAGCAGTGGCAGATTCACTATGGATCTCTTACATTTAATTTGAAACCATTTAGTTTTAAACATACCGGACTCTTTCCCGAACAGGCGACAAACTGGGATTGGTTTTCGGAAAAGATCCGAAACGCGGGACGCCCGGTAAAAGTTTTGAATCTTTTTGCCTATACAGGCGGCGCAACTCTTGCGGCAGCGGCCGCCGGAGCGCATGTCACCCATGTGGACGCCTCAAAAGGCATGGTCGGCTGGGCGAAAGAAAACGCAGTGTCTTCCGGGCTGAAAGACGCTCCGATCCGCTGGCTTGTCGATGATTGTGTAAAATTTGTCGAACGGGAGATCCGCCGCGGCAATACTTATGACGCGATCATCATGGATCCTCCGTCTTATGGCCGCGGTCCGAAAGGCGAAATATGGAAGATCGAAGATATGATCCACCCGCTCATCAAACTTTGCACAAAGATCTTGTCTAAAGACGCCCTTTTTTTCCTTGTCAATTCCTATACGACAGGGCTTGCACCCGCTGTACTTACGTATATGATCTCGACAGAACTAAAGCCATGGAACGGCCATGTAGAGTCGCAGGAAATCGGACTTCCTGTCACTGATTCGGGACTTGTCCTCCCATGCGGCGCATCCGGACGATGGGAATCTGACTGATCACACTTTTATCCGGCTTAATATTTCTCCGATCGGAGCTGAAATCGTCAGTTCTGATCGGATATTTTTTGCCGTTTCTGATTTATTGATCACCGCAAGACGGCTTCCTCTGAAATAATCGATAAATCCTGCTGCCGGATAAACTACGAGAGACGTGCCTCCGATAAGCAGCATATCTGCAGACGCGATCGCCTCCACAGCGCCCCGGATCGTCTCCTCATCAAGACCTTCTTCATAAAGGACAACATCTGGTTTCACGACGCCCCCGCAGGAGCATTTCGGAACACCTTCGCTTTTTTTGACATATTGTGCATCATAAAATTTCCCGCAGTTCATACAATAATTTCTGTGAATGCTGCCATGCAGTTCATACACTCGCTTACTTCCTGCCAACTGATGCAGACCGTCTATATTCTGCGTAACGACAGCCGTAAGTTTTCCCGCCCGTTCCAGTTCTGCCAATTTCAGGTGAGCCGCATTCGGCTTTGCATCAAGAATCATCATTTTTTCTTTATAAAATTCATAAAATGCTTCAGGATACCTCATAAAAAACGTATGACTTACAACCTGTTCAGGTGAAAAACGATACTTCTGATGATAAATCCCATCCGCACTTCTAAAATCCGGTATTCCGCTTTCTGTCGAAACTCCCGCTCCGCCGAAGAAAACGATACTTTCACTTTCTTCAATCATCTTTTGCAGCCGCTCTGTTTCCCGCTCATACATTTTTCAAATTTCCTTTCTCAACATGTTTATCCATAATTTCAAGCATTTTTTCCCATACGATATCCGACGTATCCGCAATCCGCTCATTTCGCTTACACACCTGAGCCTTATGCACTCCATGCTCTGCCCAGCTTTTCCCGTCTGATGCGTCATTTAATAAAAGCGGCTGGAAATTATCGAGCAAATGAGCGAATTTTGCATCCTCTGTACTATATTCTTCAAATTCATCCCACAAACTTCTGAAATACGTTCCCTGATCTTTTGGAAGAATACCGAAAATACGCTCTGCCGCTTTTAACTCCCTCTCTCTTTTTGACTTGGCGCCCTCGGAATCGTATGCATAAGTATCACCCGCATCTATCTCGACAAGATCATGGATCAGTACCATGACGATCACTTTCATCAGATCAACAGGCGCGTCCATATGCTCTTTCAAAAGTATCGCAGACAATGCCAGATGCCATGAATGTTCCGCATCGTTTTCTTTCCGGCTTCCGTCGGCAAGATATGTCTGCCGAAAAACGCTTTTCACTTTGTCCGCTTCAATAATAAAACGGATCTGCTGTTCAAGCCGTTTCCTTTGTTCTTTCTTCTCCGTCATCTTACTTTTCGTATTTTCGCTCATGCCATACGCCTTCCTTTCTCCTCATATAAATAAAAAACCTCCCTGCCGGGGCAATCCCGCTACAGAGAGGATAGCAGACTTTTACAGATCGACTTTACCTGTCGTATCGCCGTTAATTACATAATAAGCTGCTGACTCTTCCGGCTTCAGATAGATCTTAACATCTTTCATATCGCCGACTTTATTTTTCAAAACTTTTGACCAAACATATTTTATTTTGTCAAAAATCTCTTTGTCTGTATATTCTTTTCCCGCAAACTGAAGAAACATCTCTGTTTTCAGTTCCGCTTTCTTAGATGCCGCCTTTTTCACCGGCGCTTTTTTCTCTGCCTTTGCCGGAGCTTTTACTGATTTTTTTACAGCTGCCTTCTCTTCTGTCTCCGGTGTATCTACCAAAACTGCCGCTTTTGTCTCAAGCTTTTTCGTTGTGTCTTTCTTTGTCTCAATCGCTTTCGCTGCTTCTTTCTTTTCCGGCTCTGCTTTTACAGGAGCTTTTTCAGAAGCTTTCACTTCTGCCTTTTCCTCTGCCTTCACAGCTGTTTTCTCTTCTTCCTTTACTGCTTTCGCCGCTGTTTTAGCCGCCTTTGCAGGCTCCGCTTTGATCGCATTTGCTATTTTAGCCGCTGCCCTTGATGTCGAAGTTGTTTTCTTTACTGCCATACTTGTTCCCTCCTAAAATAATACAACCAAGTATTTCCGATACCGCTCTCTAATCCTGTTCAGTATCACTTATTCAACCCAAATCAAAAAGTTTCATAGGGGATTGTACCTCATTTTTCAGAAAACGTCAAATTTTTATCATTCTTGCTGTAATTTCAGTCCGCCTTCACTGTAATTTTCTTATCATCCGGCTATTTTCCGAGATGAAAAACCTTATGATACACGCATCAGATTCCACCTGAAATGAGCTGCCAAAAAACGGAGCAGCACCGTTGCCGCCAGTCCTAATATCGTACCGTAAGCTTCTCCGAATGCCGTTCTTCCGACTACACAGACGATTCCTCCCGCAATCGCAGCGCATGCGTAAATATGCTTTACAAGAATATACGGAGTCTCGCCTGCCATAATATCACGAAGCACCCCTCCTCCTACTCCTGTAAGCGTTCCGATAAATACAAAGAAGAACACATTTTCCCCGGCCCGCACCGCCGCCTGTATCCCCACTACTGTAAATATTCCAAGTCCTGCCGTATCGCACCAGAACATCAGCTTATCATAATAATCTGTCTTTACCCGAGACTCAAAAGCCGTCGGTTTCGCATATGCGATCACAAAAAGAATCGTCGATGTCAGCGCCGCCACAAGAACATAGACCGGATGCGAAAACGCCCCCGGCGGCGTCAATCCGAGTATGATATCCCGCATGATCCCGCCACCTACCGCAGTTGTCGCCCCGAGCACATTTACCCCGAAAATATCCATCTTTTTTTCTATGGCGATCATTGCTCCCGAAGAAGCAAACGCTACTGTTCCGATCAATTCCAAAATAAAAATAAATTCATCCATACCACAAATCCCGCCTTATCAGATTTCCGTTTTCCTGTGTTATGACTGATAACTTCTGAAAAATGCAGAAATATCTTTAAGCATTTTTACAAGTGCGTCAATTTCTTCGTCATCCAGCTTTTCTATCACGGCGTTGGTCATCTGACGATGGAACTGCTCGTGATGATAAAAAGCTTTCTCTCCTTTTTCCGTAAGCGCTATATATACGACCCGTCTGTCCTCTTCACTTCTTTCCCTCTTCACATATGCCTTTCTGACAAGCGCATTGACCGCAGTTGTGAGAGACCCCGCCGTGATCTTCAGCTTCTTAGCTACGGATGACATTGTATTTTCACCGGATAATCCGATTGCTTCTATGATATGCATATCATTATTTGTAATGTCTTTAAATTCTTCGGTTATGATCGCTTCTTTTTCTAATTCCCATATTTCATTAAACAGATTTACAAGCGTATCATTAATTGTTCTGTACGCATCCATCGGACCTCCTCCTTTTCCATATATTGTGTTCCATAA
>ERZ773106.2178-NODE-2178-length-11700-cov-15.263804_pt1 | contig 11700 bp, 10 predicted proteins | sample MGYA00580572_ERZ773106 | MGnify/ENA primary metagenome ERZ773106 (study PRJEB29015, sample SAMEA2737868) | human gut metagenome | biome: human gut; feature: human-associated habitat; material: faeces | place: China | collected 2012 ... | reverse complement strand
GGGAGGCCCGGCCGTGAAGCGCCCGCCCCGCACCGTAGTCCTGGCGGCAGCGCTGATCTCCGGCGTGGCCGTGGCGGCGCTGATCCTCTGCACCACGCTGTTTCTGCGCAGCTACCGCAGTGCTGTTGTGGAGGGCGCGCGCACGAACAGTGCCCAGGTCGTCAGCCAGGTCGCAGGCGCGGTGGATAACTACGTCAACACGATGGACAGCGCCGTCGGCATCGTGCTGGAACAGCTTGACAGTGAACCTGCGATGCGGGACGCATTTCTGAATGCCTTTCTGACAGCCCGGCCCGAGGTCGCAGCCATCACGACTTACGACGAAAACGGCAGTCTGTTGGACTGCTGGGCCCAGGCGGGCCGCACGCCGAAATCTGACATACTGCGCAACCTCTCCTTTGACCTGACCACGGCCCGGCGCCTGGGGCATGGCTACATCAGCACGCCGCATGTAGAGTCGATCTTTGACAGCTACTACCCGTGGGTCGTCTCGGTCATCCGTGCTGTGCCGGGGGACGGCGGCAGCAGCCGTTGGCTTGCGGTAGATTTGAGCTTCAAGGAGTTGGCCGCAACGATCAACAACGTCGGCATCGGTCAGCATGGCTACTGTTACCTGATGGATGAGCGCGGCAACATGGTCTACCACCCGCAGCAGCAGCTTTTGTATGCCGGGTTAAAGAAGGAGGAGGCCGGGCGTCTGGCCTGCCTCGGCGACGGCACCTACGTGGAGGACACGGTCATCTACAGCGTACAGCGTGTGCCGGGCAGCACATGGCGCGTCGTCGGCGTCAGCTACATTGACGAAACCGTCAATGAGAGCTTCCGGCAGATGGTGCGCATCACGGTTATCACGGCGGGGCTTGTTTTTCTGGCCGCGCTGGCGGCGGGCTGGGTGCTGTCCCGCCTGCTGTCCCGCCCGTTGCAGCAGCTCGAAACAGCCATGGAGCAGTTTGAGCAGGACGCCGACCACTTCGCCTTTCAGGCCGTGCGCGGCACGCGGGAGGTGCAGAACCTCTCGGACTCCTTCGGCCACATGGTGGGCCGCATCCAGCAGCTTATGACCACCGTCCGCGAGGAGGAAATTGTCCTGCGCAAGACAGAGCTCAAGGCGCTGCAGGCGCAGATCAACCCGCATTTTCTCTACAATACGCTGGATTCCATCGCCTGGATGTGTGAGCGCGGCAAAAATGCCGATGCTGTCCAGATGGTCCATGCACTGGCGCGGCTGTTCCGCATCAGCATCAGCCGCGGGCATGAGCTGATCCCGATCGAAAAGGAGCTGCAGCACGCCGAGGCGTATCTGCAAATTCAAAAATACCGCTACAAAAACCAGTTTACCTACCACTTTACGGTGGACGAGAGCTGCCTGCACTGCCTGTGCAACAAGATCACGCTGCAGCCCATCATTGAGAACGCCATTGTTCACGGGCTGGATCTGATGGTCGATTCCGGCCACATTGAAATCACCGTAAAGCCCGACGGGGATGATATTCTGCTCATCGTCGCGGACGACGGCATCGGCATGGAGCCGGAGCAGGTCGCGGCCCTCTTGCAGAATGAGCCGAGTGACCGCACTGGCATCGGCGTCAAGAATGTCAATGACCGTCTGCGCATCTACTTTGGCGCGGACTACGGTATCTCCATTGAAAGCGCCCCCTACGAGGGCACTACGGTGACAATCCGCACCCCGCGCGTGCCGGAGGACAGGGAGGGCGACTATGACAAAAACCATTAAACGTCTGCTGCCCGCGGCCCTGGCCGTGCTGCTGGCAGGCTGTGCCATGCAGCCCGTGGACAGCACAACGGCCTGCTACAGGGTCGCGCTCATAGCCAAAAACAATCGGGATTCCGAGTTCTGGGACGCCGTCTTTACCGGGGCAGAGGCCGCCGCCACGGAATATAACCTGCAATTGACCATAACGGCCCCCGACGATGAGGAGGACTATGCGGCGCAGAACCAGCTGATTGCCGATGCCGTTGAGGACGGCGCACAGGCTATCGTTTTCTCCGCCATTGATTATGAGGCCAACGCCGCCGCCATTGATGCCGCCGCCGCGGCGGGCGTGACGGTCATCAGCGTGGATTCCGCGGTGAACTCTGACAACGTTGCGGCCTACATCGGCGCGGACAACTACGGCGCAGGCCGGATGGCGGCCCAGAGCGCACTGGACGGCACAGCAGGGACGCTCTGCGTCGGGCTTATCAACTATGAGGTCAACGGTGCCAACGGGCGGGACCGGGAGCAGGGTGCGCGCGATGCTTTTGCGGAAAGCGGACGCGCCAGGATCACTGCCGCCGTGTCAACACACCCCAACGCCGCCAGTGCCCGCGCGGACACGCTGGCCATGCTGCGCACCCACCCGGAGATCAACGTGCTGATCGCCCTCAACGAGACGACTGCCGTCGGCGCGGCGCAGGCTGTCCAGCAGATGCAGCGCGCCGACGACCTCTGGCTCGCGGCGTTCGACTCGAACATCGAAACGATTGACGCCCTGCAGACCGGTACGGTGGACGCGCTGATCGTGCAGAACACCTACGGTATGGGCTATTTCGGCGTCGAAAGCGCCTACAAGCTGCTGGCCGGGCAGGGGAGCAGCGTCGAAAAATCGAACATCACCGCCACCCGCACCATCACCCGGGAAAATATGTTTGCTATGGATAAGCAAAAGGTCCTGTTCCCGTTTGGGTGACCCCCCGAAGCCCGGCCCCTACGAGCCTACCGCCAAAGCCCTTCTCCCACTTCGGAGAAGGGGCTTTTTTATTTTTCCATCACCCGCAAAAATCTTACAAAATGAAAACAACAAACACCCTTTTGTTACTTTTACTGGCATTATGCACAAAAACAAAAGCTTTCGACTGGCGAAACTGCCTGAAACGGTGAAAATTTCCACCCGTAGTCGGTGAAATTTCACCTTGTTTTTTCACCCGTCCCCGAGTATTATAATAACTGTCAACAGGGTTCGCTCCTCTACAAGCGACCCGCCCGAAAATCTACTGCATATCTAAAAAAGAAGGAGAAACTCATTATGAAAAAGTTTGCTGCTCTGGCCCTTGCAGGTTGCATGGCCGTCTCTCTCGCCGCCTGCGGCGGTTCCGCCTCCACTTCCACCGCTGCTTCGGAGTCCACGGCTCCCGCAGAGTCCACCTCTGCTGCAGAGTCTGCTGCTGAGTCCGCAGCCGAGAGCGTTACCGAGGCCACTCAGGGCGGTAAGGTCGGCGTCTGCATTTACAAGTTCGACGATGCCTTCATGACCACCTACCGTAATGCGCTGCAGGAGATCCTCGAGGGCAAGGGCTACGAGGTCGCCATCGTCGACGGCAACAACGACCAGGCCAAGCAGAACGAGCAGATCAACACCTTCATCACCCAGGGCGTTGACGCACTGATCATCAACCCCGTTATGACCTCCGCTGCCGACCAGATCATCTCCACCGTCAAGGGTGCCGATGTTCCCACCGTCCTGATCAACCGTGAGCCCACCGCCGATCAGATGTCCGCTTATGACAAGCTGGTCTACGTCGGCTGCGACGCTGCTCAGTCCGGCACCTTCCAGGGCGAGCTGATCCTCGACACCGAGAACAAGGGCGACATCAACGGCGACGGCAAGGTTTCCTACATCATGATCCAGGGCGACCCCGAGAATATCGATGCCCAGCTGCGTACCGAGTACTCCGTCAAGGCTCTGACCGATGCCGGCGTTGAGGTTGAGCAGCTTGACCTGCAGCGCGGTGACTGGGATCGCAACAAGGGCCAGGAAATCTGCCAGAACGACCTTGCCAAGTACGGCGATCAGATCGAGGTTGTCTTCTGCAACAACGATGATATGGCTATCGGCGCTCTGCAGGCCATTCAGGCTGCCGGCCGTACCGTCAACAAGGACATCTACCTCGTCGGTGTTGACGCTCTGGACGCTGCCAAGAACGAAGTTGCCAACGGCAACATGACCGGCACTGTTCTGAACGACGCTAAGGGCCAGGCTACGCAGGCTGTTGCTTCCATGGAGGAGCTGCTGGGCGGCAAGACCTTCGAGGCTAACCACCAGAGCGTCTACGTTGACTACGTCAAGGTTACCCCTGACAACGTCAAGGACTTCCAGTAATTTGACAAAAGCCACAGCTTAAACCAGAACAATCGGGGTGCGTGTGCGCAGGCGCACGCACCCTTTTTTCGTGAAAAGGTTACAAAAGATTAAAGGGGGCCAGCGAATTGTCAGAGTACCGCTTGGAGATGTGTGATGTCGTCAAGACGTTCCCCGGCGTCAAGGCACTGAATCACGCACAGCTGAAATTGAAACCCGGCACCGTCCATGCGCTGATGGGAGAGAACGGCGCGGGCAAGTCTACCTTGATGAAGTGCATGTTTGGTATCTACCACATGGACGAAGGCAAGGTCATTTATGAGGGACAGGAGGTCCAGATCAAGGGACCTCTGGATGCACTGAACCGTGGCATTGCGATGGTGCACCAGGAACTGCAGCCCATCCCGGAGCGTTCCATCGGCGAGAATATCTACGTCGGGCGCTACCCAACCAAGAAATACGGACCCGTCACCGTCATCGACCACGACAAGATGTACGAGGATGCGGCCAAGGTCCTGAAGGAAGTCCATCTGAATTATGATCCGCACGCAAAGCTCGGAACCTTGAGCGTTTCCCAGATGCAGCTGGTTGAGATCGCCAAGGCGGTCTCCGCAGACTGCAAGGTGCTGATCCTCGACGAGCCGACCTCCTCGCTGACGGCAGCTGAGGTCGAGGCACTGTTCACCATCGTGAACGAGCTGCGCGCCAAGGGCGTCTCCATCGTCTACATCAGCCACAAGATGGATGAAATTCTTCGCATCAGCGACGAAGTCACGATCATGCGCGACGGCCAGTACATCGGCACCTGGGAGGCCAAGGAACTGACCACCGATATGATCATTACCAAGATGGTCGGACGTGAGCTGTCGAACCTCTACCCGCCGCGCTCGAATACGCCCGGTGAGGTCGTGTTTGAGGTCAAGGACTTCACGTCCATCAACCCCAAGAGCTTCCGTCACGTCAACTTCAACGTCCGCAAGGGCGAGATCCTCGGCGTTGCGGGTCTGGTCGGTGCTCAGCGCACCGAGCTGATGGAGGGCCTGTTCGGTCTGCGCTGCCACACATCGGGCACCATCACCTATAAGGGCAAGGAACTGACCATCAACCAGCCGCAGGACGCCATCAAAAACGGCATCGCCATGCTGACCGAGGACCGCCGCGCCACCGGTATTCTGGGTGTGCTTTCCATTGCGGATAACGTCTCCATTGCATCGCTGAACAAGTATCTGATCGGCGGCATCATGCTGGACGACAACAAAATCGAAAAGCTCGTGCAGGATAATGTCGCCAAGCTGTCCATCAAGACGCCGTCCTCCAAAACGCAGATTCAATCGCTGTCCGGCGGTAACCAGCAGAAGGTGCTGATTGCCCGCTGGCTGGCCAACGACCCCGATGTTTTCATCATGGACGAGCCGACCCGCGGCATCGACGTCGGTGCAAAGTATGAAATTTACTGCATCATCGCCGAGATGGCCAAACAGGGCAAGAGCATCATCATGATCTCCTCCGAAATGAGCGAGCTGATCGGCATGTCTGACCGCATCATGGTCATGTGCGATGGCCGCTGCACCGGCTTTATCGACGGTGATAAGGCGAACCAGGAGAACATCATGACGCTGGCTACCCAGTTTGAATAAGGAGGAATCCGAAAATGGAGAAAAAATTCGACTTAAAAAAATTCCTGTCCAATAACGCGATCATTATTCTGATCATTTTGCTGGCCCTCTTCGTCGGCTGCACGACCCAGAACTTCTTTACCGAGACAAACGGCAAAAACCTGCTGCTGAACGTCGCCCCGCGTTTCATCATCGCCTGCGGCGTTTCGGGATGCCTGATTACCAAGGGCACTGACCTGTCCGCCGGCCGCCAGGTCGGCCTGGCCGCCTGCTTCTCCGCCATGCTGCTGCAGAGCGTTGACTACTCTGCCCGCATGCTGCCCTGGCTGCCCGATATTCCGTGGCCCGTGGCCCTGCTGATCGTTATGGCAATCATGGCCTGCTTCGGTGCCATCAACGGCTGCATTATCGCATTCCTGAAGGTTCCTCCTTTCATCGCTACGCTGGGCATGCAGACCATCGTTTACGGCCTGTGCTCCGTCATCACCAACAACCAGCCCATGGGCGGTTACAAGCAGAGCTACCTGACCGTTGCCAGCGGCACGCTGGGCCCCATCCCGTTCCTGGCCATCTTTGCGCTGATCGTCGGCATCTTCTTCTGGTTCCTGTACAATAAGACCCGTCACGGCAAGTACATGTACGCCATCGGCGGCAACGAGAACGCCGCTCAGGTTGCCGGTGTCAACGTCACCGCGTCCCTGATCCGCATCTACATCCTGGCCTCCTGCATGTATGCTCTCGGCGGCTTCCTCGTCGGCGCAAAGGCCGGCGGTGCTTCCACCAACACCGGCAACGGCTATGAGCTGGAAGCTATCGCAGCCTGCACCATCGGCGGCGTTTCCACCAACGGCGGCGTCGGCAAGGTCTCCGGCGTTCTGGTCGGCGTTCTGGTCTTTGAAGTCCTGAAGATCTGCCTGCAGTTCCTCGGCGTCGACCCCGCTTACACCTACATTGCACAGGGCCTTGTCATCGTCATCGCCGTTGCCCTTGACCTGCGCAAGTACCTGGCCAAGAAGTAACCTATGGGCGAAGAAAAGACTACTCCCGAGACCGAAAAGAAACCCGACCGCCCCGACCGCAGCCAGCTGAATGCCTTTGAGAATTTCTACGAGAAATTCCGCAAGGTTCCGCTGAAATACATAGACATCTTCATCGGCGTCTGCGTAGCCGCTCTGGTCATCGTAGTGCTGGTCGGCATCCTCAAGAGTAAGGGGATACTGTAAAAAAAGAAGCACCGTTCACAGAGAAAAAACTCTGTGAACGGTGTTTTTTTGTGCTTTAGCAGAGCTGTAGGGGCCGCACATGTGCGGCCCGCAACCTTGCATTTACAGCGCGGCTGCCTTCTAGCCGAGAGGCGGATATGGAATTTGCCCCTATTATTTTTTGATCACCTTTTTCTTCTTCCGCACGCTGTACCCAAAGCTGCCCAGCTTTCTTCCCAGCGCCAGATAATCCCCGTGGCTGTAGACGATCAGCTTCGCCTTGTTCAGGCACAGCTTGCCGCTCTCGTCCAGCAGCCGTTCGTCCACATCCACGGCGACGCACTCGGCCAGAAACAAATCATGCGAACCCAGTGGAATGACCTGCGTGACCTTGCACTCCAGATTCACGGGGCTTTCCTCCACCAACACCGTGCCGACCTTGGCCGCAGGGACAGCGGTCAGGTGCATGGCAGCAAACTTGTCCACGTCGCGCCCACTCTTGACACCGCACCAGTCGATGGCGCGGACAAGGCTCTCGGTGGGCAGGTTCACGACGAACTCGCCGCTTTCCTGAATTAGATGGTGGCTGTACCGCTCGGGCCGCACGCTGATGGACAGCATCGGCGGCTGGGTGCAGATCGTGCCGGTCCAGCCCACCGTGATAAGGTTCGGCTTCTCCGGGACCCCGCAGCTGACCAGTACGGGCGGCTCCGGGTTCAGCAGGGTAGACCCCTTCCATACCTGTCGGCTCATTGCGCATCCTCCTTGATCTCGCCAAAGTTTGGCGTTGCATCGCTGATAATATACCGCGGACGGTGCTTGGATTCCAGATAAATTTTACCGATGTACTCCCCGATAACGCCCAGACAGATCAGCTGCACGCCCGACACAAAGCAGATGATGCTCGTCATCGACGCCCAACCGGACACGGTCAGGCCGAGCGCGGCCTCGATGACGGCCCACAGCACGCCGATAAAGCTGACGAGCGCCACAAACACGCCGAAGCCTGTGATGAATCGGATGGGTTTGATGGACAGGCTCGTGATGCCGTCAAACGCCAGCGCCAGCATTTTGGACAGGGGATAGTGGCTCTCGCCCGCCATGCGCTCATGCCGCTCGTAGGTCACGCAGGTGGACTTGAAGCCGACCAGCGGCACCATGCCGCGCAGGAACAGGTTGACCTCCCTGAACCGGGCAAACTCCTCCAGCACGCGGGCGCTCATCAGGCGGTAGTCCGCGTGGTTAAAGACGACCTCCGCGCCCATGGCGTTGAGGATTTTATAGAAGCTCTCCGCGGTAAAGCGTTTAAAAAACGTGTCGGTCTCGCGCTTGCTGCGCACGCCGTACACGACGTCGCAGCCGTCGCGGTAGGCGTCCACCATGGCGTCCATCGCGTTGATGTCGTCCTGCCCGTCGCAGTCGATGGAAATCGTAATGTCGCAGCGACTTTTCGCCTCCATCAGGCCCGCCAGCACGGCGTTCTGGTGGCCGCGGTTGCGGCTCTGGCAGATGCCTGCATAGTGCGGGTCACGCGCAGCCAGGTCACAGATAATTTCCCACGTCCGGTCCTTTGAACCGTCGTTCACAAACAGCACGCGGCTGTCCGGGCTGATCTTGCCCGCGGCGGTCAAATCGTTAATTTTCTGCAAAAACATCGGCGCAGTGATGGGCAGCACCTCCTGCTCATTGTAGCAGGGGATGACGATGTACAAAATCGGGTCGGTACGGTTGTTCATACAAATAACCTCAATATGTTAAAATTGCGGGCAGGCGGCGTGGAGGCGCTCGGGGTCGGGCAGCTTAAAGCTGCCGCGGAACAGCTCGATCAGCCCCTCCTCCTGCATCCGGCTCAGCTCGCGGGAGAGCGCGCTGCGGTCACAGTTCAAAAACGCGGCCAGCTCAGTGCGGGTCATGGCGGTGGAAAACGTATCCGCGCCGCACCGCTCGCGCTGTTCCAGCAGCCACATGCAGATGCGTCCGCGCAGGCTCTTGCAGCAAATCAGCTCCAAACGGCGGTCCAGCGCAAAATATTTGTCGCTGATGGTCTCCAGCCAGTTCTGCAGCAGCTTCAGGTGTGCGCTGTGCAGCGCGGCGCAGGGGCGCAGCAGTGCCTCGCAGGGAAGATACAGTGCCAGACAGGCCTCGGCGGCGGAGACATTGACGGGGCTGCGGCTGCGCCCGCCCGCCAGCACGTCGGCAAAGACGCCGCCCGGCCCCATACGGGCCATGACGACGGTAGAGCCGTCGGCCAGCGGTTTGCTTGCCGTGATAGCACCTTCCAGCACAAGGCCGACTTCGTGGGTCTCGTAGCCTGCCATCAGCAGCAGCTCGCCTTTGGCGTAGCGGCGCACCCGCGGCGCAAAGCAGGCCATCAGTGTGTCCAGCTCGGCGTCCGTCATGCCGCGCAAAAGGCTTGTGCGGCGCATCGTTTCGTAGTAGGGTGTGTAGTCCATACAGCTCCTTGCAAACGGTTGAAAAGGGTATCTGTTGCACGGGCAACAGACAATTCACATTTATTATAGTATAGTAGGGCCGCAAAAGCAACAAGGAGGATAAGATTTTTATGAAACTGAAACGTATTTTCGCCGCTGTAACGGCGTTTGCTTTGTGCGCCTCTCTGGCAGGCTGCGGCGCGACCGCGACTGTGAGCGAGTCTGCCGCAGAATCTGCCGCAGAATCCGCCGTCGAGGCACCCCCCGCCGTCACCGAGGCCCCCGCTACTGAAGAAACCGCCGACGCATCCGAGGCCGCCCTGCGCATCGCGGGCCTGAAGGGCCCCACGACGATGGGCCTCGTCAATTTGATGAGCGACGAGGTCGCCTCCAACTACAACTTCACGATGTACGGCGCTGCCGATGAAATCGTGCCGCTGCTGGTCAAGGGAGACTTGGACGCCGCCGCTGTGCCCGCCAACCTCGCCGCCACGCTCTACAACAAGACGAACGGTGCAGTGGAAGTTGCCTGCATCAACACGCTGGGCGTGCTCTACATCGTCGAGAACGGAGAGACCGTCAACTCTGTCGGGGATCTGAAGGGCCAGACCATCGTCACCACCGGCAAGGGCGCTACCCCCGAGTACGTTCTGCGCTACGTCCTGACCGAGAACGGCGTTGACCCCGACAGCGACGTTACCATCGAGTATTGCAGCGAGGCCACCGAGGCCCTGAGCAAGGTCCAGGCGGGCGAAGCCACCATCGCCATGCTCCCTCAGCCCTTCGTCACCAGCGCCATGTCCCAGGTAGAGGGTCTGCGCGTTGCGCTTGACATGAACGAGGAATGGCAGAAGGTCGCCGGCTCCAAGCTGGTCACCGGCGTTCTGGTCGTTCGCAAGGATGCCGTTGAGAACGACCCTGAGGCTTTTGCCGCCTTCATGGATGGCTATGCCGCCAGCGTCGAGGCCGCAAACTCTGACCTCGAGGGCACCGCAGCCCTCTGCGAGCAGTACGGCGTTGTCGCCAAGGCTGCGCTGGCCCAGAAGGCTCTGCCGCAGTGCAACATTGTTTTTGAGACCGGCGACGAGATGAAGACCGACCTCGAGACCTACTTCAAGGTTCTGTACGCCGCCGACCCCGCCAGCGTGGGCGGCGCCCTGCCTGCCGACGACTTCTACTATGCAGGCTAAATCCCCCCGCAGAGGTCGATGCTCGCATCGGCTCGCCGCTGCTGCTGCGGGCGGATGCAAGCATCCGCCCCAGCAAACGCCGCTGTGGCAAAAGGCTGCCGCCATCCTTGTGTGGATTTTGATTTGGCAGCTTGCTGCTATGGGGCTGGGACACGGCGGGCTGTTTCTGGCTACGCCCCTGCAGACACTGGGGGCGCTGGCACAGCTGGCACCCACAGCTGCATTCTGGCAGCGCATCGTGTTCAGTGCGCTGCGCATAATGGCGGGCTTCCTGCTGGCAGCAGCAGGGGGCCTGCTTCTTGGCGCAGCGGGCGCACGTTGGCACTGGGTACGGGTGTTCATGGACCCTGCCATGCATCTGATCCGCGCCATGCCCGTCGCCAGCTTTGTCATTCTGGCGCTGCTCTGGGTGCGCAGTGCGAACCTGTCGGTCATCGTCAGCTTTACCCATGTGCTGCCCGTCGTCTATGCGGGCGTGCTGGGCGGCATTGCCGACACCGACCCGAAGCTGCTGGAAATGGCGAAGGTCTACCGCCTGCCGCTCACCGCGCGGCTGCGGTACATCTGGCTGCCCGGCATCTTCCCGTCCTTCTGCGAGAGCTGCATCGCCGCCATGGGCATGTGCTGGAAGAGCGGCGTCTCCGCCGAGGTCATCGGTCTGCCGGACCACAGCGTGGGCGACGCGCTCTACCGCGCGAAGATCACTCTGTCCACGCCGGATGTGTTCGCGTGGACGCTCGTCATCGTGCTGCTGTCGGCGGCGCTGTCCGCGGCAGCGGCGGCCCTGCTGCGCACAGCCAAGACACGTCTTTGCGGGGAGGTGCGCGTGTGAGCATTGTGATAACCGATCTCTGCAAAAGTTTCGGCAGTACGCCGGTTTTGCAGCGCTTTACCTGGACGGTGGAACGCCCCATGGTGCTGATGGGCCGCTCCGGCTGCGGCAAGACCACGCTGCTGCGCATCCTGCTGGGACTGGAGTCCGCGGACTCCGGCACAGTGACCGGCGTCGAAACGCCCGCCGCCGTCTTTCAGGAGGATCGCCTCTGCCCGCAGCTGACTGCCGCCGCCAACCTGACGCTGACCGGCTACGGCCTGACACCGCGGGATGCCGAGCGTGAGCTGCGCACCCTTGGCTTTACGGATGCCGAGCTGGCGCTGCCTGCGGCGCGGCTCTCCGGCGG
>ERZ773106.2147-NODE-2147-length-11865-cov-10.104064_pt1 | contig 11865 bp, 9 predicted proteins | sample MGYA00580572_ERZ773106 | MGnify/ENA primary metagenome ERZ773106 (study PRJEB29015, sample SAMEA2737868) | human gut metagenome | biome: human gut; feature: human-associated habitat; material: faeces | place: China | collected 2012 ... | reverse complement strand
CCAACAAGCAGAAAATCGCTTTCGTGTCACGAAAGCCCTGCTTGCAGAAGAGTGGTTCTAAATTGACTTTGTTCGCTGATAAGTCTATAATATTAACTGGATTATTATGCAAAAACCTCGAAAACTGATATTTACAAAGTAGTGTATATGAATGCGAGATATATTAAAATGAATTGGAGAAATCAATATGGCGCGAGCTGCATCTAAACCTAAGAAAGAAATTTCTATGGAGGAAGCTCTGTGGAAGTCCGCAGATAAACTCCGTGGTTCTGTTGAGCCAGCAGAATACAAACACGTCGTTCTCAGTCTTTTCTTCTTGAAGTTTGCCAGTGATAAGTTTGAGGCACAAAGGAAAGCTATTTCTGAAAAATACGGTGAGAAGTTTGTTGACAATGTTGCCTTCTATACGAAGGACAACGTGTTCTTCCTGCCTGAGATCAGCCGTTGGTCTTTTATCATGGAGAATGCGAAACAGGATGACATTGCGTTAAAAATTGACACCGCCCTCTATACGATTGAGAAAGCGAATCCCGCACTGAAAGGCGCACTGCCGGACAACTACTACTCACGTCTTCACATCGACACAGCAAAGCTGGCATCACTGCTGGACGAGATTGATAAGATCAACACGGGCGATAAAGAGAATGACATTATCGGGCGGGTTTACGAATACTTCCTGAGCAAGTTTGCACTTGCGGAAGGCAAAGGCAAGGGCGAGTTCTATACGCCGAAGTGCATTGTCAATTTGATTGCAGAAATGATTGAACCATATGATGGCATTCTCTATGACCCTTGCTGCGGTTCTGGCGGTATGTTTGTGCAGTCAATGAAGTTCGTGGAGGCACATCACGGCAACAAGAAGAAGGTCTCTATCTACGGTCAGGAGTATACAAACACAACGTATAAGCTGTGCAAAATGAATCTGGCTATCCGCGGCATCTCTGCAAACCTTGGAGAAATGGCAGCGAACACATTCACCAATGACCAGCACAAGGACCTCAAGGCAGATTACATTATGGCAAACCCGCCTTTTAACCAGAAAGAATGGCGTGGTGATAATGAGCTGACTGATGATCCGCGCTGGGACGGCTATGAAGTTCCACCCACGAGCAATGCAAACTATGGCTGGATTCTGAACATCGTTTCAAAGCTATCTCAGAACGGTGTTGCTGGGTTCCTGCTTGCAAACGGTGCACTCTCTGACGATGGCACAGAGCTGAAAATCCGCCGTCAGCTCATCGAGAACAATCTCGTTGAAGCAATCATCATCCTTCCCCGAAACCTCTTCTACACCACTGACATCAGCGTTACGCTTTGGATTCTGAATAAGAACAAAAAGGCTCGTGTGGTTGAAGAAAATAGCGAGGTAAAACGCTTCCGTAACCGTGAGCGGGAGATTCTTTTCATGGACTTGCGGCAAATGGGAAGCCCCTATGAAAAGAAGTACATTGAACTGACAGAAGAAGACCGTGCGAAGGTCACGAGCGTCTACCACGCATGGCAGCAGGAAGGCTATGAAGAAACTTATCAGAATGTGCCTGAGTTTTGTTACAGCGCATCTTTTGATGAGGTTGCAGAGAAGGGTTTTACCCTTGTTCCGAGCCGTTACATTGAGTTTGTAAACCGTGATGAGAATATCGACTTTGATACGAAAATGAAGATGCTGCAAAGCGAGCTTCGTGATCTGCTTGTTGCAGAAGAGAAGTCGAAGGCTGACCTGTTGACCGTGTTTAAGGAGCTGGGCTATGAAATCGAATTATGAACCCCTTGGTAAACATATTCAGCTTGTTGATTATCGGAACTCCGAGGAAGTCACCAGCACTGTTCTTGGCATAAGCATCGACAAAGAGTTTATACCTTCCGTCGCAAATGTAATTGGCACAGATTTGAGCCGGTATAAGCTAATCAGCAAGGGACTGTTTGCCTGTAACCCAATGCACGTTGGACGCGATGAACGTCTTCCGATTGCGCTCTATGAGAAAGGTAGCCCCGCAATAGTATCTCCGGCATATTTCATGTTTGAGATTATTGATCGCGACATCTTGAATGAAGAGTATTTGATGATGTGGTTTCGCAGACCGGAGTTTGATCGCGAGTGCTGGTTCATGACGGACGGCAGTGTTCGAGGCGGAATTACATGGGATGATTTTTGCCGTATAAAGCTCCCTGTTCCTTCCTACGCGAGACAATGTGAAATCGTCGAGTCCTACCGTGCAATCACCGACCGCATTGCTTTAAAAAGATCGGAAAATGATAATTTGCTTGCGACTGCGCAAGCAGTTTACAAAGCGTGGTTTGTTGAGTATAAACCGTTTGGCGGAAACTGCCCAATTTCATGGAGGGTTGGAAGCGTAGATGAAATTGCCGAGTTCTTTGACTCAATGCGGAAACCGCTCTCTTCGTTAGAACGGGCAGACATGGCGCGTATATATCCTTATTATGGTGCAGTTTCAATAGTAGACTATGTGGATGATTACATCTTTGACGGCGAGTACCTTCTTTTGAGTGAAGACGGCATTTATGTCGTTGACGATAGTGGACATCCTCTTTTGCAACATATAATTGGGAAGTTCTGGGCAAACAACCACGCTCACATTCTAAAAGGTAAAGCTGGATTCACCGAAGATAGCCTGTACCTCTTTTTGTCCAACACAAATATGTCACCAATTGTTACGGGAGCTGCCCAGCCCAAAATCAATCAAGCAAACTTGAAGAGCTTTCCAATTACCATCCCTGATAGTGAGGTTCTGGATAGATTCAACTCTGTTGTTCATCCTCTGTTTGCTGGAAAGTTGAACAACGAGAAAGAAATACGGAAGCTCGAAACGATTAGGGAGCTGCTACTTAGCCGTCTGGTTAGTTAAGCCGCTAAATTATCATTTACCGTCCATTACTCTCACCAGTGGCGAGAGTTTTACCCTAAGAACTGCCACTGAAAAGTCGTTCTCTGAGAATAAACAAAGGAGATACGACAATGAAAAAACAACTGATTCAAGAAGTGCAGCGTCAGATGCTTCCGTTTCTGAACAACGCACAGTTAAAACAACTTCAAAGCGTCCTTGAAGGGGTGCTGAGTGGCGTAGAGCTAAGTTACAGCGCGGGCATGGTAGAAAGCGCAAAGGTCGACACGGTTGTCTGTTTCATCAACGCAAAACGCATTGAAGGCTGCTCAGAAAAAACCTTGAGCTATTACCGTCAGACCATTGTGTCAATGCTATCCGGCATTGACAAAGAGCCACAAGAGATCGTAACTGAGGACTTGCGAAAGTACCTAACAGAGTATCAGACAAACCGTAAGTCAAGCAAGGTCACGATAGATAATATCCGCCGCATCCTGTCCAGCTACTTTTCGTGGCTTGAGGATGAGGACTACATCGTGAAAAGTCCGGTACGCCGGATTCACAAAGTAAAAACGGCAAAGGTGATCAAGGAAACCTACACCGATGAGGCATTGGAAATCATGCGGGACAACTGCTGCAATGTCCGCGATCTTGCGATGATAGACCTTCTTGCGTCCTCTGGAATGCGTGTTGGTGAGATGGTTGCCCTTAACCGTGATGACATCAACTTCAATGAACGGGAATGCGTTGTTTTCGGAAAAGGAAGTAAGGAACGGATCGTTTATTTCGATGCTAGGACAAAAATCCATCTCCAAAACTATCTGGAAAGCCGCACAGACACCTGTTCAGCGTTGCTTGTCTCGCTGACCGCACCGCATGACCGTTTGCAAATCGGCGGTGTAGAAAGACGGCTTCGAGAACTTGGAAAAAGGCTAAATTTGCCTCGTGTCCATCCACATAAGTTCCGAAGAACATTGGCAACATCAGCCATAGACAAAGGAATGCCCATAGAGCAAGTCCAGCAGCTCTTAGGACATCAGAAAATCGACACGACTATGCACTACGCTATGGTCAAACAGCAAAATGTCAAGCTGGCACACAGAAAATACATAGGGTGAGGTGTCACAATGAAAGAAGGATATAGGTTGCTTGGAGATTTCATTCAGCCGGTTGACGAACGAAACAGGGATTTGAGAGTTGATTATTTGCTTGGTGTCAGCATCAGCAAGCAATTTATTCCCTCCATTGCGAATATTGTTGGAACAGACTTGTCGAACTATAAGATTATTCGTACTGGGCAATTTGCATACGGCCCTGTTACGTCTCGGAATGGCGAAAAGATTTCAATTGCCCTTTTACGAGATAAGGACTGCATTATTTCAAGTTCATATACCGTGTTTGAGGTTGTGAATAAGAATGAGCTTGATCCAGAATACCTTATGCTTTGGTTTAGCAGACCGGAGTTTGATCGCTACGCCAGATATATGTCTCACGGAAGTGTTAGAGAAATCTTTGACTGGGATGAACTTTGCAAAGTGGAACTGCCTGTTCCCTCTATTGATAAGCAACGTAGCATTGTGAGGGCGTATCAGACCATCACAGAACGTATCGAACTAAAGCGGCGGTTAAATGATAATTTAGCGGCTTGAGATTGAAGCTATAATAAGCTGTTGAAGCGCATTCAAGCGGTTGATTTCCAGGGAAGCCACCTTAAACTGTTCCAAAACAGGTTTTGCAACCATATCAAACCGAGAAAGTGCTTCGTGCGACGGCTTGGTCAAAGGGAACGCGGCAAGTTCATCGCCTGATACTCGCTGACGTCCACTCGAACCGTTCATGTATTGTAATGCGAAAGTCCGAAACTTCTTGCTTCGGATTAAAAAATAGTAAAATGAAGATGGCATCGTATCAACCGGAGAAAACACAATGTACTCCGTGGATCCGAAAGCAACCTCTTTGTCATTGAGGATGTTAATATACGCTGCCTTGCCATTTTCGAGGCAAGGAGTAATACGCGCAATTAGGGTGTCGCCATTTTGGAACCGGACACCGCCATTATAGGCTTTCATTTTGCCGCCTTCTGGGATGCAGCCACGAGTCGGAAGGCAGGACACATCATAGCATTTAGCGATGCAGCCTTTTGACAATGTTCGAGTTGGATTCACATTAGCAATTTCGCTGAGAGTGCAATCAGGCATTCCATCCCGAAGGAAGAGTTCATCAAAAAGAGCCTGTGTTTGCGCCTCTAAATTATCATTTATCTACGAAGGGAGGGATAAAAATGGATAAGGATACGCTGATCAAAATTGCCGAAGAGCTTCATCAAGGAGCTTTTGACGCAAAAGCCTATTACCTCATCTTGCAGCAGTATCGAAAGAACCAGCATGAATACGCGGAAGAAATGAAGTTGTCACCAGCGTTCTATCAAACGATCCACGGAGCTTTGATGAAAGCCTGCTTTATGGAGATTGCCAAACTGTATGATAGCTCAAATGGAGTCGTGTCCATTGGAACCCTCCTTGCAAAATGCGCGGAAAACCAAGACCTATTTCCTGAGTACAGAGAAACAATGACCGTGGAACATGAGGGGACAACGTATTCCTATCAAATCCCATATCAGCACCAGCTAAAACCACAGGAGGAACTCTTTTTTAAGGAACATGTCGAGATGAGCAGACATCTTTTTGCTATATTTGATGCTCCAGATGCTGAAACTATCCCTGTTCAGGTTGATTTGACTTTTCCTGAGTTTTTAGCCTTGTATCAGAAACGGTTCTGCGCGCTAAGAAAAAAAAGAGAGAATATCCGAATGCAACGGAATAAGCTCTATGCCCACAACGATGAACAGCGTATATTGAGCAATGAAAACCTGACAGACCGTCATCCTATTTTATATCCGGATGTGCAGGAAATGATAGACTTTGCACTCGATTGTACGGGTCTGATTCTCGGCGTTCTCACTGACGTAAACCATGCAACGCAATACTCGAACATTGATGACTGGGAAGGTACACTCATGCTGACACGTTTGGGATTGAAGTATCAGGAGTATGACTTCCAGCAAAGAGAAAAAGCCTTTGAAGCAGAAATGCAGAGGCGGTTAGGGGGAAATGATAATGGCGAACTTCAATGAGCATTCTCTTGAAATGTCCATTATGGAGTTGTTTCAGGATGAAGGATATATCTATTTGAATGGTGAGCAGATTCATCGTGAACGCTCTGAGGTTCTGCTTATCGACGATCTGCGGAAGTACCTCTTGAATAGGTATGCCACAGAAGGGCTTACCCCAAGTGAAGCTGATAGCATCATCCTTCGCCTGAGGTCTATTTCCGGCACGATCTACGAGGCAAACAAAGCTGTCTGCAAAATGATTTGTGACGGCTTCATCTTCAACCGCGAGGATCACACAAAGAAGGACCTTTATATTGAGCTGATCGACTTCGATGAGCCGGAGAAAAACGTGTTCAAGATCGTCAATCAATTTGAAATTGAAGGCATCAACAACCAGCTACGCATACCTGACGGGATTGTCTTCATCAATGGTATTCCTGTTGTTGTGCTTGAGTTCAAGAGCGCAGTCAAAGAAAATACAACGATCATGGACGCCTATACTCAGCTCACCGTGCGTTATCGCCGTGATATTCCTGAACTATTCAAGTATAATGCCTTCATCGTCATAAGCGATGGTGCAAATAATAAATACGGTTCCTTCTTTTCTCCGTATGACTTTTTCTATGCGTGGAGAAAGATTGAGGCTGACGATAAGGAATTGGATGGCATCAATTCCCTTGTAACTATGGTGAGTGGACTATTCCGCAAAGAACGGCTCTTGGCGGTTATCAAGGATTTTGTCTATTTCCCTGATAGCTCAGATAAAGATCTTAAGATTGTTTGCCGATATCCTCAGTATTTTGCTGCGGTCAAGCTGTTTGAGAATATCAAGGCGCATCTCAGACCGGAAGGCGACGGCAAGGGCGGCACTTACTTTGGTGCGACAGGCTGCGGAAAAAGCTACACCATGCTCTTCCTCACCAGAATGCTTATGAAGAGTACCTTCTTCCATAGCCCTACAATCCTGATTATTACCGACAGAACTGATTTGGATGACCAGCTTTCAAAACAGTTTGTAGCATCCAAAAAGTACATTGGTGACGAAACCGTTGTGAGCATTGATTCCCGCGAAAAACTGCGTCAGGAACTTCAAGGCAGAACAAGCGGCGGTGTGTACATGACCACTATCCAGAAGTTCACCGAGGACTTGGAGCTTCTGACCGATAGAGCAAATGTGATCTGCATATCCGATGAGGCGCACCGTAGTCAGATAAACCTCGATCAAAAAGTCAAGGTCACTGCTGAAGGTGTAGAGCGAACCTATGGGTTTGCGAAATACCTACATGACTCTCTACCTAATGCAACCTATGTCGGTTTCACCGGTACGCCCGTGGATGGTACGATTGAAGTCTTCGGTCCAGTTGTCGATGCCTACACAATGACAGAGGCGGTCAAAGACGGTATCACAGTCAACCTTGTCTACGACGGACGCGCTGCACGGGTTACTCTTGATCAGGCAAAGGTTCGGGAAATTGAAGATTATTATGACCGTTGTGCTGTTGAAGGTGCAAATGAGCATCAGATTGAGGAAAGCCAGAAGGCGGTTGCTCATATTGATGCGATCATCGGTGATCCTGACCGACTTCATGCAGTTGCGGAGGACTTCATTAACCACTATGAGACCCGCGTTGCCGAAGGAGCTACGGTCGCAGGAAAAGCAATGTTTGTCTGCTCTAATCGCAAGATTGCATACGCTTTTTATCAGATTATAGTTGGAATGAGACCGGAATGGGCAGAGAAAAAGGTTTGCCCTGACGGGGTTCAACTGACGGAAAAAGAGAAAAAGGAACTCAAGCCCATCGAGAAGATCAAGCTCATCATGACGCGAAATAAAGATGACGAGCCAGAGCTTTATGAAATGCTGGGAACGAAGGATGATCGCAAGGAGTTTGACCGCCAGTTTAAGAACGTTAAATCCAACTTCAAAATTGCAATTGTCGTTGATATGTGGCTGACTGGCTTTGATGTACCGGCACTTGACACAATTTACATCGACAAGCCAATCCAGCAGCATACCCTTATTCAGACAATTTCCCGTGTCAACCGTGTCTATACCGGAAAGGACAAGGGCTTGATTGTGGACTATATCGGTATCAAGAAAAACATGAATCTCGCCCTCAAGAAGTACACCAACTTTGAAACCGATGAGTTTGAAGGTGTCGAACAGTCTGTCACGATTGTCAAAGACCAGCTTGATGTTTTGGCACAGATGTTCCGCAACTTCAATAGTACGGATTACTTCAACGGATCACCGAAAGAGCAGCTTGCTTGCCTCAACCGTGCTGTTGAGTATGTCCAGCTTACGGAAGATTTGGAAACTCGCTTTATGGCTGCTGTCAAGCGTATGAAGCAAGCGTTCAATCTATGCAGTTCCAGCGATGCAATTTCCGATAGAGAGAAGGACTATCTGCACTTCTATTGTGCTGTGCGTTCTATTCTTTTCAAACTCACTAAGGGTGATGCCCCCGACATTTCACAAATGAATGCCCGCGTCCGTGAACTTCTTGAGGGGGCAATTCAATCTGATGGTATAGAGGAGCTGTTTGAAACCGGAAAGCATATCTCAGTTGATATTTTCAGCGATGAGTATCTGGATAAGATCAATGCAATCCAGCTTCCAAACACGAAAATTAAGGTATTGCAGAGGCTTCTTTCTCAAGCGATTGATGAGTATAAAAAAGTCAACCGCATTATGGGCATGGAGTTCTCGGACCGCCTCAAGCGGGTTGTTGATGAGTACAATAATCGCCGTCGTGATGAAGCTTTCGCTAACGAAGTCCTTGACGATGTGGCAGAGCAGCTTGCGAAGCTCCTTGAAGAACTTAAAAAGGAAAAAGATTCCTTCAAGGGCATGGGAATTGACTATGAAGAAAAAGCATTCTATGACATCCTCAAGGCGGTTGCTAAGAAGTACGAGTTCGAGTACCCGGACGATAAGATGATCGAATTGTCGAAAAGGATTAAGGTCATTGTCGATGATAAAGCTAAGTACACTGACTGGTCTACCCGTGATGATATTAAGGCAAATTTGCAAGTTGACCTGATTTTGCTTCTGGATGAGTTTGATTATCCTCCGGTAACCATTGATGATGTTTACAAAGAGGTTTTGGAACAAGCAGAGAATTTCAAGAAGTATTCGGAATAATATATTGAGCGAAAATATGACGGACTTGTATGTAAACGCGATTGTAGAGAAAATTTAAGATGCAAGTGAGCTGTTATAAGAGATGACACGACAAGAATTATTTATATGGATACGCCAGCAGTACGGCACAGAGCCGGAATACCCCTGGCATGACTGGAATGCGGTGTTGCGGCACAATGACAATAATAAATGGTATGGTGTAGTTCTGGAAGTATCTGCTGATAAGTTGGGACTGCCGGAAGCAGGCATCGTTGATGTCCTTAATGTGAAAAGTGATCCGCTGCTGATCGGCTCTCTTCGTGGGCAGGACGGCTATTTTCCGGCCTATCACATGAACAAGGAAAAATGGCTCAGTATTCAGCTTGGCAAACCAGAACTGGATGATGCCATCAAAGACCTGCTTTCTTTGAGCTATGAGCTGACGGCACCGAAGAAGCGCAAACCAAAGTCATCAGCAAAAAATCCAGGAGATTCCGCAAATGGCAAAGAAAAAGAAAAGTTCAGCATTTGCGGTAGTGCAACAGATCGGAAAATCATTTTTTCTTCCAGTATCTGTGTTACCAATTGCAGGTATCTTACTAGGACTGGGGTCTTCATTTACTAATGCTGATACGATCGCAGCGTATCATTTACAAGGAATCATGGGAGAGGGAACTATCCTGAATGCGCTTTTAACGATCATGTCACAGGTCGGTAATACAATCTTTGGGAATTTACCATTGATCTTTGCATTAGCAGTAGCATTAGGAATGGCAAAAAATGAAAAAGCAGTTGCAGTACTTTCTGCAGGTATTTCATTCTTTGTAATGAATTCAACAATTAATGCGATGTTAAAATTATCAGGAAAGATTTTAGCGGACGGAACATATGCAAAGAGTGTCTTAAACGGACAGATCACGAGTGTCTGTGGTATTGATTCTCTTCAGATGGGAGTATTTGCTGGAGTTATCGTAGGACTTGTAACAGCAGCATTACATAATCGCTTTTATAAACAGCAATTACCAGCAGCATTAGCATTTTTCTCAGGAGTGCGTTTTGTGCCAATTATTAGTGTAATCGCACATATCGGTGTAGGTATTATCTGCTTCTTTGTATGGCCAACGATTCAGAGTGGAATCTTTGCACTTGGTAATCTGGTTATGCATTCTGGATATTTTGGAACAGCAATCTTTGGATTCTTAGAGAGAGCATTAATTCCATTCGGATTACATCATGTATTTTATTTACCATTCTGGCAGACATCTCTTGGAGGAACAATAGAAGTTGCTGGAAAGATGGTAGAAGGTGCACAGAATATCTTCTTTGCACAGCTGGCAGACCCAAATACAAAACATTTTGCAGTAGAAGCATGTAGATTCATGACAGGAAAATATTCTTTCATGATGGCGGGACTTCCTGGAGCAGCTTATGCAATGTATCGTTGTGCAAAACCAGAAAAAAGAAAAATTGTTGGAGGATTACTATTCTCAGCAGCATTAACATCATTCCTTACAGGAATTACAGAACCGATTGAATTTACATTCTTATTTATTGCACCAGGATTATTTATCTTACATTGTGGATTAGCAGGTTTGTCATTTGCATTAATGCATATCTTAAAGATCTGTATCGGAACAACATTCTCTTGTGGATTGATCGACTTTATGTTATACGGTGTATTACAGGGACAGACAAAGAGTAACTGGATGATGATCCTTCCAGTATTTGCAGTTTATGCAGTATTATATTACTTTGTGTTCAAATTTGTCATTGAGAAATTTAATCTTCCAACACCAGGTAGAGATGATGACGAAGAAGAGGTAAAATTATATACAAAAGCTGATTACCAGGCAAAAAAAGGTGCAGCAAATGAAGATACAGACGCACCAGAGGATCCAATTTCCTTTATGATCTTAAAAGGACTTGGTGGAATCAAAAATATTGAAGATATTGACTGCTGTGCTACAAGACTTCGTATTACAGTAACAGATGAAACTAAGGTGACAGATCAGTACTTAAAACAATCTGGTTCCAAAGGAATCATCAAAAAAGGAACAGGAATTCAGATTATTTATGGACCACAGGTATCTGTGATCAAGAGTAATTTTGAAGAATATGTGGAATATTATGCACAGCATGGAACAGATCCTTCCAAAGAAGAAGAGGTAACACCCATAGTTTCCTCCAAAGAAGAAGAGAAAAAAGAAATCAGACATGGTAAATTAGTTGCGGTAGCAACAGGAAAAGTTTTTGCAATGACACAGGCAAAAGATGAGGCATTTGCAACTTGTGCTATGGGAGATGGTGTTGTAATCGAACCAGAAAAAGGTGTCGTTGTTGCACCAGCAGATGGAAAGATCACAGCATTAATGAAACCATCTTTACATGCGATTGGAATCGAGACAAAAGAAGGATTAAATCTTTTAATTCATATCGGAATTGATACAGTCAAATTAGATGGAAAAGGATTTAAGTCTTTTGTCAAGAGTGGACAAGAAGTAAAGGCAGGAGATAAGTTGGTAGAGTTTGATATCGATCTGATCAAGAAAGAAGGATGTAGCCCAGATGTTATGGTTGTTGTTTTAGAAGATTCTAATCTGCCAAAAGTAGCTTATAAAACTGGAGAAAAAACAGTTGCAGGAAAAACAGTTGTTGCGGAATTTTAGTAAAAAATGATTGACAACAAACTGTGAATAAGGTAAAATAATGACTGTTCTGAAAAGGAACAGTCATTATATGCGATAGTGGCGTAGTTGGTAACGCGCGACCTTGCCAAGGTCGAGACCGCG
>ERZ773106.2143-NODE-2143-length-11913-cov-2.338421_pt1 | contig 11913 bp, 6 predicted proteins | sample MGYA00580572_ERZ773106 | MGnify/ENA primary metagenome ERZ773106 (study PRJEB29015, sample SAMEA2737868) | human gut metagenome | biome: human gut; feature: human-associated habitat; material: faeces | place: China | collected 2012 ... | reverse complement strand
GAAAAAGGCATATCAGCACCAAAATACATACTACGCGGAGCATGGGTGAAGTTCATCATTTGCATAGAGTATGTACCGGAAATATTGAGTTTATCAGTCTGTCCCGCCCACGCAGGGTTATAAAAGCCCTTCAAATCCCAGTATTGAGTGAAGTGCACATCAAACTGCGCCTTGACTTTCAAAGAAGAGAACAAAGCCAGGGTAGTGAGGATACATATAAAAAGAAACCGGTTCATCAGTATAAAGAACTGAGAAACTGAAAAAAAATTGTGCGGAAGGAGTAAATCAACTATTTTTCTGTTAATCAGATTTTCAGAAAACACGAAATTCGCATATCAAACCAATGAATGGGCAACAAAACAACCGGATTTTGTTAAATAAGAAACAACAAGAGAGCTAAAATCCTGCGTAAATCATGAAGTGCTGAAGTATAAAGAGACTTTACCGTATTAACGGAAATAGCCAGTTTATCTGCCACCTCCTGATTAGTACTATTATGGTATAATTTCATCTCTACCACTCTGCGTTTCTGGGGTGAAAGTTCCCGAATGGCTTGTTGAACATCATCCAATCGTTTTTCTTTAAGTATTTTTATTTCTTTATCGCTGGAATCATCAATTACATGATTGACATAATCCTCTACATTTTCATGATAATGCTGCGACTTCAATATATTCAGCAAGTGATTTTTTGCAATGGTAAAAAGAAAGTTTCTGAAAGGTGTGTTTTTATCTTTAGTACGCCTTTTGTCCCAGATCCTAAAAAAGATATCCTGTAAAGCATCCTCCGCCAACTCTGCAGAATGCAGATAATGATAACACAGCACATAAACAGCCCGCCCATACTTTTTGTACAGGTGTGTAAACGCAAGCTGACTGTCATGTTCTTGCATTTGTTTTACTAAATAGTAATCATCGGGCAACATTTATGAGTCTGTATTATAATAAGAAAGAGTCACCGGAAAGACAATATCCTCCCGGTAAATCCTTCAATGTCACTGTCTTTTATAAAATTCCAATGTCTTTGTTTCCTGATCTATTAAAGATTAGAAGATAGTTTGCAAGGCAAATAAAACATATTAGTGCTCTCCACATATACCACAACGGAACCCACATGGAAGGGTTTCCCATTGAAAGTACCCACAGACTTATTCGCCTGAACAGACAAAGTATTCTTCCCTTTTTTCACTGTTAAAACAGGAAAATGGGGATCTGTTTTATCAATACTCCATTTACAATCTGCAAAGACATCCGTATGTTTACTGAATAACTCGCGGGACAGCGCAGGCAAACTTTTATCAAAGCCGGAAACATCGGTCAGATAACGGTTAATCTCTATATTGGTATTAAGTCCCATAGGTACATCCCCCTTGGGATGGTAGCAAGCCAATATAACATCTTCCCCGGTATGCATTCCGGAAGTAAAACCAATGTAGTTATGCCGGTTGAGTATATTGCTCAATGCTCCGACAAGAGTCTGTTCGTCACTGGCTTTCATATAGTCCTGAGGTATTTGTTTCTGAACCGACACAAGCATGGCTACTTCATCATCGGTGATATCGATATTTGTATATCTCTTAACAATACCTTTGTAATCCTGAGATTGAGCTTTCTTAAGCAAATCACCCAAATGGCGGACACTGGCACGAACCTCGGATAAAGAATGAAACAAGGTATCAATGCTTGCTCTCGTACAATCATTCAAATCATATCTTCCGATAGAGAAACCACTATTGCCATGATCGGATAATATAACGACTGTAGTATTCCCATCTTGTTTAGCAAAGGTAATTGCAGAATGAATGGCCCGGTCGAAATCAAGATATTCGGTGATACACGCTGCCGGATCATGGGCATGGGCAGCCCAATCTACTTTACTCCCCTCCACCATTAAAAAGAATCCGTTGGGATTCTGAGACAACAGTTCAATCGCTTTTTCTGTCATTTCTTGTAAAGACGGTATTCGTGTCGTATCTGTATCAAGCACATATGGTAAGTCCATGTCTTCCCAAAGCGCCCATACTTTGCCCTCTTTATGCCTGCGGAATCCTTGCAGATCATTACACAAATAAGTCGTATTGGTACTCTGAAGATGTATTTTCATGTCATCAGTTATCAATGAATTTCCTCCTCCGAACATAACATCCAGATTCTGATAAATCATTTGTGAGCCGAGCTCGGTATAATTACTACGACGAGGTCCATGGGCAGAACAAGCAGCCGGAGTAGCATGTGGAAATTCCACAGTGACTACCAAACCGGCAGACCTACTTTTTAATATTTTTGCAGCCTCCAGAACGGTTGCCAAAGGTTGGTATGCCATTGTAGAATCAACCTCCAACAAATCATTTGCACCATCTGCCGGCGGATAAACAGATATATTCCCCGATTGTTGAGGCATCCCTGTCATATAGGCACTCATTGCCGGAGCTGAATCAACAATAGGAGCATTCGACGAATACGTCTTTACTAAACCACATAGCCAGGGGTCAATATATAGATTGCTGCCACCAAGCTGATTGTAAATCTGATACCAGCGGGCAGCCGATAATATATCAACCGAAGTACCATCAGTAAGCATCACAATGAGATTCTTTGTCGGTCTCACGACAGAACGATAATGTGCAGCACCATCGTCCTGTCCCATTACCAGCATTCCATTCAATGCCAGAACAAAATACAGAAGAAATCGCTTCCGTAGACTCAGTTTTAAATAATAAGACATCTTATAAACCTAAATTTATTATTAAATCACACATCATTCTTTTATAAATCGCAATACTTCCCGATGGGTAGCAGGACGTACTAATGCTATATAGAATCCGGTTGGCAAAGCGGTACCAATATGTACACCCTTTTCATTAAAATTCTTTATCAGAACCACTCTTCCTGTCCTGTCATAAACATGGCAAGATGCTCCCACAGGTACCTTATCCGAATCCGCGACCAGCCAACCATCAACATAACTCAACAAATAACCATTCTCTTTTGTAGTAGAAATGCCCACATTTACACCACATTCGATCGCTCCAATGGTACTACTTCCCAAAACGGAACGTGCAGTTCCTATCTGGTCATACAATAAAAAGCTTTGAAGAGCACCATCATTATCCAGATCAATATGAAGCGATTCTTCACTCAACTGTCCGGTTGATAAAATATTAATAGAGTTTCCGGCAAACTCAGGATTTTTAATGCGGACATATGCACTATACGGCATCTGCTCCAGCTGAGCAGTAAACACCCCTTCGCTGACATCTCCTTCAAACAGGAGGTTAATAGCATTCAGACCATCGGATGGGGTGTAAGCCAGAATATCTGTAGCTCCAGATTTTATATTATTACTTTCGGGTGACGTATATACATTGTATTGAGACGTAAGTAGCGTTGCGTCGGCCGAGAAATAGATATCTCCACCTGTTGTTGCCGTAGAAAAATTACCAGCAATAACATTGTTATACAGATTCACATTACCTTTCCGGATATAAACAGCCGCACCATAGAAATTCGCACCCAAACCACCATCCGGCTTTAAACACTCATTATAATTACCGGTAATCGTATTGTTTACAAGCGAAACGGTTGCACCGGAAGCTGCATATATGTAAATGCCGCCTCCCATGATAGAATTCATAATACCGCTTGCCACACGACAGGAATTATTGGCAAACGTATTATTTACCAAAGTTATTGTAGCAGCGGTACCAGCATCATCAAAACAGAAAGTTCCTTGTTGGGAAGCTGTATTCGTAACAAATGAGTTCGCATACATATAACCATTCGACGTACCACCCACATGTATAGCAGCACCCGATGTTGCCGTATTATCACTAAACAATGAATGCCTGATATCATACGGCCACAATGAAGAATCAATACGTATGGCACCTCCGGTTACAGCCCGGTTTGAAGCAAACCTGCAACCATCCAACAGCACTTTCCCCGTTGAATAAATACAGGCACCACAGCCACTAACATAGTTTTCTATAAAATCCGTATTGACAGCTTTCACCCCTAAACCAGATGCCTGTATAGCACCACCATTGACCGACAAGCTCTCATCGGAATAGAAATCACATATCGTAAAATTTTCAAGATGCAGAAAAGCCGGAGCATTTGCCACTATAAAATGCCGGGAGTTGTCTTCACAAGAACCATTTTGATTATAATCTCCGGATACAACAGTCTTTCCTGTAATCCGGGTAAAGTTATCGTTATATCCACCTATAAAACTGAGCGTCTGGGGTAATACTAAACATTCATCACGGGTATTACCAATATAAAACTGACCTTCGGTCACACATATGGTATCACATTGCTGCGCAATGGTCGTAGCCTTTTGCAAAGTACGTAGTGGCTTATTAAGAGAGCCATCGTTATCATCATTCCCCTGAGTAGAAACATAAATACGGGGAGTTCTGTTAACCTCCTTAAGGCTAACCGTAATTTGTACCGGGAAGTGATCCGAAGGAGTCATTCCAAAATCTTCGTTTATCGTTGCATACGATCCCACATCGGCTTTACGGCAGTAAATATAATCAATACGCTGAGAACCGAAAGAGAGAGCCCAATTACTATAGGTACCTTCCTGTCCTGTCGGTTCAGTAGCCGATAAAAGACGACTGTCTCTAAAGAAAGCACCAAAGGTAGTATGCACCATTGTCTCTCCCGGAGATGAGTTGAAATCACCACAAATAAAACAAGGATAGTTCCCGGCTATCCCGAGCATTGTTTCTACATTGACACGAGCCCCCTCACGTCTGGCAATGGTGCCTGCATTGTCGAGATGCGTAGAGCAATAGTAGAATATTTCATCCGTCTGTTTATCCTGCAGTTTTACCCATACCGAAATACGCCGGTAAGCGGCATCCCATGATATAACAGGTTTCTCAGTATCCTCTGAAAGAAAGAAACGTCCCTTATCCAGCAATGTATACCGGCTGGTACGCCAGGCAACTCCCACACCTTCGCCCACATCACTTAAAAGATGAGAATCACGCCCCCAATATTCCAGACCATAATCTGGCAGAAGCGATTTCAGGTCATTGTACTGGACTTTTTTCATCTCCTGAATGCCTATAACATCGTACTCCTTACCGGTAATGATACGGGCGACATACTCTTTCCGATTCGTCCATGCCTTGTCACCGGTATCCTTGTCGGAAAGTACCCGGATATTATAAGACCCCATCCGGTGAATATCTGCATGCAACGGAGCAACCAGCAACAGCAACAGACCCAATATGTAAATACATTTTTTCATATACGGTATTTTGAAAGTTATTTAGACAAACGTACCTTAATCTGTACCGGAATATGATCAGAAGGCATTAGTGCCCGACCGTAGTCCTTCACGATCGTTTTATAAGACAGAACCTCTGCTTTACGGCAGTACACATAGTCTATCCGTTGGGTAGTAGGCTGATGTAACCAATTACAGTAGGTACCTTCATAACCTTCCGGCTTCTTTTTTGAGACAATACGGCTATCTTCAAATTGCCCAGCAAACACCTCGTGAACAGCCGTTTCATGCGGTTCGGCATTCAAATCACCCACAATAAAAGCGGGAGTATCTCCGGCAATCTCCAATATCTTGCTGACATTCAGTCCGGCTCCTTTCATACGTGCCGTCTTACCCTCATTATCAAAATGCGTAGAACAGAAACAAAAAACATCACCTGTCCTTTTATCTTTGAGTTTCACATAAACCGATACACGTTTATAGGCAGCATCCCATGCAATCCCCGGCTCCCCGGGATTCTCCGTCAAAAAGAAGTGTCCCTGTTCAAGAAGCGTATAACGGTCTTTCAAAAAAGCAACTCCTACTCCTTCCCCCTCACTGTCAGAAGCAGAGTTACGCCCCCAGGCAACTAACTCATAGTTGGGTAAAAGTGCCTCTAAATCCTGTTTCTGCCGACTGCCTGCAATTTCCTGAAAACCGATAACATCGTATTTATTGTCAATAACAGTTCTTGCAATATAACCCTTACGATTGTCCCAATCCTTTTCTCCCGTATCTTTGGAAGTCTGTATACGCAAATTGTAAGTACCCAACCGATAGGTATGCGCAGCCATGCCCATAAAGGGCATGACCAACGCAAATAACACTAATAAATGGATTCGTTTCATCTCAACACTTTATAAGTAACCCCATCTGTTTTTAGCAAATATACTCCTTTTGCCAAATCAGACAAATCAACCGTTTCCCCCTTCGTATCAAGAAGTAAAGAACCATTGATGCCGAATACCCGGATATTGGTCGCCCCTTCAATGAAATAACGCCCCGGACTCAATTCTACAAGTCTCTTTATTTCTTTCGCAGTAATATTCAATCCGACTGTACCACTCACGTCAATGGCACCGATAGAAGAATTTACTTTTCTTACATAACCACGTTGGTCACGATTAAAAGCCACATCAACAGGACATTTCCATTGGGCAAAAATGCTTTGCAAATCGGTTAATGAAGCTCCAGCAGTATTGCTAACCGGCATAATAGTATAGGTACCTCCACCATTATCAGCCAGTTCGTTTGTACCGAACATATCAGCATATACATGTACATCAACAGGGGTACCGGGCTGATCGGTCGTTTTCCATACCGTATTCCAGACAGGGTCCTGATACTTTTTGGTTAAATCATAGAATGTACCTACATAATTATATCCTCCGGATATAAAATAGTTTTCAATGCCTTTGGTATAATTCTCTGTGTAGCACGTAGGATTTCGTTTATCTCCTACATCTTCAGGTCCCTCCAGTGAAATACTATTAGCAATATACAACACAGCCTCTTTCTCCATACGAATGGACGAACCATAACTGTTTGGTTTACCCAGGTCTATTTGTACACGGGTACATACATTATTAGCCAAAGTGGAAGATACAATACGAACCGTATCACCATCACTTACAGATATGCCTGCACCATTGCAATAAGCTTTATTATTGGCTATCGTAGAATTGATTATCCACATATTGCCATGCCTTATCTGAATAGCTGCCCCGTATTTTCCATCGGTGCTGTTATATTCCAGCACATTATCTGTAAGCTGACAGCGTTCGAGTACACAAAGGCTTTTACGACCATTCTCCGCACTTGCATTATCCACCAAAATAGCACCTCCTCTTGATTTTGCCTTATTATTCGTAAAAGCACAATCAATCAAATGTGTAAAGGAACCTACTGTAGTAAATCCCGCACCACCGTGAAAAGTAGACGTATTATCTCTGAAAGTACAATTCTTCAGTACAACATTCGACAAATTGGTATAAACGGAACCGGCTCCATAGTCTCCACCCTGATAATAAGCACATCTGAATTCAATTCCCTGCACAGTAACAGTATCGGTACTGTTTATAACCAGAAGGTTTTGGATATCTCCGGCATTGGGCATTCCGTCGTTATTACGATCACCGGAGAAAATTGTTGGTGTAGCCGAAGGATAGACAGGCAGTGCAGTATCAGTGCCCTTAAGATTACCAGCATATCCACCTATCAGTTTTACTCCCTGTGTGATGCGGAAATTCTCCACATTCGAGTTTGGAATATAACTACCACCAGCCAAATGAAAGATATCTCCCGGAGTGGCAAGTTCATTAGCCAATAACATCTGAAAATCGGAGACACATAATGCGCCTTCCCAACTATGCCCATCCCCAGCCGTTGTTACGATATCGGGGCGTACAAACCAATCTTCAGCGAAGACCTGCGAAACAAATAAAGTACTACATGCTACAAGTAGCATTTTCATTTTTTGTGTATTCATATCACTATTATTAAAAAGTTAATATATGGTTATAAATCTAATTTATCATCCCACCCGGGATTTTGTTTGAGTGTACCGTTGGTAAGAATACGGTCATTGACCGGTATAGGATATAGATAATCCCTATCTTCACGGAACGTGCGTCCACCCGAAGGGTTATCTACAGAGCCGTGTATCAGCAAACACCCATGAGTTTCCTGAGACAGCGTAATGTCTTTTCCTATCTGCAGATACTCAGCACCGAAGACCAAAGGACGGGTTGTTTTCCAGACCACAAGATCGGTCTTCCCATCTCCGTCAAGGTCATAAAGGCCTTCACCATTGAAACTCTGCCCATGAAAAGGTTGCATCAGGGCTGCCCCTTCCTTCCAGCGCATCAAATCAGAATATCGGAAACCCTCCAGCACAAGTTCAATATCCCGTTCACGCCGGATTTCTAATATGACACCCAGTTGATCACCCGGAATAACGTTGGGATAGAGCGCCTTCATATAGGTATCGGGATGAGCATTGGCATCTCCCAAATTGAGATGAGGCATACCTACACGGTCACGCAACCTATTGACAGAAATATCAATATCGTTCTGCGTAATGGTTCCCAGTTCGGCTTTAGCCTCCGCATAATTAAGATATACCTCCCCTAAACGGAATAAGGGCATGTCGCATTCCGAACTGTTGTATACATCGTACTTGCTCTCCATTGCATATTTGATAATCTGATACCCCGTAACGGATGTCTTCATCGAAAACTTCGACAGACTGGTTTCTCCCTTTCTCACATAAACACCCGGCTTAAATATCGTCTGACTCATACGAGGATCACGATCTGTCATTTCATCGTGCAAACTAAGCGTATCGTAACAGGATATATCAGTGAAACGTGAACCGTCAATAGTAAGATACTGGTTGACAAACCGTTTGGTAAATCCCGGGCTCCCCTGTGTAAAAGATACCGTATAACTCGTAGCATTGTGGAATAAACCTAACGACGCATTGTACCGGCGAGAAAGAATGACCTCTTTCGTATCAGAATGATTGCTTGCAAAAAGAGTACGATAGGGTTCCTCACCTGCTTTATAAAGCGTATAGCCTCCTTTATTCATCAGTTCAAGCGAAGCCTCGGCACATTTCTGTAACAATTCTTCTCCACTACCAATGCCATGATATTTACGGTAGGTTCCTTCAAACAGGCATACACGTGATTTTAAGGCTAAAGCCGTCCATTTATTAACCGTATAGGTAGTGGATTCTCCGGGCAACAATCTGATAGCATTGTCCAAATCTCCAATAATATTGCCGACAACCAACTCACGGCTATCACGAGATTTATTTAAAAGTTCGTCCTCGCTACTTCCTATAGGTTGATCATACCAAGGAACGTCTCCAAATCGCTTCACCTTATCAAAATAAAAGAAAGCTCTGAAAAAATAAGCAATGCCTTCATAATGATTACGCTCTTCCACATCATCGCATTGAGAACTATGCTGTAAAAAATAATTAATATGCCGTAACATATCCCATGTCCAATATTCATCACCACTGGTTATATTACGGGTACCCATTACTTCAGGAGGCAGATTTGTAGTGATCACTTCATCCGATAATTCTCCATACAGGTCCGAAGCGTCTGGCAATATCATATAAAACTGATCGGTATACAATTTTAGATCACTACCAGTGGCAAAGAATACTTTGGAGTTAGTAGAGTCTTTGGGATAACGGTCCAAACAATCGTCGCAAGCAGTAGAAATAAATAAGAGAGCGACTAACAGTGCAATATATGTATTTTTTATTTTCATGGCTGTTTTTTTATAATGTAATAGATACTCCAAAAGAGAAAGTCTTACTAAAATTGTAAGCTACACCCGTATTTTCATACCGTGTATCAGAAGAAGTGGCCTGTTCGGGATCTACATACTTAGAATGTTTCTTCAAAGGCGAAAAATAAAACAAGTTCTCACCCGAAAAATAAACACGTAAATCCTTTATGAAGCGTGGTAAAACAGGTATGGTATAACCGATTGTCAGATTCTTGAGCCGGAAGTAAGCTATATTCTGCAAATAACGGTCATTAGGCGAACCCAATGAATAATTGGTCTGCAATGCTTCATAGCCACGGGCGCGCGGAAAATAGGCACTAGTATTGGTTTCAGTCCATACTTCATCCATAAACTGAGTAGGAATAAAGCTACAATAAGGACGACTATACGGTCCCCAAAATGAAATCGCATTTCCTGCCGGATACCAGTCCTGATGTCCTATTCCCTGAAAGAATGCAGAAAAGTCAACCCCATTCCAGGAGGCTCCCAATTTAAAATTGTAAGCATAACGCGGCAGTGTATTACCTATGATTCTCTGGTCGCCGGGATTATCAACCGTGTTAGAGCCAATACTTATTTCATTATCACCATCAAGATCAAGGTATTTCACATCACCCGCACGCAATCCGCGCTCACCTACTGAAGTTATAATCTGTTGATTCAGATAACTCTGATCAACCGGGTAATTGGCAGCTTCTTCATCGCTAACGAAAAACCCGCCTACAGAAAAGCCCCATAACTCACCTAAAGTCTGTCCCACATAGTATTTACTAAGAAGTTTGGAGGGATTATTATAACGTGTCACTTTAGTGGTGTAGTCACTCACTCCGGCCGATATGGAATAATTCAGAGGTTTACCCGCTACAGCCAACCGGTCTTGCCAAGCTACACTTAGTTCCCAACCCCGGGTACGCATATCGGCAATATTCTGACGAGGGACCTGAGCACCATAAACCGATGGCAACTGAATCCCATCGCACAACATATTTTTCGTATCACGCATGTATACATCGGCAGTTATGTTAAGCCGGTTGCCGAAGAAACCCAGATCGATCCCCAAGTCATAGGTAGTAGCAGTCTCCCAGGTAAGGTCAGAAGCTTTCGGAGCATCTTCTACTGCTATATTGGCTTTTGATTCTCCATCAAAAGTATAATTGATGGTTCCACTGGTATCAATACTTTCTATATAAGTGTAATAATCGTCGACATTCTGATTACCCAAGCTACCTACCGACAAACGTACTTTGCAATTATCCCATACATTTTTCAAAGGTTTCCAGAATTCTTCTTCGCTGATGCGCCAGCCCAGAGAACCCGATGGTACAAATACCCAGCGATGCCCCCGTGCGAAACGCGATGAACCATCGGTACGCCCCGAAAGTTCTACCAGATATCGACCTTGATAATCGTAGTTGAGGCGCCCGAAGAATCCCAATGTAGCAGACTCTTTGATGCTGCCCTCTAAAACAGTAATCTCACCTGTAGCCAGATTGAAAGCATCCAGTTCATCACTCTTCAGATCGAGCTGACGCGCTTTCATATTGTTATTGCCATAACTTTCATATTGACTTCCGACCATGAATTTTAAATTATGGCTGTGATTAAAGCTGGCATCATAAGTAGCAAAAACATTTACATTATGATTCTGTACACGATAATGCTGTTCCTGATAATAATCCTGATTCTTTTCTGTGGTGAGCCACTGTACTTCACCTGCCTTTTCAGAATACGGCACATTGGTTGAACGATTACGATATTCACGGTATCTGAACGAATAAGCATGTTCGGCTATCAGATTCAATCCCTTACAAATCTGAAAATCAAACCTGTTACTGGTAATCACCTCCCGATCATAATTTGTATTCCGGTGCTTATTGTGCAGCAACAAAGCACTCACACCATCCATAACGGTAGCCGTAGCATTTGAATTGGGATTGATGTACACAGCAGTGCCGTCGGGATTGGTAGCCGGAACACAAGCCAATGCATGGACATAAGACAAACGTAGCGTGTTCGCCATGGATGACATGCCGGGAAAGAAACGTTTAGACGTATAATAACTGGTATTATTAGAATACCTCAACCATGAGGTGGCTTGTACATTTATCTTTGAACGGATGGAATAGCTGTCATATTTATCATTATGCACATTCATAATACCGTCCTGATGAAAATAGCGACCGCTTATGTAATAATTTACTTTATTATTCCCTCCACTGATAGACAAATTATGTTCTTGTTGCGGACGATTTTTACGATACATATAATCGTACCAATCGAAATTAGCATAATATTTATAGCTGCCGTCGGGTTGTTGTACTACCC
>ERZ773106.2139-NODE-2139-length-11927-cov-16.090465_pt1 | contig 11927 bp, 7 predicted proteins | sample MGYA00580572_ERZ773106 | MGnify/ENA primary metagenome ERZ773106 (study PRJEB29015, sample SAMEA2737868) | human gut metagenome | biome: human gut; feature: human-associated habitat; material: faeces | place: China | collected 2012 ... | reverse complement strand
CGCGAGCTGGGTTCAGAACGTCGTGAGACAGTTCGGTCCCTATCTGTCGTGGGCGCAGGATATTTGATGGGAGCTGTTCCTAGTACGAGAGGACCGGAGCGGACGTACCTCTGGCGCACCAGTTGTTCTGCCAAGAGCATAGCTGGGCAACTATGTACGGATCGGATAAACGCTGAAAGCATCTAAGCGTGAAGCCGACCCAAAGATAAGATATCCCATTGTTTTAAACAAGTAAGACCCCTTGAAGACTACAAGGTTGATAGGCACGATGTGTAAGTGGAGTGATCCATTCAGCAAGCGTGTACTAATAGGTCGAGGGCTTGACCACAATTCGCTTGAGACTTTTAAGTCAACGAAAAAATGTTAGCAGTGATTATTCAGTTTTGAAGGCACGTCCTTCTAAAAATACTGGACAGATACACAGAAATGTGTTATACTGATTCAGTCAGATCGGTCGGTGTCGATGACGGTGAGGTTCCACCTGTTCCCATTCCGAACACAGAAGTTAAGCTCACTTGTGCCGAAGATAGTTAGCTGGAAACGGCTTGTGAAAATAGGTAGTCGCCGACTTGAACAGAAAGCTCTGAGAGAAATCTCAGGGCTTTTTTGTTGCGTCTGTAGAATAACGGAGAAATTCTTTGTGGAAAGTGCTGCGGGCGGGATGCTTGACAGAACGATCGCATCGGCATACATTGAGAGTGTGATAGACGGGAAAGGCAGGATGGGTGGCGTATGAATAAATCGGAAAGGAAACGGATGCTTTGTGTCTCGCTTGCGGCGGGCGCGATACTTCTGTGTGGCGTGCTGCTTGTTCCGCTGATGCGGTATCAGCATACATCTGCAGTCCGTCCGAAAGACCGATATACGGGGCAGATCCCGGATTTTTACAGCACGGTGGATGCAGACGGCGATGGTGTGGATGACCAGACAGATGTGCTCGACAATGCGCTGGCCTATGTGGATACCCGTCCAAAATACAAGAGCCGTTATTATCAGACCGGATATCCGGACGATGGCTATGGCGTGTGTACCGATGTGGTGGCTTTTGCGCTGAAAAATGCCGGATATGATCTGCAGGCGCTGGTGGACGCCGATATCCGGGAGCATCCGCAGTGGTACGATATCCGGCAGCCGGATGCCAACATTGATTTTCGCCGGGTGAGAAATCTGAAGGTGTTTTTTGCGCATCATGCAGTTGTACTGACCACGGATGTGTCCAGGAACGAGGAATGGCAGGGCGGGGATCTTGTGATTTTTGAGAAGCATATCGGGATCGTTTCGGATCGGAGGAACCGGGACGGCGTGCCCTATGTGATCCATCACAACAGTCCCTGGCAGAGCGCCTATGAGCAGGACATTCTGGAGAAACGCACCGACATCGTGGGCCATTACCGGATCTCGGAATAATACGCCAAAAGCGGCCCCGCCGCGTTGTGGATGCAACGTGACGGGGCCGCTTTGCGATATAATAATGGAGAAGAAACCGAAGAAAATTCCGATTATTCCAGACCGGCCATCTGCTTGACGGCCTTCATGGCGAAGGTCAGGGTGCGGCCCATGGCAACACCGGCCATCAGGCAGGGATAGTTGTTGGCAAAGAAGCTGCCGGACATATCACCAGTGATGTAGAGGCCTGCCATGGGCTGGTTGTTGGTGTCCAGGGCCTGGCCCTTTTCGTTGATGGCAATGCCCTGCTCGGTGGTCAGCAGAGAGGCACCCAGCCAATAGCCGTAGAAGGGAGCGGTGCGGATGGCGCTCAGGCGGTAAGCAGGCTTGCCGAAGTCCTCGTCGTTCTGCTTGTCGTACAGCTCGTTGTAGCGCTCCACGGTAGCCAGGAAGGTGTCCTTGGCAGCACCGGTAAAGCCCATCTTGTCGGCCAGCTCCTCAATGGTATCAGCACGGAAGAAGCAGCCCTTTTCCTCAGCACTTGCAAAGGTCTTTTCCAGACCCTCCATAGTGTTTTTGCGGGTACCGGCAGAGCAGCCGATGGTGTGGAAACGCTTTGCGTCCTCCAGCATATTGGCGTCACTGATCTGGGCGTAGACACGGCCCGGCTGGTGTGCAGCAGCGTAAACGATGTCGTTGTAGGGGCAGCTCTCGTTGGCAAAACGCTCGCCGTTGCGGTTCACCTTCAGGAAGGGCTGGGTGCCGGGGTTGAACTGGCGGATCTCGCCGGGGAAGGCCTTGCCGCCAAAGGCGGAGTCGCTGTCCACATAGCCGGCATCCACACCGGGAGCCACGATGCCGCGGTCAAACAGCATGGGAGCAGCTTCCTTGTCCAGGTTAGCACCAGCCCACACAGCGGCACGGATGCCGTAGCCCTTGTCGGCAGGGGAGTAGGAGCAGGCGGTGGTGACGCTGGTGCCCAGAGGATCCAGCTGCTGCATCATGTACGGGTTGCCGGCGTAGCCGCCGCAGGCCAGCAGAACGCCCTTGGCTGCGTTGTAGCGGATGAAGTGGTCGTCATCCATGTTCTGGGCGATGATGCCGGTGATGCGGCCCTCGGCGTTCTTTTCCAGCTTAGCCAGGCTGGTCTTAAAGTCTACGCCGTAGCCCAGCTCCTGGATGTACTGCAGCAGCAGCTCGTTGCGGGCCAGACCGGATTCCCGCTCGCTGGCCATGTAGTTGTGCTCCTCTACGGGGAACAGGTAGTCGGTGTTGTGCTCTGCATTCTCAGCAGGCCATGCAGCCTCGCTGCCGGAGGTGAAATCGCAGACCCAGCCGTACTTGTCTTCCAGAATGCTGCGCATAAAGTCGTGCATGGCGGCAGACTCGTTGATCCAGGTCTTGACCACGCGCTGGTCGCACTTGCCGGAAGCGTAGCGGGAGATCTCGCTCAGCAGCTTGGCGCGGTCGAAGGGCTCCTCACCGGCAGCCTTGGCTGCGGCGGAGTCGATGGCACCGTACCAGTGGCGGGTGTCCTGCACGTTGCCGTTCTGCTCGATGATGCGGAAGTTCAGGCCGTTGGCGGCTGCATAGGCAGCGGCAAACATGCCGCCGTTGCCGGCGCCCACGATGAGGATGTCGGTGTCCACCGTCTCGGTGATGGCAGCCTCGTCGATGTCGGGTTCGGTGCCCAGCCAGTCGTTCTCGTCGCCGGTGGGCAGCTGAACGGAGGACACAACGGCCTCGCCCTTGGCCTGTGCATAGCAGCTCTTGGCAGCCTTCATGACGGCCTCGGAGGTGATGGTGGAGCCGGACACGCCGTCGATCTCGGTAGAACCGGCAGCCAGCAGCTGATCGCGCAGCTCGTCGGCAGCAGCAGCACCGATGGAAGCGGTCTCGCCGGAGGTGTCCACGACCACGTCGGTCACGGCGCTGTCGGAGAAGGTCATGGTGACCTTGACGGTGGAGGAAATGCCCTCGGCAGTGCCCTCATAGGTGCCGGGGATGTAGGTGCCGGTTGCACCGGAAGCGGCAGCGCTGCCGGAAGCAGCGGTGGAGGTGGAGCCGGAGGCTGCATTGCAGGCAGCCAGAGCACCGGCGGTGACACCGCTCATGGCGGCGGCAGCGGCGATCTTCAGAAAGCCTTTGCGGGAGATCTTGTTCATAGTGGTTTCCTTCTCTTTCTCTTCTTGTGTCTTTTCGTGATTTTTGGCCCTGCTCTGTGGAAAAATCTGCACAGAACCAACAAAAACAGTTTAGCATACCTGTGAAAAGTATGTCAATCAATTTGGGGGCACGGAACGCCTTAAACTTTGTTAAACATTTGGCGCAGGTACGGCCCGGTCAATGGAGAAAAATGCAGGCTCTGCGGGGATTTATGCCAAAAACAATGCACGGAAACGTTGCGCAGGTGTTGCGGGTATGTTACAATTGAGTTGCACACAGAAGCCGGCCAGCCACGACCGGCAGAACGGCAGCAAACGCTGTCACGGAAAGGGAGATTTTGGTATGAAGGTGGCAATGATCGGGCACAAGGACTTCCCGTCCCGTTCGGGTGGTGTGGAAGTCATGGTCGGCGGGCTGGCAGCCAGCCTGGTCCGGCGCGGTTATGAGGTCACGGTGTACAACCGCGGCCTGCAGAAGGGGCACAATGTTTACACGACCGAGGGCGTGCAGGCCCGCCGCATCTTTACCTTTCAGAAGGCGTCGCTGAATGCCATGGTCTATTCGTTCCTGGCCACCTTTGACGCCCTGACGCGAGACTGCGATGTGATCCACTACCACGCCATCGGCCCATCGGTGCCGCTGGTGATCGCCAAGCTGTTCGGCAAGCACACGGTGTGCACCGTGCACGGGCTGAACTGGAAGGTGGACAAGTGGGGCGGCTTTGCCAGCGCCTACCTGAAGCTGGGTGAGCGGGTGGCCGCAAAGTATGCGGATGATCTGGTAGTGCTGTCGGAGAGCGAGTGGAACTATTTTCAGGAGAAGTACGATCGTACCGCCATCCTCATCCCCAATGCGGTGCAGATGCGCCAGCCGCTGCCCTGCAACCTGATTCGCGAAAAATACGGGCTGGAAGCCGGGAGCTACATTCTGTATGTGGGCCGCATCTCGCCGGAAAAGGGCCCGCTGGACCTGGTGGAGGGCTATCTGAAAGCCCACACGGACAAAAAACTGGTGCTGGCCGGCCCCTTTGCGGAGACCGAGTACTGCACCACGGTGCAGGAGAAGATCGCGGGCAACCCCAACATCATCACGACGGGCTATGTGGTGGGCGACGCGCTGCTGGAGCTGTACAGCAACTGCGCCCTGTTTGTGCTGCCCAGCCATACCGAGGGCCTTTCGCTTTCGCTGCTGGAGGCACTGTCGCTGGGGGTGAAGTGCCTCGTGAGCGACATCCCGGAGAACACCACTGTGACCGCCGACTACGGCACCGCGTTCCGCACCGAGGACACCGACAGTCTGGCCCGGGCACTGGAGCGGGACACCGCCCAGCCGCTGACCCCGGAGCAGAGCAAAGCGCAGCTGGACTATGTGCGGGCCAATTTTGATTATGACATCATGCTGGACCGGTATGAAGAAGTGTACCATCATGTGACCGGAGATCCGCTCAAGGCGATGCCTTCGCATGGAGGTGCGGTGTGATGGACAACGCACAAAACCCGGTCGGGCCGGTCCTGACCGCGGCCGAAAGCCGCCGCCGGGTGCTGCACAACATGTGCTCGTCGCTGTTGTACAACCTGTCGGTGATCCTGTTCGGCCTGCTGCTGCCGCGGCTGTACCTCACCAGCTTCGGTTCGGAGCTCAACGGTCTGGACAGCACCATCAAGCAGATCTTTTCTTGTCTGACTCTGCTGGAAGCGGGCGTGGGCCTGGCCTCGCAGCAGGCCTATTACCTTCCGGTGGCCGTGGGCGACCGGAAAGCCATCAACGGCATTTTTTCGGCCACGCATCACTATTACCGCCGCACCGGTATCGTGTATCTGCTGGTCACGGTGGTGTTTGCGCTGCTGTACCCCCTGTGCATCAACACAGTGCTGTCCTACGGCACCGTGAGCCTGATCGTGGTGTTCTACGGCATCCCGGGCATCATGAGCTATCTGGTGCAGGGCAAATACCGCTCCTTTATGGAAGTGGAAGGCAAAAACTATGTGATCACCTACATCACCACGGCCACCATGGCGGCGGGCAACCTGCTGCGCATGCTGGCGCTGCTGTTTACCCGCAGCATCCTGTTGGTGCAGATGACCTACTGCGTGCCTTCGGTGCTCCAGGTGCTGGTGCTTACGGCCTATATGCGCAAAAACTATCCGTGGCTCAACGCGCACGATACCCCCAATCTGGAGGCGCTGGCCCAGCGCGGCTCGGTGCTGGTGCATCAGCTCACGGGCATCGTGTTCAACAACACCGACACGATCCTGATCTCCAGCCTGTGCGGTCTGGCGTCGGCCAGTGTGTACACCATTTATATGCTGTTTTTCTCCAACATCGAAAAGCTGTTCTACTCGATCGTCAACAGCATCAGCTTTCGGTTGGGGCAGCTGTTCTATGTGGAGCCGGAAAAGTTCAAGCGGCTGTACCGGCTGTACGATGCCCTTTACCTTTCCGCGGCCTTTGCACTGTTCACGACCGTGGCTGTGTTCCTGATGCCCATCATCGCGCTGTACACGGCGGGCGTGACCGATGCCGAGTACCTTGACACCCGCCTGCTGGTGCTGTTCACGGCGGTGGAGCTGCTGTTCAGTGCAAAGCAGCCGTCGGGGATGCTGCTGAACATCAGCGGCCGCTTTGAAGAGACCCGGCAGCAGGCCCTGATCGAGATGGGCATCAACCTGCTGGTGTCGGTGATGTCGGTGCTGCGGTTCGGCATCGCGGGCTGCCTGTTCGGCACACTGGCGGCGCACCTGTACCGCTATACGGCGTTGATCCTTTTTACCCGGACCAAAGTGCTGGGAGAGTCGCCGGTGGGCGATTTTGTGCGGATGGGCGTCAACGGGCTGCTCTGCGTTGTGCTGCTGTACCTGCTGGGATTTGACCGCTGCTATGGCGGCGGCTACCTGATGGTGTGCCTGAAGGGTGCGTTGTTCGGGCTGTGGGTGCTGCCGCTGTTCCTTGTGGTGAACGCGGTGCTGGACTGGCGCAATGTGGACACCCTGCGCGGGCTGCTGCACACGCTTACGATCAAAAAAGGAGCGACGGAGGAAAAACACGATGCGGAATGAAGAAACGATGTGCGAGGGCCTGCTCTCGGTCGTGATCCCGGTGTACAACATCCGGGACTATGTGGAGCGCTGTGTCCGCTCGGTGCTGGCGCAGCCGGATGTGCCGCTGGAAGTGCTCATCGTGGATGACGGCAGCACCGATGACAGCGGCGCGGTGTGTGACGCACTGGCGGCAGAGGACAGCCGGGTCACAGTGATCCATAAGCCCAACGGCGGCCTGTCGGACGCCCGCAATTACGGGCTGTGCCATGCACAGGGCGAGTATATCCTGTTCATGGACGGTGACGACTGGCTGACAGAGAACGTTTGCCCCGGCCTGCTGCAGATGGCGCTGCAGGACCGGGCCGATGTGGTCATCGGCAAGGTGCATTTTCTGCGCGAGGAACCGGTGATGACCCGCTGGGAAGAAGCGGTGGAAAAAACCTTCACCTTTCACACCATTTACACCGGTAAGGAGTATCTTTTGAAATGCCTGCAGACCGGTGGCCTGCGGGTGGAAGTGGGGCGGCACCTGTACCGCACCGGCTTTTTGCGGGCGAACGGCCTGCAGTTCTGCAAGGGCATCCTGCACGAGGACGAGGAGTTCACGCCGCGGGTGCTGCTGCAGGCGCAGCGGGTGGTGCTGACCGGGCAGGAGATCTACTATTATGATAACTGCCGCGCCGGTTCCATCACGCACGCGGAAGGGTTGAGCACCCGCCGTGTTCAGGACCGGCTGCGCATCTACGACAGTCTGGCGGAGATCTACCGTACGGTGACCCCGCGGGCGCTGCGCCGCCGCCTGCAGGATGACCTGTGCTGGAAGTATCTGGACTGCGCGGCGCGGTTCGATTGCAGGACCCTGCCGGGCTACCGCCCGCAGCGGCTGCGGATGCTGCAGTTTGCCTGCACGCCCCGCCGCCGGGCCAAGGCAGCGCTGTTTGCCCTCTCGCCGGAGCTGTTCCGGCGGGTGATGAATCATTGACCCATTGACGAGGAAAGGCAGAAGAGCATGGCGCAACATGCAAGAATAAAACGAACGCCCCCGCCGGACGGCGCACGCCGCCGATGGTGGCAGAACCGGCTGCTGCAGCTGCTGGCGGCTTTTGTGCTGCTGTGCGGCGTGGCAGCTGCCGGACTGAAACTGTACACGGAATATACGAATAGTCATTTTCAGGTGACCTTTTACCGGGTGACCTCCAGCCATGTGTCGGAAAAGCTGCGTGTCCTGTTTTTGTCGGACCTGCACCTGCGGGAATACGGCGAGCACAACGAGGAGCTGATCCAGACCGTGCAGGAGCTGGACCCGGACCTGATCCTGCTGGGCGGTGACCTTGTCACCTTCCCGAACCCGGAGTATGAGAATATGCTTTCGCTGTGCCGCAGCCTTGCCGATGTGGCCCCGCTGTACGGGGTGCTGGGCAACCACGAAAGCGAGATGATCTACGGCGGGGTGGATGACCAGCTGGCCGAAAAATTTTCGGAGGCCGGGGTGCAGCTGCTGCGCAATGAGACCCGCACCATCCGGATCGGGGAAAACAACGTGGAACTCATCGGGCTGGAAGGTGCCCTGAAGGACTTTTACAAATACGGTGCCAGCGACTGTGTGGAGAGCCTGAGCCGCCAGTACGACACCTTCCGCATCTGCATCAACCATGTGCCCATGGCCTTTGTGGACTACATGCAGGATGCGCCCTTTGACCTGGCGCTGGCCGGGCACACCCACGGCGGCCTGATCCGCCTGCCGGTGCTGGGGCGGCTGTACACCGCAGAGGAGGGGCTGTTCCCGGAGTATGCGGGCGGCATGTACCAGCTGGACAGCGGGGCACCCCTCATCGTGGGCTGCGGCCTGGGCGACTCCAACCAGATCCCCCGCGTATACAATCCGCCGGAGCTGGTTCTGGTGGATGTGAACTGGTACTGAGATGAACGAACTTGAAAGGAGGCCCGGAGACGTGGTGACAAAGATCAAGCAGATCTTCAAACAGGCTGTGCTGCGCTTCTGGAGCCTGCGGGTGCCGTTGATCGTGGTGTGCATCCTGCTCGCGGCACTGCTGTGCACCGCACAATATCAGGACAGCAGCCGGGTGGCCTCGGCCCAGATGACCCTGAACTACTCCGAGGCATCGCAGGGGCTCAACCCCAACCGCACCCGGTTTACGACTACCGACCTGACCTCCGACGAGGTGCTGCAGAGCACCCTGTACAACGCCGGACTGGAAGGTCAGATGACGGTGGAACAGCTGCGCAAGGCCATTACGGTGGAACCCACCGATGTGACCAACGTGAGCAGCTCGGAAAACTACATCACCACCAGCTGCAGCATCAGCCTGCAGCTGGAAGAACCCTGCCAGCACCTGACCGCAGCCACGCTGCTCCGGATCTTCTGCGGCAGCTACAAGGATTATTTCATGGAGCACTACGGCGAGAACCAGAGCGTGTTCTCCTGCACCATGCCGGATTACTTTGACACCGAGCCGTATCTGCGCCTCAAGAGCCTGACGCTGCGGGCCGACCAGCTGGACCGCTACCTCACGGCCCGTGTCAGCGAGAACAAGAGCTATCAGGACGCCACCACCGGCAACACCTTCCTGAGCCTGTCCAAGCAGATCCAGAACGTGATCCACTACGAGATCCCGCGCATCCAGGCCTATATCCTGCGGGGCGGCCTGTCGGCGGACGTTTCTTCCCTGACGGCCATGCTGCAATACAAGCTGCAGATCGAGCAGCTGGACTATCAGGAGCAGATGGCCTACTACAACTCCGACAATCTGGGCATTGGCCTGTACGATGAGAGCATGAGCGCTATCGTCATGATCCCCACGCTGGACGAGAACCGCGAGTTCTATATGTCCCGCACCAAAACGGCGCTGGACACCATGGCCAGCGACGCCGACGGTGCCCTGGCGGAGGCGACCTCCCATCAGGATGTGATCACCACCACCCAGTATGTGGTGCAGCAAATGCAGACCATGAGCGACCCGGCGGGCCTGACCACGGTGAACGCCATGCTGCAGGAACTGGAAACCACCATGGATCAGATCCAGCAGGCACTGCGGGTGACGGATGCCTCCTATATCATCTATAAGACCCAGAACTACCTGGTGTTCAACTATGCGGCCGGCTCCTTTGTGCAGCAGATCGGCCTCAAGCGGGTGATCGTGGAAATGGCAGTCTTTGTGGTGCTGTGCTTCGGCCTGTGCATGGTGCGCACCGCCCGGCAGATCCGGAAGGAGGAACAGCGTTGAAAAAGTTTGATATCCTGCGCTACCTCCGGCGGTTCTTTGCACTGGTGCTGGCCGTGACCATGGCGGGCACAGTGGTGGTGTACTGGTACTGCAAGAACAACCAGACCTACACCGCCAGTGTGAACATCAAGTACCTGCACGACGGCATCAAGGACGGCTTTGCCCCGGACGGCACCGCCATGAACGTGGACGAGATCTATTCTTCCAAGGTCATCTCGCAGGCCATGGAGAGCCTTGGGCTGCAAAGCGGCATCAACCTTGTGCGCTCCCACTGCACGGTGGAAGAGCTGATCCCGGACGACCAGAAGGCCCTGCAGGAAGCTCTCATCGACAAGGGGGAAGAGTCTACCTACTTCCCGGACGAATACAAGGTGACGCTGGTGGTGGACGGCAGTCTGGGTGTGAGCTACGCCCGCCGGGTGCTGGATGCCATCGTCAGCAGCTATTCCACCATCTACACGGAGGAATATGTGGAGCTGCCCCTGACCATGAACCCCTCCAGCGGCCTGCTGAACAGCGGCTACGACTATTACGAGTGCGTGGACGTGCTGTCGTCCGACACCACCGAAGTGCTGAACTATCTGGAGGATAAAAAGACAAACTATCCCAACTTCCGCTCTTCGGTCACGGGTTATTCCTATGAGGACCTGTACGACATCTATAAGATGCTGTACGACTACGAGATCCCGTCGCTGTACGCGAATGTGATGACCGGGCCGCAGGTGCGCAACGCCGACAAGCTGTGCCGCAACCTGACCCAGAGCATCGAGAGCAGCGTGCAGAACGAGCAGGTGTATCAGGAGCGGGAAGCCTACCTCAGCGGCCTGATCCAGAACTACTCGGAGAAGAACCGCGACCTGATCAACTACCATTACCACAACGATGCCAACGACAGCGGCACCGACTACATTCTGAAGAACGTAGAGGCCTACGATGACAACCAGAGCAAGCAGATCACCTACGATTCGCTGATTTTGGAGTATGTGGAGATCGACAAGACTCTGCGCAGCAGCGCCATCCGCCGGGCCTACACCCAGCAGCTGCTGGACACCTTCCAGGCAGCCGGCGGGGTGGGCGGCGATGAGGCCTCCCATGCCGCGATCGAGTCGGAAATCAACAAGTACGAGCAGACGCTGGTGGACTACTACCAGATCGTGAGCCAGACCAGCATGGAGCACAACCGCTCCCTGAGCGCGGACTATCTGCAGACCACCAGCTCCACCAGAGTGTGGCCCAGCATCAACACCAAGCTGTATCTGGCCATCGGCTTTGTATTCTTCTTCCTCGTGGGCTGCGCACTGGCCGTTGTGGTGGGCCGTTCCCGCGACTTTGTGGAATACTTTATGTATGTGGACAAAAAGACCGGTCTGCCCAACCGCGACCGTGTGGATGCCATGATGGCACGGCTGGAAAAGCAGGGCCTGCTGCCCAGCCACTTTACCTGCATGTGCTTCCAGTTTACCAGCCTGAACCATCTCTCACGGGAGTATGGTTACTCGGTGGGCAACCATGTCCTGCGGGACTTTGCCGGGCTGGTGGCGGCCCTTGGCACCGAGGAGAGTTTCATCGGTTCCAACGGTGCGGGCCAGATCATGGGCTTCTTCCGGGAATGCAACGCCGTCAAGGCGGAGGCCATTCTGGAAGTGCTGGACGAGCAGATCCAGGAGTACAACAGCCTGAACCCGGATTACGCCATCGAGTACAAGGCAGCCAGTGCCACCTCGGATGACGAAAAGGAATTCAACATCCGGGATCTGCTGCGCTGCGCATTCAAGAAGCTGCGGGATGCCAATAAGCCGCAGCCGGAGACCGCACACGAGACGGTGTAAAAAAGATAAGGAGGCGGCAGTCATGCTGCAGAATCAACGGGTCTGCCAGCTCGTCCGTTCCAAAACCGGCTGTGAGCCGCTGGCACTTGTCGTGGCGTGGGGTGCCCGCACGGCGGGCCGCTGTGCCGCCGGGGTGCTGGGAGCCGTGAAGCATCAGCGCTTTTCCGACCAGCAGCTGGAGACCTTTGCCGCCCGCGCGCCGGGCATCTGCCCGAAGCCGGTGTGCGATGCCGGGGAGCCCTGCCCGCTGCCGCCGCAGGACG
>ERZ773106.2132-NODE-2132-length-11960-cov-4.495338_pt1 | contig 11960 bp, 6 predicted proteins | sample MGYA00580572_ERZ773106 | MGnify/ENA primary metagenome ERZ773106 (study PRJEB29015, sample SAMEA2737868) | human gut metagenome | biome: human gut; feature: human-associated habitat; material: faeces | place: China | collected 2012 ... | reverse complement strand
GACCCGCATCCGTACCAACAACGTGATCGAGCGGCTGAACCGGGAGATCCGCCGCCGGACCCGCGTGGTGGGGACATTCCCCGATGGCAACTCCGCCCTGATGCTGGTCTGCGCGAGGCTACGCCATGTGGCGGGCACCCAGTGGGGCTGCAAGAAATATATGAATATGAAGCACTTGGAGGCGGCTCTGGACGACGCCTCTATTGCCGGCTGACTTCACTCAGCCGGAGTCTGCAAACAAATTTGCGCATAAATCTTGACGGGACCCATGTTCCTGCAAGACGAACCGATTGGGTTTATCGATATTTCTGTGGATAAATTCAAACTGTGAAATACCAGAACGGCAATGGAAGCGCTCCGTTCCCTAAAAGGGATGCGGGGCGCTTCCATTATATCCTTTCCTGCGCCAATGCTTCTGCCTGAGTGGATATGGGACTGCTCTTATGTTTCACGCTGGATATAAATCGTTTTAGAGGTACAGGTGTTTGAGCTTTTAGCTGCCCAGAGCGTTTGCCAGCATCATTTTATATCTATCCACAACCGTAACCGGACCTATTATCTTAATATCCCCATTGAACTGGAATACCCAGCCCAAAAAGGTTTGGCTGACGGACACCTTGGCTACTGCCTTAAAATGGGCATAGTCTAACGGTGCTGTCTCTACATCGTCTCCAAATCGGTCAATGATATAGTTCATCATATCGTTTTTGCAAAGCAGGGTGACCGTTTCCGTAGAACCGTCATACATATCAAATACCTGACGAGTAAATTCCGGCAGATTGAAATCAGCGGGCTTCTCAACTGCATCAGCCGTTAAAATATTGACTTCTTTCATTCGGTCTACACGGAAAGTGCCGATTTTCTGATGCTTCTCGCTGTATCCTACGGCGTAATAATGATCTTCATTCCATACCAGAAAGTATGGAGAAAAGTGGTAGCGTTTGCCGCCATTATTGGGGACTTCCTTGCGATGCTGATCGAAATGGAAGTAGCGAAATGAAATTTGTTTTCCATGGTTGATGGCCGTATTGATGTTATCTACCAGATAGTATATCTGCTCATTGAACGACTTGACCCGTTCGGAGACATACAGATTGCTTTTTAACTCCGCAGCCTGGTATATGCTGCTCATCTGGGAGAGCTTTTCGATAAGCTCAGCGCTTTTCTTGGCTGTAATAAACTTAGAGGATTCCACGGCATCGATCAGTAGCTTCAATTCCGGCAGCGTAAGCAGATGACTGCTCAAAGAATAGCGATTTTCCCGGCTACGCTCCTCCTCAATGTCAATGCCAATGTCACAGAGCTTCTGAATATCCCCGGGTATAGTCTTCCGGTCGCAGCGAATATCATTCTCCCGCAAGTATGTAAGGATATCCCCGGTCGTGGCATAATGCTCGGCATCTGTTTTTAGCCAAAGATATTGCAAAATATATAGGAGTCTGCTCTTAGACTCAGCCATACATCCACCCCATTTTATCAATTCTTCCGTGATTATAGAAATGACCTCCCCAGCTTGCGACAGGGTCAAGCTGGGGAGGTCATTTCATATCCGGGTTATTTCCGTGTACCACTATGATTTATTGTTCCACCGGGAACTTTGTAATGTTGCCCAGGTAATACTGGCAGACCATCATGGCGTCGGAGACATCCATGGTGCCGTCGCCGTTTACATCGGCGGCTTTTTTCTGCGTATCTGTCGGGGTAACATTGCCCAGATAGATTTGGCAGATCAGCATGGCATCGGAGACATCAATGATGCCATCTGCATTTACATCTCCATATTTGACTGCACTCTGATCTGCAATGGTCAGGGTCAGGGTGGTCATGGGCTCGTCACAATGGACGCCGTATTCCATCTCCAGGGTGTCGCTGTTTTCTCGGTTTTGGTACATGGCGTAGGGGAAGGTGATCTGGAAGTCGGTATCACTGGCCTTCAGCGGCTTATCGGACCAGGTGACATACTTTGTCACATCGCGGGTCATGCCGTTGGCGTAGTAGGCCGTTACCTGCATACCGGTTGGGTCGAAGGTGTCTTTTACATTGTAGGTCGTCTTGTCCGGCAGCTTCGTGACCTCGATGCGTTCAATGGTGCTGCCCACGGCCATCAGGTAGGCGGAGTCGTTTTTGAAGTAGATCGTGCCGTACTCATCCATGATGGGGCTGCAAATGGCATACTGGGCCTGTGCGCCGCTGGGCGTGAAGATGTTGTAGGGCGTCGTATAGGTCTCCGTCTGACCGCTGGCCGTGTAGGTCTCCATGGTCTTCAGAGACACCTCGGTTTGGCCGGGCTTGTCCTCCAGCACCCGGAGCTTGCCGGGGGTGAAGTTATCGAAGAAGTACACATAGACGCAGCCTGTCTCCTCCATATAGGCCGTGGTCAGAACACCGCTGGTCTGGGGATAGCCGTGGGTGCGCACAGTGTAGGCGATCTCCCAGTTGGGGATGTCGATGACCGTAAGGTTATGGCCACTGTATGCGCCGAACTGTGCCGTGCCGGAGATGCCGATATAGGCCCGCCCATTGTAAATGGTGGGTGTGCAGGTGGACATGGCGGGATTGGCGGGATCGTCCGCATAGTTGTAGAGCTTCAAGGTGCGGACATCCTCAATGGTACCCTTTTCGTCCACAGTGGCCTCGTAGAAGTAGCCGCCCTTGCTGGTGAAGTAATACTTGCCGTTGTAATGGGTGATAGAGCTGCGGATGTCGCCGGTCACATTCATCTTGTAGGAGGACAGCAGTTCGCCGGTCTTGGGGTTAAAGGACAGCAGACTGGGCTTGCCGGTGGTGTAGCCGGAAGCGCCGTCATCCGTGCCGATCAGCAGGAAGTCGTCGCACACATAGGCACCGGCCCAATAGAAGCCGCCCTTGCTGGTGTAGTACCAAGTGGGGAGCTTTTCTTCCATCGTCTGCGTGGGGTCCTCGTCGGTGGCGCTCAGGCACACATAGTGGGCCTCGTTGATCTCGCCTACCCAAAAACCGGTGTAGATGTAGCCATCGTGATAGACAATAGAGCTGTTGGGCTGACCGCCGATGGAGTCCCGATAGATCCATAGGGAGTCCAGGGTATTGGCGTCGAACGCCTGGATCGTGCCGTCAGACAGGCCCACGAAAATCATGCCGTTGGCGTAGGTGGGCGGGTTGATGGCGAAGCTGGAGTTGTGATCCATGGGCTTATCAATGAGAATTTCGCCGGAGATAGCATCCACCTTGTAAATGCGGGAGCCGGAGTAGGTGTAGATGGCACCGTCCACCAAAATGGGGCAGCCGCAGGCGTTCACATCGTAGCCGGATCCAATGGAGGTAGCCCAGTACAGCTCGGCATCCTTGGCGTAGACCGGCGTCTTGTAGTCCACCACACCGTTATTCTCATTGTTTTGGCGTAAGTGGGGCCACGCAGAATCGAAATTGATGAGCTTGTCGTTGGCTGGAGCCTTCTTTAGCGTAATGGTCAGTGTACCGTCCTTGTCGGGGGCGGTATAGTGCTCCACCGTTTGACCGATGTACCCGGCACAGGTGGTAGTGTAGGAATAGCTGGCACCGGGGGTCAGGCTGTAGGTGCCGTTTTTCTCCACGATGCGCTTGCCGTTCAGATCGTTGGTCAGGAACACCGTGGCATCCGCCGGGGTCGTTTGGATGGTCAGTTGGATGGGGTCACTTTTCTGAACATGGACGGTATAGGTCAGCTCAATGCTGCCGGTATCTGCGTGGCAGACCTGTACCGAAATATCCTCATTATAAAGGTCTGTGTTCAGGACCGCTTCCGCGCCGGCCAGCGTATCATAGCGTACGCCGTTGACCTTGGCATAGTACCCGCCGCAGCAGGCGGTGTCTGTGCTGCTGTTGGGATAGGTGCCGGAGAGGTAGAGAGCGGCGGTCTCCCGGTCTACCTTAACATAATAATCCGTGGTATCTCGATCAAAGCGGGCCGTTGCGCCCTTTGGAGTTACAAAGGGCAGTGTCTCATCCTTTGTGGCAATAGTCAGGCTGGACAGGTGCAGCTGCCGCAGCAGCTGAATATCGTAGTCCTGATAGTAGGTAATGCCGTTTTCTGTCTTGGAAATGCGGATCGTCACCGTCTGGCCGTAACCGGCCTTGGCCACGGCGTAGGTCAGGCTCTGAGCAAGACCCGTTTTGCTGACAGGCGTTGTGATCGTCTCCATCCGTGCGAGATTATGAATCTCCGGCACGGTGCTTTGGGTCCGATACAGCGCCGTCACGGTTCCGGTTGCCGTGGCCTGCATGGCAACGGAGCTGTTGCAGTCGGACACCGTATAGTTGTAGGTGTGGTCTGCCGCCGTGAAGGTCTTGTCGGCGGCGTAGGCGATCCGGCTGGAAGCATAGGTGCCGTTGTAGAATGCCAGATCGGTCAGCCAGTCGGTGGTGACAGGCTCCGGGACGGACACATTCAGTCCGCTGGAGGCCGTGAAGGTGATCTGCGTATGATACCAGGTGTTCTTCGTGGCGATGCAGGTATAGCTCTCGCCGGGGACCAGGTGATAGATCCCGTCCACCGGGGCAATCTCGGAGCCTGCTCCATTGATCACCTGCACCGTTGTTCCGGAAGGCACAGCCAGCGTCATCGGTACGGAAGCTACCTTCTGAATGTGGAGGGTATAGGTGCTCTGCTCCCCGTTGGGCGCTGCTACCTGAATCATGTGATCCTTCGTGTCTCCGGTCAGCTGCACCGCCCCGGTTCCGGTGACGGTATAATCCTCACCAAATGGTGCGGCGTCAATATCCACAGTGGAGGACACGGTTTTTAGGCTGTACTCCCGGGTGTTGGGCGCAAACTCCAGGGGCAGCTTGGTCCCCTCCGCCGTGGCTGCCAGAGCCTTCAGCGTGGGCACACGGGTCACGGTGACATCGTAGGACTGAATCTGCGTGTAGCCGTCCGAGCCTGTATACTGTGCTTCCAGCGCGAAGGTCTTGCCCTCCATGCCAGAGGTCAGCAGATAAGTAAGGGATGTGGCTGTGCTGTTCCAGCTGCGGGATGTGCCCGACATATCCTTGCCGTTGGTGCCGGTATAAATGGTGCGGAGCCTGGTGGTCTTGGTATTCGGAACATTGCCCATCACAACATTCAGGTACACGCTGCTCAGAGCATTGGCTGTATCCTCGATCCAATACTGCGCCGTGTGGTTCGCGCGGTTTTGTGCAGCGCGGTAGGGTTCTTGATCGACATCCAGCAGCCGGATATTGCCGAACCACTCGCCGTAGGGCAGGGTCGCAGAGACCTGGGCGTCGGCGGAGACCGTCAGCGTTCCCTCTGTGCGGTTATATCCGCCGTCGGACACACAGAACTTATAGTCGCCGGCGATGACCTGGACGCTGCCGGTGCCGGTGGTAACATTGCCATAGACATCCGTAAGGGAGAGGATCGGTGCCTCCACCGCATTGCCGTTTTGGGTTGCTGTGGCGGAGACGGTGTATTTGGTCCCGTCCAGAAGGGCCGCATATTCGGCAATGGCGTCTTTCAGGTTTTTCAGCAATGGTCCTGCCGAGTCGGCAGTTGCCGTCCGCAGGCCCTTCAGCGCCGCTGCGTAGGCACTGGCCGCTGCCGGATAATTCTGCACATGGTTGGTCATGTCCAGGTAATCCGCCATTTGGATAATCAGCTGGATAGCTGCGTCCGAATAAGTCGAAGATACATGGAAGCAAAGGGCCTTGACGGAAGAAGCCGGAGCGTCCAGCTTATAGCCACCCTTGTCATAATAGAGCAGGTAATTGGCGGAAACGCCGTTGATCTCATAGACGAATCCGTTTTCCAGGCCGACAAAGTCAATATCTGAATCCGCCAGCGCCTGTTGAATGGTTTGCCCAGATTTATACTGGATACGGGTCGGCTCCACGATGGTGCTGTTGGCGTTCATAGCCACAAGCACAAAGCTACCGGCGTACTCCTCTGCGGCCATCGCCGTGACCGGCATGGCGGCAGAGAGCAGAAGCACCAGACTCAGCAGCAGAGCCATTACTCTTTTGTGCATTTTCCTTCCTCCTTGTTTTCAATACAGGCAGTTCCATAGCCGGTACCGTATTTTCTCCCAGGTTGTCCAGCTGCCCTTGCAGGCATCCAGTACACGCACGGCAAATGAGTCAACCTGCTTGCGCTGCTGCGGGGTCATCTCCTGGGTGCTGAACAGCGCCTTTTGATTCAGTTCTGCGGCCTCCGCAGCATCCTCCGAGAACTGCACCGTACTGTGGCGCAGCAGGCAAACGGCATAGCCATAGCGCATGGCAATGGCCTCCCGGTCGTTTGCGGCGTCGATAGCGGCCATCTTCTTCCGAAACACCCTGCGGCGATGGAAAATGCACCCGGCCAGCAGCAGGATCAGCAGCAAGGGAAGAAGCAGTAGGTAGTGGGCATTCAGTGAGAAGGTAAATCGGTCCTGCTTGTGCTCGTTGATCTCCTCTGGCTGCTCCACCTCTACAAATTGCTGGGTGTTGTTCTCATAGGTATTCTCATCCGGGCTGTCGCCGCCCAGGGACAGTTCCTCGTCGTCTATGTAGCCGGGAGTCACCTCGAACGGCACAAAGCCGACACCGCTGACATAGTATTCCGCCCAGGCGTGGGCGTTTTCTTCCGTCAGGGTAATGGTCTCACCGGCCTTGTAGCGGGCGGCATCCTCTGCCGAGAGGTAATACCCCTCCACATAGCGGGCCGGAACGCCCATGTAGCGCAGCATCAGCACCGCTGCCGTGGCGTAATGGACGCTGTAGCCGTGTCCGCTGCGCTCCAGCGTATATTGCAGGAAGTCGCCGCTGCCGTTCATGGTCCGGGCAGTCTCATCGTAGGTCATGGCTTCCCGTAGATAGTCAAAGATGATGGTGCGGATGTCGCTGATGGTCCGGGTCTGGGTGTCCAGCTTCAATTGCCGCTGGAGGACGGCCCAGCTGTCCTGGGTCATTTGCAGGTCCACGGCCCGGAGATAGTCGGCATAGGCCTGCTCCTTGGATAGATAGGTCTCGATGTTTTCCCGGCCCTGGGCTGTGGAGAGGTTCCGCTGGATCTGATACCAGTCCGGGACGCTGCCTTTCAGATAATACAGGCTCTCTGCCGGGGGCAGATTCGTGTCCCCGATGCGGTCCGCTGCCAGCGTTTCGCTGCCGTAGACGGCGTAGGGGTAGTAGCCGTGGGCGGAACAGGCGGAGAGATTTCGTATAGTCATGGACAGCGGTGTGGCCGTCTCCGTATAGCCATCCGCCAGTGCAATTTGACTCTGGCCGTAGAAACCCGCCTCATGGAGCCAATAGAAAAGGTCCTCATATTGGGCGGTTTCTTCGGTATCGGCTGCTTTCCAGCCGGTGCCGGTGTAGGTGTCGTAGACCTGCCCACGCAGATACACCTTTTCCGGCTGCTCCATTGTGACTTCCAGCGCCGGGGTGTCGCTTTTATTCCAGGCGGGTAAGTTCTTGAGGTTTCCTTCCGGCATGGAATTGGTATCGCTGTCGTAGTGCCGCTGGTGAAGCTGGGTTTGCATCGTCTCGACCATGTCTGTATTCAGCTTGTCTTGGCAGGACAGGCCCATCAGCAGACACAGCGCTGCACACAGGACCGGCAAGATCAGCTGCGCCGGAATGCCTGCAAGGGCTTCTCCCTCTGCCGTGTGCTGCACCATCAGCAGCATCGTGCCAATAATCAGCAGCCCACCGCCGATGCCTATGGGAAACAAGCCCAGCAACAGGGTTGCATAGCAGGGCAGCAGAATCGGCAAGGCCAGCAGCATCCGTCCGCTCCATGCGCTGCGGCTGAGAAACAGCGACACCGCCAGTAGCAGAACCGTTACCGCCAGAGGCAGAAATTGGGCATCCGCTGCCGCAAGGTCCAGGTAGATCTTCCCGGTCTTTTTCGTCAGCAGGGTCAGGAAATCATTTGCCAGTGTTCCAAAACCGGGTAGGACAAACTTGTTCAGTGCCAAGCTCAGAAGAAGCAACACGCCGATGCCCGCTGGAACGAGCCAGTTCCCGATTCTGGTTTGGTATACTATCAGCAACGCCGCCTGCACCAAAATCGCAGCTGCTGTCATGGCCCACCATGGGTAGGGAACAGAGGGAAATGCAGCGGTTAAAAGCAAGCAGAAGCCCACCGTCAGAACAGCACAGACCACCCAAGCGCCCCAGGGAAAGTGCAGCTTTTTCTGTGCCGTTTCGGTGACAATCCACTGGAGTCCGTTTTCATTTTTTCGCATGATGGGTTAAACCTCCAGTCGCTGCATGGCCTCGGAATAATTCTGCGGGGCAAAGGTGGTCGCACCGGGGTACTGTTCTTCGGTACAGAGGATGAAATGCACCCGTCCGTCCGTGAGCAGCTGTTCTTCCGGCGCTGTGCCGAAACAGAGAATTCGGCTGTAACCGTCAGTTTTGGGCAGGCGGCACTCAGCGCTGCCCCTGGTCTTTACCAGAGCCGGGATAGCCTGCAAAAGCTGGTTTTCCTCTGAAATGTCCTGGACCTGCAGATCGTCCCGGTCCGTCCAGCACAGGGTATAGGGTACACCACTTTGCAGCAGTGCCATGCCTGCGGAGGACACGACCTCCGCCAGTGCGTCCATCTGCTGGGGGTTACCGCCGGTGCGCTTATCCCAGAATACCAAAAGGGAACGGCTCTCCGGCTGGCTGGCCTCTTTCAGAATCAGCTCATCTAACTTGGAGGACAGCTTCCAGTGAATTTGCCGGATGTCATCGCCGGAGCGATACTCCCGGAGCTGGTACACCTCGCTGCGGTCCTCACCCCGTCGATTGGAAGCGCCGTCGTCGGCATAGGCCGGTCGGGCGGTCATGTCCGCCTCCATTGGATACAGGTCCGGGAGGATGGTCAGACGGGCATCCGCTTTCACGAGGGCCTTCATGGGAATCAGGCCCAGATAGTCCAGCAGGGTAAACCGGCTGATCTGCACATACACTCTGCCGCAGAAGCTGCTTTGCAGCAGGATGGTTTGGCTGCTTTCGCCCTTGGCTCCGATGCTGCCGGTCAGCGTCACTGTCTGATCTTCCTCAGTGAGATCATTGCGGATAGAGACCTGACAGCTATAGCGCATTACGGGCAGAAACGCTCCGTTGCGGATACGCACCCGACAGCTGACTGCCGTGCGTTTTGCCGCTGTGGCCGGGGTCAGAATGTCCGCCTGCAGGTGCCTGCGGACATAGAAATTGACCGCCCAGGAGGCCAGGGGCAGCAGGAGCAGCAAGCAGAGTCCGGCCAGCGCCCAGAAGGAGCCGCTTGTAAGAAGCAGCACCGCCAACGCCAGCAGCAGGATCAGATAACACAGGGCGCTGCCTAAGATCGTTTTTCTCATTTGCTGGAAAATTCCCGGACATCCGGCTTCTGGACGGAGGTAAGTACATTTTGCAGGATCAGTGCCGCTGTATAGTCCTGGAGCCGCGCCTTGGAGTTGAGGATCAGACGGTGGACGCACACATCCGGGAACACGGCGCACACATCGTCAGGGATCACATAGTCCCGGCCCTCTAAGTAGGCGTTGGCCTTGGCCGCACGGGTCACAGCCAAAGCGCCACGGGGACTGACACCCAGGGTCACATAGGCGTTGGAGCGGGTCAGATCCACCAGCTCTGCAATATAGTCATAAATTCGGTCTGCCACATGGATATTGCTGACCTCTGCAATGAGCTTTTCCAGCTCGGCAGGGGAAGTCACTGTCTGGCAGGCAGAGAGCGGGTCCACATGATGGCGATCCTTCAGCAGTGCCGCCGTGCTGGCCCGATTGGGATAGCCCATGCTCAGTTGGAGCATGAAACGGTCCAGCTGGGATGCGGGCAGCATCTGCGTACCCGCAGAACCCACCGGGTTTTCCGTTGCCAGCACGATAAAGGGCTTCGGCAGGGGCCGGGTCACGCCGTCCACGGTGACCTGCAACTCCTCCATAGCCTCCAGCAGAGCGGATTGGGTCTTGCTGGAGGTACGGTTGATCTCGTCCGCCAGCAGCAGATTGGTCATAATGGCTCCGGACTGATATTTCAGCTTGCCGTCTGCCTTATCGAATACGGAAAACCCGATGATATCCGATGGCAGGGTGTCGGAGGTGAACTGGACACGCTTGGAGTCCAGACCTAGCGTTTTGGAAAATGCCTTGGCCAGCGTCGTCTTGCCTACGCCGGGGACATCCTCCAGCAGCACATGGCCCTGTGCCAGGATGGCCAGCAGCACCTTGCGGACGATGTCCTCCTTGCCCAAAACGACCTTGTTAACCTCTGCCTGAATTTGATCTGTCAGCTTGTTCATGCCTTTTTCCTCTTTCTGCCGATGATGTAGATCGCACCGGCGGCGATTACGACTACCGCACCGATCACGGCGCAGATGATGATTCCGTTTGTGCCGAATGCCTCACGGGGCGCTTGAGTGCCGTCAAAATGCAGCGCCCACGGCTGCCCGGACCGCACACGCTGCACAGCCACTAAGGCCAGGACGGATTGGGCCGTTGCCAGGCCGTCGCCGGCCCCCTCCAGCACATGGCGGTAGGTGCCGTCCGCTTCCCGGAACTGGGAAAGCTCCGTCAGCAGGGTGTGCTCGCCCTTAACAAAACGGCTATCCGTCTCCGGGTCAATGCCCAGCGCACACAGGGCCAGGATGACCTGGGCGGTGCTTTCCGCGTTTTCATCGCCGTAGGCGATATACCCGCAAGTGTCCGTCAGCTGGCCGGAAAGATAGGAAAGTGCTGCGTCGATCTCGGTCTCCATCTGGTCCCGATAGGGAGCTAGGGCCTGCACCGCCATAGCGGTGATGTCCACATCCGATTTTCCGGGGATCAGGCCGAAGCCGCCGTCCGGCTCCTGAGCAACGGAAATGGCATTTACCATGTCCTCCCGGGAATACAGGGCGTCTGCCGGGACCTCTGTGTCCCCGGCATCCAAGGTCAGCAGCGCCCATATCCAGCCATTTAAGCCCTGAGCGCCCGGATCACGGGCATAGTTATAAGTACCCTCTGCGATCAGGTCAATGGCCGAGCCGTCGGGCTTCGTGCCGAAGTTGGTGGGGTTGCCCCCCAGTGCCAGCACCGTTAAAGAAATCCGGTGGTATTCCGTGGCCTTGTTGCGGTCCAGGCATCCGTTTTTGGCGTATGCGTCCTCCACATGGGCCTTCAGTTCCGCCAAATAGTCGGAATAGCTCTCCCTTGTGCCGGACAGTGCCATAGCTATGGCCAGCCAATCGCAGACGGAATCGCCTGCAGGAAACAGTTCCCGGTCTTTCAGCAATTCACCCTTCTTGCCGCCCAGAGCGGACATTCCCTCCGCACTCTGTGCGATCTGTTTTTCCAAAGAAGGCTGCGCTTGCGCAAAGACCACCGTTGGGAGCAGAAGCAGCACACAAAGAAGTGCCGCTAATATTCGTGTTGCACTTTTCATGCAGTATCCTCCATCGTTCGTTTCAACGCCCTTCTACTTTACCGTTCCCGTGTCCCGTTAGAGCGTTTCCCATCCTCCGCCGCATCAGCCGGTCCTATTCGGAAGTTGGCTCTGTGGGCGTCGGTTCCGTGGGGACCGGGCTCCGTAGGGGCAGGCTCTATTGGCTCCGTTCCGCCGCCGGTGGCCGGGAGAATATCTGTTTTCTCCTCATGGCACTTAGAGCAGCGATAGTGGATGTAACCATCCTCTGTTTCGGTGGGTTCCAAACGGTCCGTCTCCACGAAGTCGTGGCCCAGGGCTTGGTAGCCGCCGTTGATCCACAGGCCGCAGTAGCTGCTCAGTGAGCCGTAGCCGCCTCCGGTGGAATCGTAGCCGCCGATGTCCTTGCCGTAGGACAGGGTGAAGCGCACATAAATGGTAATGCCGTTGCGGACCTTGTAGCCACTCATGCCGGTACCCTCATACAGGGTGCCGTTGATGGAGTACATCCAGCCCGAGCCTTGGGTATAGTCAAACTCCCCGATGCTGTCCCGGTCATAGTTGTCATTGGTGGTGATGCCGTCCCGCAGGATCAGCTCCCAAAGATGCTCCGGGACATTGGCACG
>ERZ773106.2125-NODE-2125-length-12019-cov-4.095202_pt1 | contig 12019 bp, 4 predicted proteins | sample MGYA00580572_ERZ773106 | MGnify/ENA primary metagenome ERZ773106 (study PRJEB29015, sample SAMEA2737868) | human gut metagenome | biome: human gut; feature: human-associated habitat; material: faeces | place: China | collected 2012 ... | reverse complement strand
CCGCCTGCGCTACGACTTTCTGGAGCGCACGGCCGACGCCATCGGAGCCTCCCGCATCGCCACCGCCCACCACCTGTCGGATCAGGCGGAGACGGTGGTGCTGAACCTGCTGCGCGGCACCGGCCCGGAGGGGCTGGCGGGCATTCCCCCGGTGCGGGGACGGCTGATCCGCCCCCTGCTCCAGACCCCTCGGCAGGAGATCGAGGCCTATCTCACGGCCCACGGGCTGGGTCATGTAGAGGACGAGACTAACGACAGCATGGATTTCACCCGCAACCGCCTGCGACAGGAGGTGTGGCCCCTGCTGGCACAGCTCCACCCTGCCCCGGAGCGGAGCATCGCGCGGGCTGCCGCCATCCTGCGGCGGGAAAACGATTTCATGGATCGGCTGGCCCGCTCCTATCTGGAGACAGCCGTATCCGATTGCCCGTCAGCCGGTGAGCCCGATGCCCCGGAGATCTTTGGCCGTCGGGACCCCGCTGCACCCAGCCCTGCACCGCCTCCCGGCACGTTGCCGGAGGAGTCGTCAAAGTCGGATAAGCCCTCAGAATGTACACGTGCGGGCGATATTTCGCATGATTTCACATCGGCACCCACCGCTGTATCGGTGTCCGCAGCCGTGCTGCGATCGGCACCGGAGGAGCTGCGGCCCCGGATGCTCCGGCTGCTGCTACAGCGGCTCCCCGTCGGGAAGAAGGATGTATCCGCCGCCCACATAGAGGCCCTGCTGACCCTTCGGGAGGGCGGGATGCTGGATCTGCCGGAGGGCGTCACGGCATGGCGGGAGAAGGATGTGCTGCATCTGGAGATGACGCCGCCCCTGCCCCCGCTCCTGACCCTGTCGGAGGGGGAGCAGGTCTGGGGAGACTATCTCGTCCGGGTGTGGAGAAGCGAAAAAAATACCCCGCCCCCTGACGGAGAGGGGCTGTCCAAAACGGGCCGGTTTTCGGACCATATCCTGACGCTTTCGGACGGTGGGAAAATGTCCGAATGGACACTCCGCTGTCCGCAAAGGCGAGACGGTCTGACCCTGCCGGGGGCCAGAGGCCGCCGCAGCGTCAAGCGCCTGCTGACGGAGCGGGGGATGCCGCCCCGGCGACGGAGAACCACCCCGGTGGTGTGTATAAACGGAGAACCCGCCGCCGTATACGGCGTGGGTACAGATCAGAGATTTTTGCCGGGAAAAGACGGCAGCAATATAAATATTTTAATGATCGAGAAAGATCAGGAGGAAGAAAGTAATGGCTAAGAGCAATATGGATCAGGACATCCTGAAGGTCCTGTTCAGTGAGCAGGAGATCCATGACCGCATTCAGGAGATGGGCAATCAGCTCTACGATGAGTTCCACGACAGGAACCCGCTGTTTGTGGGGGTTCTGAACGGGTGCTTCCTGTTTATGGCGGATCTGGTGCGGGCCACCCAGTGCAAGAGCGAGGTGGAGTTCATCGGCCTGTCCTCCTATCAGAATGCCACCAAGTCCTCCGGCGTGGTGCAGATCACCCGTGATCTGCAGCGGGATATCTCCGGCCGGGACATCATCGTGGTGGAGGATATTCTGGACTCCGGCAACACCCTGTACTTTTTGAAGGACTATATGCTGGCCAAGGGAGCCAATAGCATCACCATCGTCACCCTGCTGGACAAGCCCTCCCGCCGGGAAAAGCCCATTTACCCCGATCTGGCGGGCTTTGAGGTGCCGGACGAGTTCGTGGTGGGCTTCGGGCTGGACTACTGCCAGCAGTATCGCAATATGCCCTACATCGGCGTGTTGAAGCCGGAGGTATACAGTAAGTAAGCGGCGTATCGGGTGCCGCATCGGCGGACAGCGCCCGCCGACAGTGGGAAGGAGGAAAACCTGTGGAGGAACGTAAGCGGGGTTATCAGGGCCGGCGGCTGGCCGGTGCGACCCCCAGGCAGGAGCCGGAACGCCGGGGCAGCCGTACCCGGCAGGCGGAGGATAAGGCCCGCCGGGAGCGGGACCCGTGGGAGATGACCTCGGAGGAGACTGCTCCGATAACGCCGGGAGACGGCAAGTCCGACTCTGCCGGGCGGAGAGCCGCTTCGGTGGCCGGAGGTAAAGCGGCACCGGCGGCGGACTTTGACAGCATGAGCGGTTCTGCCGATGGGGCGAGCGCCGACTCTGCAGCCGGTGCGGCGGACTCCGATGCGATGGCCGGGCCCGGTGAGGGAAGCAGCTCCGGCAGGGCGGTCAAGAAGAAAAAGAGCGGCTTTGCCGCCTTTTGGTCGGATTTCGGCTATCTCATCGTCACGGCGGTGGTGGTGGTGCTGGTGTTCCGGGTACTTTTACAGCTGAGTTGGGTACCCTCCGGCTCCATGGAGACCACCATCCCTAAAAAGACCCTGCTGATCTCGTGGCAGCTGCCCTATGTGATGGGCGACCCGGTGCCGGAGCGGGGGAACATCGTCACTTTCTGGAGCGACGAGCTGGATAAGCTGCTGGTAAAGCGGGTCATCGGCCTGCCGGGGGACACGGTGTCCTTCTCCGGCGGCTATGTCTACATCAACGGCCAGCGGCTGGAGGAGGAGTATCTGGATCAGCAGGGCGGTACCATCAGCCCCAACCAGTCCTCCTTCACCGTGCCGGAGGGGTGCCTGTTTTTCTTAGGTGATAATCGCTCCGGCTCGAATGATGCCCGGTACTGGGAGGAGAGCTATATCCCGGTGGGCAATGTGAAGGCCCATGTGCTGCTGGCTATTTCCCTGACCGGGGGCAGCAGCTGGCAGGGCGTGCGGGCCATCGGCTGAGAGGAGGAAAGCATTTGGCAGAACGAAGAAAGATCGGTTTCGGCACCATTTTGATGGTGATTTTGGCGGTATGCGTGGTGGCCTATGTGGTGTCCACCATGCGGACCGCCGGGGACATCCCCTACTCTGAGCTGCGGCAATACTTTTTAGAGGAGAAGGTGCAGGAGTTCTCCATCAGCGACACCCGGATCACGGCCAAGCTGAAGGGGGGCAGCACCGTTACCTCCGACCTGTACGACTTCGACCTGTTCTATCAGGATCTCAATGATCTGGTGCAGAAGCAGTATGACAGTGGCATTATCACCGCCTATAACTATCACGCAGACCACTCCACCAACTGGCTGCAGCTGCTGCTGCCGTATGTGCTGGCGTTTTTGGGCTTCATTTTGCTGATGAATCTCATGAACCGCATGGCCGGCGGCGGAGCCGGGGCGCAGGACAAGCTGTCCCGGTTTGGAGAGGCCAAGGTCAGTACGCCGGGAGAGAAAAAGGTCACGTTTCAGGATGTGGCCGGGGCCGACGAGGAGAAGGAGGAGCTGCGGGAGATCGTGGAGTTTCTCCGGGAGCCTCAGAAGTATCTGGACCTGGGGGCGCATATCCCCAAGGGCGTGCTGCTTGTCGGCCCTCCGGGTACCGGCAAGACGCTGCTGGCCAAGGCGGTGGCCGGAGAGGTGCAGTTCCTGTCCATCTCCGGTTCGGACTTTGTGGAAATGTATGTGGGCGTAGGCGCCTCCCGTGTGCGGGATCTGTTCCAGCAGGCCAAGAAGAGCGCCCCGGCCATCATCTTCATCGACGAGATCGACGCCGTGGGCCGTCAGCGTGGCAGCGGTCTGGGCGGCGGACACGACGAGCGGGAGCAGACCCTGAACCAGCTGCTGGTGGAAATGGACGGCTTCGGCTCCAACGAGGGCGTGGTGGTGCTGGCTGCCACCAACCGTGTGGATATTCTGGACCCGGCGCTGCTGCGTCCGGGACGGTTCGACCGGCAGGTCTATGTGGGGCTGCCGGACATCAAGGGCCGGGAGGAGATCTTGCAGGTACACGCCAAGAACAAGCCGCTGGCGGAGGACGTGGATCTGAGACAGATCGCCCGTGGCACCGCAGGCTTTACCGGCGCCGATCTGGAGAACCTCCTCAACGAGGCGGCCCTGCTGGCGGGACGGAGCAGCGAGTCCTTCATCACCATGAAGGATCTGCAGGAATCCATCATCAAGGTCATCGCCGGGCCGGAGAAGCACAGCCGGGTCATCCCGGAGAAGGAGCGGCGGCTGACGGCTTATCACGAGGCGGGACACGCCGTGGTGATGCACGCACTGCCGGATCTGGATCCGGTGCATCAGATCACCATCGTTCCCAGAGGCGAGGCCGGAGGCATGACCATCTATCTGCCGGACGAGGATCGGTCGTACCTCTCCCGCAGCTATATGCTGGACCGCATCGCCGGGCTGCTGGGCGGCCGGGCGGCGGAGCAGCTGGTGCTGGGGGATATCTCCACTGGGGCCTCCAACGACATCAGCCGTGCCACGCAGCTGGCCCGGAAGATGGTGGGCACCTACGGAATGTCGGAGCAGCTGGGCAACGTGGCCTTCGACGCCGGACACGACGAGGTGTTCATCGGCAAGTCCATGGCCCAGACCCGGCCCTACTCCGAGAAAACGGCGGCGGAGATGGACGGCGAGATCCGCCGCATCATGGACGACGCCTACGCCCGCTGCACCGCCATTCTGGAGCAGTACCGGCCCCAGCTGGTGGAGGTGGCGGAGTATCTGCTGGCCAACGAGACCATGACGGCAGAGGAGTTCGAGAAGGTATTCCGGACGGAGTGAGGCATTGACAGCGCCTTGCTTATGGGGTAAAATAACGGGGTATCCGCCTCCGTAGCTCAGCTGTATAGAGCGACCGCCTCCTAAGCGGTAGGCCGCCAGTTAGAATCTGGCCGGGGGTGCCATATAAAACACCGCAGGACGGGGAATTTCCCCACCCTGCGGTGTTTTTTTGCTGCCTGAGGCGCTTTTTTGAAGAAAATGACGAAAATTTGTGAAAAAAGGCCTTGTGCTTTTTCGGCTGCGGTGCTATGATACGCACATCCATGTGTACGCCGAACCGCCCATGGGCGGTTATCGTTTCATCTGAAACGATAAGGGGGGTTCCAAAGGGAGTGGCGTTCTGAGGAGGGGCGCAGCCCCGACGTGAGGATCCGTACTCCCCATGCGAAAGTCTCGTCGCCGCACACGCAAAAAAATAGGAGGAAGATACGATGACAAACCGCAAGAGTACCAAACGGGCCTTGCTGGGCAGCGTCATGGCCATGGTTCTGTGCCTGGCTATGCTGGTAGGCGCTACCTTTGCATGGTTCACCGACACCGCAAGCACCGGCGTCAACAAGATCCAGGCCGGTAAGCTGGATGTGGCGCTGGAGATGCAGAACGCTGACGGCAAGTGGGTCAGCGCCGAGGGCAAGACGCTGGACTTCGTCAAGGCCGCTGATGCCAAGGGCGAAGCCATCCTGTGGGAGCCGGGCTGTACCTATGAATTGCCCGCCCTGCGGATCCGCAACAACGGCAATCTGGCGCTGAAGTACAAGGTGATCATCACCGGCATCAACGGCAGCGCTAAGCTGAACACTGTCATCGACTGGACCATCGGGGATGTGGCGATGGGTGCTGAGCAGCATCTGGCGGCCGGCGAGAGCAATGCCTTCACCATCAAGGGCCACATGAAGGAGTCTGCCGGCAATGAGTACATGAACGAGTCCATCGACGGCATCGCCATCACCGTGGTGGCCACGCAGGACACCGTGGAGAGTGACAGCTTCGACAAGGACTATGATGCGGACGCGGAGTATCCGGTGGTGGCCGTGGCCAATGTGAACACCAATGGCGACACCGTGCTGAAGGACAAGGAAGAGGATCACACCATTCAGGTAACGGTGCCTGCGGGCGCTCTGGATGAGGGCGTGCAGTCCCTGAAGCTGGAGGTGGTGAAGAGCGCCACGCCCGCTGGGGTGCAGGTTGCAAGCACCGAGAGCAGCCAGAGCTATGAGGTCACGATGAGGGACCAGAGCGGCAACGCTGTCAGCACGAATGGTACGCTGATGATGGTGGAGATGAACGTCGGTAAGAACCGTACCGCTCTGAAGCTCTATCATGATGGCGAGAAAATGGCAAAAGACAATGGGACCCTAACGGATGCGGCGGATCACTATGTGTACGACGCCGCCACCGGCTATGTCACCATGAAGGTCAGCCACTTCTCTCCCTTCACCGCTGTGTTTGCCAGAGATTACTGGACTGACCATGCGGCGGACGGCTATGCCACGCCGGTGGATACCGCCAACAAGGTGGTGACGGTGGCCTCCGCTGAGGAGCTGGCCCTGTTTGCCAAGGAAGTCACGGACGACGGTAAGAATTACAGCGGTTATACCCTGAATCTCACCAATGATGTAGATCTGGGCGAGTACCTGTGGAAGCCCATTAACGGCTATAAGCGGCTTTCCGGTATTGTCGTGAACGGTAACGGCCATACCATCCGGAACATGAAGGTACGTGGCTGCACGAATAGCAGTGTTTACGGCGCAGGCTTCATCGGTGATATCAACGGTGCAGTCACTGTTAAGGATATCGCCTTTGATGGAGCGGATGTGTTCTTTGTGAATTATGCAAAACCGCAGTTTGCGGGCAACGTGGGCGGTGTTGTGCTGGGTTATACCTATGGCACGACTCTGTTCGAGAATGTCAGCGTCACCAACAGCTCCATTTGGGGCTTCGGCAAGATCGGCATCCTGCTGGGCATGGGCGCCGATCCCGGCGTGAAGGTCACCTTCAAGGACTGCGTTTCCAAGAACAACACCATCCACGCCGCCTATGACATGGGCGGTCTGGCCGGCATGATCCAGCGTGGCAACGGCGTGGACAACGCCAGCGTGGAGAACTGCACGGTGGAGAACATCACGGTGGATTATTATGAAGAGTGCGTGGATGTTCAGGGCAAGGCCACTTTGAAGGAAAATGATAAGAATGGTGCTGATGTGATCAAGGAAGTCAGCGGCAAATACTGGGTCAATGGTGGTTACTATTGGGGCGGTTATGCGGATTATTATGTCTCCTATGGCGATTCCAGCTATGATGCGCCGGTGGAGGGGTACAGCATGCGCCTTGCCAACAGCGAGTACTGCGTGAACAAGTAAGCCGGGAAGTATCCGGGCAAAAGTGAAGAAGGCTCCCTGCGCTGGGGGGAAGGCTCCGGCGCAGGGAGCTTTTGCGTGGGGCGGGGTAAAATACACGCTGGAGGGGGAGGCAAAGTCTCCCTTGCAATGGGGGAAGGCTTGTGGTATACTGACAAACGTCGAAACATCCTGAACGGGGACGAACCCCGCCGAAAAGAGAATAGAAGATCGAGCGGCCTGCCCCATGCTGCGGGGCAGGCGGAATAGGGTGCAAAGCCCTGCGAGTGGGTCACTGTGAAGCCGGCCGAGCCGGATAAGTCAGATACGCCGGCCGCTGGATCGGATGCCTGCCGACACTGGGACATCCGCCGGGCCGCTTGGAAACAAAGCGGGTCCGCATCGGTATGCCGGTGCGGACCCGCTTTTTTGCATCCGTTCCTTCCGATTTTCTCCTCCGGCGGCGGAAATGTCTCCGTGCGGGAGACAACGAGAGTATCAGAGAAAGGAAGAAAGCAACATGAAAAAGAGACTGCTCTCCATGGTGCTGACGGTGATCATGCTGGTGAGCCTGATCCCCACGTCGGTCTTTGCGGCCAAGAAGTCCGTTGACGACTATTTCGACGGGCTCCCCATCGCCGCTGATCCCGGCGCCGGCACCACCGCATGGAAGGTCAGTACCAAGGACGGCGAGGAGGTCCTCATGTCCGGCAATGCCGGAAAGAACCGCTCCTCCAGCACCCTGACCCTGACTTTTACAGAAGATACCCACCTGTCCTTCGAGTATAAGGTCTCCTCCGAGGCCAAGTACGACAAGTGCACCATCACACTGGGCAGCAACACCCTCGTCAACGGCGTGAGCGGCGACCAGGAGTGGACGGGTCTGGAGCTGGACGCCAAGCGGGGCGACAAGCTGACTGTGCTGTACAAGAAGGACAGCAGCGGCGACAAGTTCGACGACTGCGTCTATCTGCGGAACTTCTCCGCCGGTGAGGCGCTGGTGGTGACCTTCCACGCCAACAACGGCACGGAGGACACTGCCACGCAGAAGATCTTCGGCGGCAAGGGCACCCTGAAGGCCAATACCTTCACCTGCGAGGGCAAGATCTTCGCCGGTTGGGCCACCTCCGCCGACGGGGCTGTGGCCTATGAGGACGGCGCCGCCATCACCACGGAGACGAATCTGGATCTGTACGCCGTGTGGTCGGACGCTTACACCGTTACGCTCCGCAACGGCGACACCGACACCACCGTTCTGGTCCCCCAGAACAGCGCCATCGGCAGCCGTATTCCCGCAGACCCCACCAAGAAGGGCTATACCTTCGAGGGCTGGTTCAACGGCGAGGAGAAGCTGACGGCGGAGACGGTGATCTCCGGTGATGTTACCTACACCGCTCAGTGGAGCCCCATTACCTACACCATCGCCTTCAGCGGCGGTGAGGGCGGCCAGGGAGCCATGGACTCCATCTCTGCCACCTATGATCAGGAGGTCACGCTGCCCAAGAACACCTTTACCCGCCCCGGCTACTACTTCAACGGCTGGAGCGCATCCTCCGGCGCCTCCAGCGGCAGCTATGCCGACGAGAAGCCGGTGAAGAACCTGACCACCAAGCAGGGGGAGACGGTCACGCTCTACGCCGCTTGGTACGGCCTGCCGGTGAATGTGACCCTGCACCCGAACTATGACGGTGCAGAGAACGGCACCCGCACCTGCGTCGTGGGCAGCAACTACAACTACGTCCTCAAAGAGAACGGCGGCACCAAGTTTGACGCCATTGAGGACCCCGTCCGCACCGGCTATATCTTTGACGGCTGGTTCGATGCGGCGGAGGGCGGCAATGCGGTGGGCCCGTCCTACAAGTTCACCGCCGAGGACGCCGAAAACGGCTTCCATCTGTACGCCCACTGGACCAAGGGCATCACTGTCCACTTCGACGGCAACGGCTATCAGAACACGCTGAAGGACAAGACCGTGACGCCGGACAAGGTATTCTCCAGCCTGCCCTCTCTGAGTAGCTACTACTACCCCGCCAACAAGGCGCTGGACGGCTGGTACATCAAGAATGCCGACGGCTCCTTCGGTGAGGCCGTCACCAAGGACACCGTGTTCAGTGGCGACGAGGTGACTCTCATCGCCAAGTGGCGTGACTATCAGTACATCATCAAGTATAACGTCAAGTACAGCGACAAGAACACCACCACCGGCACCATGGCCGACCAGACGGCACCCTTCGGTCAGAATGTGCAGCTGACGCCCTGCGGCTACAGTCGGGAGGGCTATACCTTCGCCGGTTGGGCGGAGAGCAGCTACGGCAGCACCGTCAAGTATGCCGACGGCGCCACCATCAACCGCCCCTTCGAGGAGGGTGACGGTTGGGACGAAGGCAGCGAGGACGGCGAGACATACAACCTCTATGCCGTCTGGACGGAGAGCAAGTCTCCGGAGCAGTCGGAGGCCGAGGCCAAGCTGGAGGCCGCCGAGAAGGCCATTGGCGGCACCTACAACGTCACCTACGGCAAGGACACCAATGCACTGACCATGCTCCGGGCCAAGCTGGAGGCTGCCGGGATCACGGACGTCACCGTCAGCATGAAGGAGGCATCTTACAGCAGCTATAACCACGTGGGCATCACGGCCGACGGCACCATCCAGTATAAGTGGAACGAAAACGGCAGCACCACCAGTGCCTCCGGCACCGTGCGGCCTACGCTGGTGCTGACCTGCAATACCTACACCAAGGAGTCCACCGAGTGCCTGTTCAGCATTCCTCTGGACGAGGAAAAGGCCATGGAGGCTCTGCGTACCGTGGCGGCCCGCATCAGCGTGCCTGAGACGGTGGAGAGTGCCTCCGACCTCACCAGCCTGCCCAAGTATCCCCTGAAGGCCGGCGTGGACGAGAGCAAGGTGGACTACAGCAGCGGTACGGATCAGGAACTGTGGACCACCGCCACGTGGACCTCCAGCAACACCGGCGTGATCTCCTTCAGGGAGGTCTCTTACCCCTACTTTGCCCCTTATACGGTCACGGTGGCTCAGCCCAAGAAGGACACCAGCGTGACCCTGACCCTGAAGCTGGTCTATAACGGCCGGGAGGATCTGAACCTGAACATGGTCTATACCGTGGTGGTCAAGGGCGACAATACGCCTCCCGCCATGGACTATCAGGCGCTGCTGGAGACGGCGGTGCGTGAGATCGGCCTGAAGGATCCCCGTGACAATTCCAAGATCGACACCACAAACGTGGTCTCCGACATCCAGCTGCCCACCACCAAGCAGCTCAGCGCCATTTCCTACCGGGATTATGAGCAGGGCTTCGACGGCAAGTACACCCCCATCATGCTGTATACCAGCGACGCCGATGTGGTGGTGTCCGCCGGTCCCACCACGGCCAATGTGGCCCGGATGCTGACCTATCGCCCCCTGCCCGGTCAGGAGGCCAAGACCGTCACCATCACCATGAAGATCCTCTCCCGCCCCAGCGGCGAGGGTACGGATTACGCCTCCATGCCGGTGCTGGCCAGCAAGGATATCACCCTCACCGTTCAGCCTCTGACCCAGGAGGAGCTGGACACTGCCGCCGCCTTCATGAAGCTGGTATGCACCGAGGATGTGTACTGGGAGGGCATCCGCAAGGCCAACGCCGACCGTGACCACGTCACCGGCGATATGCGCTCCTTCATCGAGATCGTCCCCGCCACCACCGGCTATAAGTTCATCCGCAACATGGACAGCTACAATGCCGTGGGCGTCAAGGCGGATGATATTCCCGGCTGGTACGATGCCCAGCAGTACCGCTGCTTCCGCTCCAGCAACAACGCTGTGGTGGCCCATGAGACGCTGCTGGTGACCCAGCCCAAGTACAACACCCGCATTACGGTGGACAGTGTGCTGACCTACACCCAGTACGCCAAATACTACGAGAAGTTCCAGGGCAATGCCGACTATGAGCAGTTTGCCCAGTTCTACAAGCAGCCCATTTCCACCACCGTCACCGTCATCGGCACCGAGGGCATCGAGGATCCCAATTTGCAGCCCCTGACCGTTACCGTGAATGTGGAGGGCAGCACCTTCAAGGAGGATTTCACCGATCTGGAGGGCGCCACCTACACCTGCTCCACCGGAGATCACCGCACGGCAGCGGATGCCGTGATGGCGGCTCTGACGGAGAACCAGTATACCTACACCGGCAGCAGCACCTATCTATCCGGTATCACCGATCCCAACAGCGTGAGCCTTACCGGCGGCGACAGCGCCTTCGGCAGTTGGTCCGGCTGGATGTTCACCGTCAATGGGGAGATGCCCATTGAGCGCTACGACAACGGCCAGCCCATCTATGCCACACTGGGGACTTACCAGCTGAAGGACGGCGATGTAGTGCGGATGTACTACGTGGCCTGCCCCACGGAGAGCGGCCAGCACACGTGGAATGACGGTCAGATCACCACGGCGGCTACCTGCACCGAGAATGGCGTCATGACCTACACCTGCACCATGTGCAGCGACACCAAGACGGAGGTCATCCCCGCCACCGGTCACGCCTACGGTGAGCCTGTGTGGAAGTGGACGGATGATTTCAAGGCCACCGCCACCTTCACCTGCGCCAACGATGCCACCCATGTGAAAAACGTCACGGCAGAGGTGAGCAGCGCTGTCACCACGCCCGCCGCTTGCGAGACCACCGGCGTGCGGACCTATACCGCTAAGGTCACCTTCGAGGATAAGGAGTATACCTCCAGCAAGACCGAGGTCATTCCCGCCGCCGGTCACACCCTGACCGCTGTGGCAGAGGTGCCTGCCGCCTGCGAGACCGCCGGCACCTCCGCTCACTGGAAGTGCGACGTCTGCGGCAAGCTGTTCAGCGATGTCGAGGGCAAGACCGAGACAACGCTGGAGAAGCTGACCATCCCTGCTACCGGCCACGCCTATGGCGCCCCGGTGTGGAAGTGGAACGATGATTTCACCGCTTCTGCCACCTTCACCTGCGCCAACGACCCTTCCCATGTGAAGAACGTGACGGCCACCGTCACCAACGCTGTGACCACCGAGGCCACCTGCGAGTCGACCGGCGTTCGCACCTACACCGCCAAGG
>ERZ773106.2122-NODE-2122-length-12038-cov-4.868480_pt1 | contig 12038 bp, 8 predicted proteins | sample MGYA00580572_ERZ773106 | MGnify/ENA primary metagenome ERZ773106 (study PRJEB29015, sample SAMEA2737868) | human gut metagenome | biome: human gut; feature: human-associated habitat; material: faeces | place: China | collected 2012 ... | reverse complement strand
GGGTTCAGAACGTCGTGAGACAGTTCGGTCCCTATCCGGCGTGGGCGTAGGATATTTGAGAGGAGCTGTCCTTAGTACGAGAGGACCGGGATGGACAAACCTCTGGTGTATCTGTTGTTTTACCAAAGGCATGGCAGAGTAGCCAAGTTTGGCAGGGATAAACGCTGAAGGCATCTAAGCGTGAAGCCCCCCTCAAGATAAGATATCCCATCTTCGGAGTAAGACCCCTTGAAGACTACAAGGTTGATAGGCTTTGTGTGTAAGTGTGGTAACGCACTCAGCTGAGAAGTACTAATAGGTCGAGGACTTATCCTTAGAGGTTTCTAAGAGATAAGCTTTAGAAGATACCTCTTTCTGTGTGAAATTCTGAAGGTACAGAATAAAACGTACCGGGAAAATTTAACGCTGCAGCAGGTGTTAAATTTTTTCTGTATATAGGGGATTGGTCAAATGGTATGATAGGAGTCTCCAAAACTTTTGGTGGGAGTTCGATTCTCTCATCCCCTGCTAGACAGGCGTCAGAAACCTTGTAAAACCAAGGCTTCTGGCGTTTTTTGTTTGTGAAAAAACAAAATCCGTAATAATTACGGAACGAAAATCAAGGAGCAATATACTTCATGTATGAACTTAAGAGACAGTTTTCTGCTATTGAATACAGAGAGAAAACACATGTGTATCAGACAGGAGGTATATGATATGATGTAGACATGGTCCGCGGCATATGCCGTGGACTTTATTCTTTATGAGCAAATTTTTACGTAATATGTTAATATAGAAAAAGAATAGAGATGACTGAGGTTGAGAAACTATGAGAATAATACACTGTGCGGATATCCATCTTGATTCAGCCCTGAGTGCACATCTTGGAAGAGAAAGAGCCAGAGGCAGAAGAAATGAGATACTTAACACATTCAGGAAAATATTCGGGTATGCTGCAGAGAATGACGTGCAGGCGGTAATAATAGCGGGGGATCTCTTTGATTCAGAGACAGTGTCTGCCACGACGATAAATGTTGTTCTGGGGGAGATAGCGAAGTATGCTGACATAGATGTGTTCTATCTGAGGGGAAATCATGACCCGGATGAAAGCTTATTTGCTGGGCGGAGACTCCCAGAGAATCTGTATTTATTCGGAGATGAGTGGACGCAGTATCAGCTTAAGGGATCACATATAGTGATCGCGGGCGCTGTGCTGAATGACGAAAACTGCAACAGCATATATGATGAACTCGAACTGGATGAGAACGATATAAATATTGTCACACTCCACGGACAGGAGCAGGAATATGGCAGGGCTCGCAACATGAATGATGTATGCCTGAAGAAACTCAGGGGAAGAGGCATAGATTATCTGGCACTGGGACATGTGCATGGAAGAAAGCTGGAAAGTCTTGATCACAGGGGAGTCTATTGCTATCCGGGATGTCTGGAGGGCAGGGGCTTTGACGAGTGTGGTGAGCATGGATTTATGATGCTTGACGTGGATGAGAGGAAGCATATGGTTGAGACCGAATTTGTGCCATTTGCCTATAGAAGGCTGTTCGATGTGGAAGTGGACGTGACAGGGGCAGAGTCAAGCTCTGATGCGGCGGACATGATCGCAGACAGACTGTATCAGGAACTGCCGGGGACCATGGAAGATGAGTCCAGGGACATGGTGAGGGTATCCCTCACAGGCGCGGTAAATGTTGAGAGCGAGATAAACACGGATTATCTGACTAAGCAGTTTCAGGATTCGTTCTACTATATGGAGATCTTGGATCACACGGATTTTCAGGTGGATTACATGAGGTATGTGAATGATGCGTCCCTCAAGGGCGAATTCGTGAGGAAGGTCATGAGGCAGGATATGAGTGAAAATGACAAGGCATATGTGATCCAGACAGGACTCAGGGCTCTTTCGGGCGAGGAGATATTTTAAGTATGAGATTGATATCTTGTTATATAGATGGATTTGGCAAATTGAATAACATGGAAGTCCAGTTCGAGGATGGGATAAATACATTTGTCCAGGATAATGGCTGGGGCAAGTCGACTCTTGCTGCTTTTATCCGGGTCATGCTGTATGGCTTCGACGGTGAGACGAAGAGAAATGACATTGAGAATGAAAGAAAAAGATATCGCCCGTGGTCGGGGGCTGCCTATGGCGGAGAACTGGTATTTGAGAGCAGGGGCAGAAACTACAGGGTTCAGAGGACATTTGGCGCGAAGAAGAGCGATGACAAATGCGTGATATACGACGAGGCGACTCATGCTGTGACAGGAATGTTCACGGATAAGCTTGGGGAGGAGCTGTTTCATGTGGATTCTGCGTCATTTGTGAGAAGTATGTACATAGGGCAGGATGACTGCCGGACCTGGGCGACGGATGGGATAAGTGCTAAGCTTGGTAATATCGCTGACAGCACGGATGATATAAGCAATTATGAGAATGCCAGACAGATACTGAAGAATGTTATAAACAGGCAGTCGCCAACCAAGCGGACGGGGGAACTGTACAGGAGAAAATATGAGCTTGATGGGATGCGTGAGCAGGTCAGGGAGCTTGATGGAATAGACAGAAGTATAAATGAGCTGAATAAAAATATCCGTGAGATAGAAATGCAGAATCAGAACCGGATGAGGCGGCAGAGACAGAAAGCCGTTGTAAAGCATGAACCGTTGAAGCCGGAATCAGCGAAGCCAGAGGCAGATAATGCAGAAAAACTAGAAAGCATTGGAAGTAGCATAAATAATAAAAAACGTGGCAGTAAATATATCATGACAGGATTTTGTGCGTTGATCGCAGCACTTTTATCTCTGGGGATGTGGAAATTTATGCTTGGAATAGAAGAACCTGACGATATGGCTATGATTATATTTGTTGTATGTGCAGGTATGTTTTGTGTACTCGGAATCTACTACATTATACGCGGGATAAATGAAAAGATTTGGCACAGGAAGAATAAGGTGGAAGAGCCGGGGGATGCCGCTGATGATACCAGATCGGACGGATCAGATGATATATATACAGCCGATGACGAATCCGATATGGATGAGGAGATGTCGGTCTATATGGCAGAAAACATGAGACTTGGTGAGTATGCCAGGGAACTGGCGGAGCTCAAGCTTCGAAGACAGGAGATAGCTGCTGTGACGGCATCGTTGGCGGATAAGAAAAAGGCTTTGGAAGACGATCTGCACAGATACGAGCTCAACGTAAAGGCGTACGAGCTGCTGGGGGAGGCCAGGGATACATTTGCAGTGGGACATTCGGTGCCGGTCATGGAGGCATTTGACAGGTATTATGAGTGCGTTACAGGAGAGCATGCAGGAAATGTACAGGCGGCCCCGGATATGACAATCAGGTACAGAGAGCAGGGAATGTACAGGGATTCTCAGACCTTGAGCTCGGGACTGGCGGATATCCTCGGAGTGTGTGTAAGAGTTGCAATAGTGGACAGCATGTATCAGGATGAAAAGCCGATGCTCATAATGGATGATCCATTTGTCAATCTTGATGACAGAAATATGGCGGGGGCGAAGAAATTTGTGGAGAAGATATCGGAAAAATATCAAATATTGTATTTTACATGCAGCCAAAATCGTGTACTATAGATACATAATAAATACTCAGGAGGAAGTATGTTGCGGACAATAAGGAAGGGATTGTATAAGTCGAATAACGTAAGATTTCTTGCTCTGCTCATCGCTGTGGCATTTGTTCTGCTGACGGAGATGGCGTGTGTGGGGAACATGACGGCCAAAGCGGAGACTGCAGGGGATGTGGCTGCATCTGTATATGCGGATACGGAGGCTCCGGGGGTGGCGACGCCTACCAGCGTGGTGGAGAAAACAGCACTTAAGATGAACAGCAGTACATATGTGTTTACGAACTCCACCGATGGCATGTTCAGACTCAGCTTTGCGGAGGGCGAGAGTTACTTCATTGGTTCAGGTGAGGACAGTGATACACTTATCACATATGCACTGATAAGATATAACTCCAAGTTTTATCTTGTCGCAGCGGATGACAGCGATGCAAATGTGGAGTATAACGGAAGCTACACAGACACCAGCTTTGAGATGCTGAAGTCAGCGAATTATAATTCTTCAAGCAGATATGTCAACATGAGCGTTAAGAGCGGCAATACCATAGAGCTCAAAAAGTTTACATTTGCCAGGGACTATTCTGTAGCTCTGACAGGATATTACAATGGAGTGTATTATAGCGAGGGCAGTCCGGCGACAGGACTGTTCACAAGATCCGGGTACTGTGATTACTTTGTGAGTGGCAAGGCTGTTGTGGGAGATGGCTGGTACAAATATGGCAGCAGTTCACCGGCAGGGGAGCTTGTTGACGCGGATATATCCGGAAGCATGTCTGGAAATGATGTGAAGTATATCCAGCTTTTTGATGGGCATGTTGTGAGCGCTTATCACGGCAATTATTTCTACAGCTATAATGGAACAGTCAGGATCACCGTCAAGAATAAGGCGGTCATGGTAAATAATATAAAAGTCCTGTTTGACAAGAATGGAAATGCGTACAAGGGACTCAGAACAGAAAATTCCAGAGTGTACTACTACGAAGCGGGTATTCCGGTCAAGAACGTGGTGAAGCAGTTTGGAGAAGACTATTATTACTTTGGAAGTGACGGCGCTGCGGTGAGATCGACCTGGATCACATCAGGAAACTGCGTGTATTATTTTGCGGTGGACGGCAAGGCAGTAAGGCGGATGCAGTCGGGAAGACTGTACCAGTATTCGTCGGGGAAATGGACCAGTACGGCAACCGGTGTATACGAGGTAAACAGAAGATATTATTACTTTGTGAACGGTGCGAAGAGCAACGTCACGAAGTGGTATGAGATCTCAAGGGATAAGAAGTATTACATAAGAAACGGAGAGGCAACCTATTTTGTACAGGTGGACGGCATAAGATACAGATGTCAGAAGGTGGCGAGCGAGGGCGGCTGGACGGCTGCGGTGAATGCGTGGATACCTTCATTTGGACATGTTGTGCTCCACACGGACAGCACGGGAATATCTGATGCGATATATTACAGATCGACACATACTGTATCGGGATATGCAGACACGTACAGAGTATTCTCGAATAACAGATGGATAGTAAAGAAGAATTCTGTGGTGAGACTGCAGGACAACTGCAGTTACTTTGGTAAAACAGGTAAGGCTGTCAGAACAAAGGGCTGGCAGACGATTAGTGATTACAGTGCGGCTTATGTAGGCGATGAGGGAACTGTAACTGAATATGTGTATTATGACGAGAGTACAGGATATTCCGAGTACAGAAGTGGCAAGCTGCTCAACGACAAGTCTGAGGGTCTTAAGAATGCCAAGATCAACAACAAGAAGGTGTATTATTTCAGCGATGCAAATGGACGCTGCAGTAAACTCACGAAGATAGTAGTGGGTGATGTGGAGTATGAATTTGACAGTTGGGGAAGATGCTTCAAGACAGATTCGATAAGCTGGGATTTTGATGAATGGATGAAGAGGGTTGTCAATGAATATCTGGGTAAGACAGGAATCTACTGCAATGTATTTGTGGCAAATGCGCTTAGATACGCAGGCAGCAGCACTCCGGGAAGTGATATGTCAGTCAAGTACACTGACTTTGCAAATGGCGGATTTGTGATCAGTTCATCAAATATATGCTCAGACTGGGCACTCCGCAAGGTCATCGCCAAGGCGATTCTGGCGCAGAATGGAAGCTGGGGTGAGGCGACGGATTACGAGCTCACAGCGGACAGGGAGGACTTCTCATACGATGTGCTCCTGCCTGGTGATATAGTTGTCTACTATACGAATGGAGAGCCGACCCATGTCGGAATCTATTTTGGAAAGTTCTCTTCAGCGACTGCACTTAAGCAGTATCTGAGAAAGCTTGGAGTTCCGGCTTCGGCATGTGAGGCATATGTGCATGACTGGGGTTCTAACAGCGGAAATAAGCCTGAATACTGGATCATTCAGGGTGGAATGGGCAGCAGCGATCAGGTCTATATAAGCAATTCTGCATATGATCTGTCGGGACAGTATGCCATGAAGATAATTCATGTGAGACATTAGAATGTAGAGAGATTGACATAAATGTACAGGGAACTGTGCATGATAACAAAGAAAACACCATATATGAATACGGTGAGTGGATACCTTATATGGATCCTCTTTGCTGTAGTCGTATATGGTGTTTTGGGTATTTGTTGATATAGTTAAGCCTGCAGGTTTGACATGAGCGATCCCGCCATCAGTCCTCCTCGGACAGTTCCTCCCATTTCGTGTAGAGCTCGTTGAGTTCTGTGTCGGCTTCGTTCCTCTGCTTTGTGAGGTCGTTCAGCAGACCGACATTTGTGGCGTTCTCAGGAAGAAGAAACTGTTCATCGATCTCTGCAATCCTGTTCTCAAGTTCCTCGATGGATGCCTCAAGCTTCTTCAGGTCATTTGCCTTCTTGCGCTGCCTTGCCGCCTCAGCTTTGCTTTCCTGCCATGAGAGCTTGGCCTGTGAGACAGCGGGAGCGGTCTGGGCCGGTGCGTCAGAGACTCCGCTTATTGGAGTGAATGGACTTACTAAATCTGTGGAATACGTTCTGTGGGTCTCGTAGTAATCGTAATTGCCTATATAGCTTGTGAGCTGTTTGTCCCTTAACTCGATGATCCTTGTGGCCGTCTGGTTGATGAAGTATCTGTCGTGGGATACATACAGGACAGTGCCGGTGTAGTTCCTTATGGCATTCTCCAGTATCTCTTTTGATGTGATATCCAGGTGGTTCGTCGGCTCATCCAGAATAAGAAAGTTGGCGGAAGAGAGCATCAGTTTGGCAAGGGACACACGTCCACGCTCGCCACCTGACAGATCCTGTATCCTCTTGAACACGTCCTCACCTGTGAAGAGGAATGCCGCAAGGACATTACGGATTCTGGTGTTGGACAGATCAGGGTAGGCGTCGCTTATCTCGTCGAATATGGTGTTGGACATCGTGAGTACCTGATGTTCCTGATCGTAGTAACCGATCTTGACGCGTGATCCAAGTATGATAGCTCCGGCATCTTTGGATACAAGCCTGTTGATCATCTTCAGTATGGTTGTCTTTCCGGTTCCATTTCCACCTATCAGGGCGACGTGTTCGCCACGTTTGATATCCATATCTATTCCTGAGAACAGATTATTGTCGCCAAATGATTTGGAGAGTCCTTCGATCGTAAGAACATCCTCGCCGCTTAAGACATTTGGCTCAAGAGTGATCCTCATCTCGGATGCAACCTCGGTTGGCTTGTCGAGACGTTCTATACGTGAGAGCATCTTCTCACGGCTCTCTGCACGTTTGATGGACTTCTCACGGTTGAACTGCTTGAGCTTCGTGATGACCTCTTCCTGATGCTTGATCTCCTGTTGCTGGTTGAGATATGCCTTCATCATGTTCTCACGGATCTCTGCACGCTTTTGTGCGAAGTAGGTGTAGTTGCCATTGTATACCTGGCTGTGGCCATTGTCGAGCTCGACTATCTTGGTCACGATCTTGTCGAGGAAATAACGGTCGTGGGAGACGATGATGACGCTTCCCTGGTAGGATGACAGGAAGCCCTCAAGCCATGAGATGGATTCCATGTCCAGATGGTTTGTCGGCTCATCGAGGATGATGATATCCGGCTTCACCATGAGTAGTCTGCCGAGTGCAAGTCTTGTCCTCTGGCCACCGGACAGAGAGTCCGTGTGGCGGTCATAATCCTCCTTGGAGAAACCTAGTCCTTTGAGAACTCCATTTGCCTCGCTCTCACAGCTATAGCCGTTCTTATATTCGAATTCGTGGGTGTAGCGGTTGTAGAGCTCCAAAGATTTCTCAAGCTCCTCACCGGACTGCTCAGCCATAGTGTGTTCAAGTTCGCGCATCCTGTCCTGAAGCTCAAGGATAGGCTTTAGTGCATCCATCATGACTCCGCGGACAGTAGTGTTGTAATTGCTCTCCTGATACTGGGACAGATAGCCGATGGTCCTGTCCTTTGACACTATGACCTGACCGGAGTCAGCACTTTCCTCACCCATTATTATCTTGAGAAGAGTGGTCTTGCCGGCGCCGTTTATGCCGACTATAGCCATTTTCTCCTTTTCCTCAAGATGAAAAGAAATATTGTCCAATATAACATCTGTGCCAAATGCTTTGCAGATGTTCTGACAGTCTAAAATCATAATTTAACCTCTCATTTGTGTTCTAGCCTTTTAATTATATATACAAGCCTTTACTTTCGCAAGAAAATGGAGTGGATTTTATACTATAAGGGTGGAATTGCACTGTTTTTTATAAAATGTTCATATTATTTTAAGCAAAATACACAATTATTGTGATATACTAGATAAAGATATGCGTGGATATAGGAAAGACGCCGCAGGGCGGATTGATATATAATTACAGAAAAGGAATGATGGAATGGATTATAGCATCTATGACTATAATAGTGACGAGAAGCTTCTTCAGGAACAGGAGATAGAGGAGATCAACAATGTGAAGATGAGTCTGCTCAACACTCTTGTCACGAAGCTGAACAATGCGGGAATATATTTTAACAGTACATCGAGAATCAAGTCAGAATCGTCACTTCTGCACAAGCTGGAGACTGGTAAATACTCCATGCAGGAAGGTGGAAGAAAGATTCAGGATATCATAGGTATACGAATCAACCTGTTCTATCTGGAGGACATGGATATATGTGAGAAGATACTTGAGGAGACGTTTCTTCTGGACAATTGGTCCAAGACGAAGAATGAGGAGAACAAATTTGAGGCACAGAAATGTAACGGTGTGTTCAGGATACCGAGCAAATATCTGCGAAACATACCTGCAAGTGTGTGGAACAAGCCATTTGATCAGACATTTGAGGTACAGCTCAGGACGGTGCTCTTCGAGGGTTGGCATGAGATAGAGCATGAGATGAGATATAAGTATAAGCTGGGTTCTGATTCCAAGGAGACCGATCTGTGGACTGGACATGAGGATCTGTCCAGAGTCATGAACAGTATCATAGCCAATCTGGAGCTGTGCGACTGGTCTATCATGCAGATTTTCAACAGTATTCACGACTCACAGTACAAGGAGAAGAACTGGGAGAATGCCATAAGAAGCAAATACAGGCTCAGGATCACGCAGGATCCGCTTAAGCCTGAGCTCAGGGAATATCTGGACAACAATCCGGACATCGTGGCGCAGTTCCACACTGTGAGCAAGCGCGAACTGGTTGAGATACTGCTCAACAAGAAGTATCACAAGGAGCTGACTCCTGACAGAGTTATTTATCTGATCAACAAGGAGATAGTCCACAACGAGTATATATCAAGGCTGCTTGACAAGGAGCAGTTCGTTCCAGCGGTAAGACCAGAGGTGAAGACTGAGATAAAGCCTATGGTTCCGAATGTTGTGTACAGCCACAGGGTAGGAATACCTGCGGCGGGTTATGACAAGGCGTGTGAGATCATATACAAATGGGTCAGAGAGCACATCAGTATGGTGTTCCCACAGATGCCCGAGGAACTCACGAGTGTGGATTATTCCACCATAGGATATAAGGTATATATAACATATGAGGCCGGTGAGTTTCATATGGATTTCCAGCACATAAGCAATTCAGAGGCTGGTGTTATATGGCATGTGACAGTGGATATGGTGAGTGCCGGGGATATATATGATGTGAATGTGGAGAACATATGTGAGACCATCAACGTCAAGGAGAGAAGATACAGCAGGCCAAAGTTCATGAAGGATATGTTCAATCAGGTTGGCTTTGTAGACGCCGGGATAGTCATGGAGGAGGGATCAAGCCCTGAGGAGATCAGCTATGACAAGCTGAATGCGATTGTTGAGAGCCCTGACAGATATATGCCGATCATAGTCATAGTGAAGCCGGATGAGATACCGGACTGGGCGATAGACTGTGATGGATATATACTCAGAACGGATATGCTGAAGAAGACCCTCAACGGTTTGTGTCATGTATATCTGTGCAGTGGAGACTGCAAGAAGCGCTACGAGGAGGAGTACGGTAAGGAATCCGTGGATGGTGGAGTTATGATGTGGGAGAAGAACAGTAACTACCCGATATTCTACTCCATGGATATCATCAACCAGAGCTTCTTCGAGGAGGTAAACCACAGCATCAATGAGAATGTGGAGTACGAGAAATCCTTCAGATATTCGCTGAGAGAACAGGTTCACGACGAATATCTGAAATAACACAGAGGTAGGCAGACCATGAAGAAATGGTACAGGATAGCAGCCGTAGTGGTTGTCATGGTGGCTGTGATTGCTATGGTCATCATATCAGGCGTGAGACGGTCAGGTGAAAGTGAATATACAAGGAACACGATCACCATGGGAACGGCTGCGTCATTTACAGTGTATGGAAGCCATGGCAGTGAGAATATAGACGGGATGCTGAAGCTCATAGACAGCCTGGACAAGGATGTGCTGTCATGGCGCTCAGCGGACTCTGAGATATACAGGGTGAACACCACATATAAGCCTGATGAGGATATCACGGTGAGCAGCGAGCTTGCGGGTGTGCTGAAGCAGACGCTTGACATATCGAGGGCTCATGACGATCTGCTGGATATCACCATACGGCCTTTGGCGGATGTGTGGGGGATAGAAGATGGCAGGACAGAGATTCCATCACAGGCGGATATAGACAGTGCACTGAGGCTGGTGGATGTGTCAAAGGTAAGTGTGGATGGCGATACGTTAAGGATATCAGAGCCTGGTATGATGCTTGATCTGGGAGCAGTCGGCAAGGGATATGGCTGCGATATGGCAGCAGAGTATCTCAAGGGTACTGATGCGGCCGGTGCATGTGTGGCCCTGGGCGGAAGTATAGTTGTGTACGGAAGCAAGCCTGATGGTACAGCCTGGAAGGTCGGTGTCAAGGATCCGAGAGCCGGAGAGGGAACGACCATGGGTGTCATAAGCTTTGGCGATGGGGAGACGGCATTTGTATCCACATCGGGAGATTATGAAAAGTATTTTGAGCAGGATGGCAGGAGATACCACCACATACTTGATCCCCGGACAGGATATCCGGCATGGAATGGCACTATAGCGGCCACGGTAGTGTGTGATAACGGACTGACCAGTGACGCCTTGTCCACACTGTGTATGCTGATGGATAAGGATAAGGCTATGAAGACCATTCAGGAGTATGGTGCGGAGGCCGTCATCATAGATGAGGATAAGAATGTGTATGTCAGTGAAGGCCTGAAGGACCGATTCACCATAACGGCAGAAGACTATAAATTGGCAGAGTGATGTGAAGATATGGCAGGATGGTTTAGAAAAAAAGATCTGATATTGTGTGTAGTCCTTTTAGTAGCGGGAATTATATGCTGGCTTGTCATGCGGCTTGTGCTTCCGACGGGCAATACCGCGGATGTGTATATAGATGACAAACTGGTGCAGACCATAGACATGACAGTCGACGATACCTATGAGTTCAACACGGACAGGGGCAGCAACACTGTTGTGGTTGAATCTGGGAAGATCAGTGTCGGTGATGCGGACTGCCCGGATAAGGTGTGTGTGAATATGGGCTGGAAGAGCAGGAGAGGAGAGACTATAACCTGTCTTCCGCACAAGCTTGTCATAGAGATACAAGGTGGCAGGGAAAGAGATATAGATGTGCAGTAGAGATAAAAATGATCAGAAAAGTTCAGAGACGGCGGTGGATAGAATGCATGGCTGGAGTACAAAAAGGATCACATACACAGGTATGTTCGTGGCCATAGCCATGGTATTTTCCTATCTTGAATCCATGATCCCGGTGAATATAGCTGTTCCGGGAATCAAGCTGGGACTTGCAAATATGATTACGCTATTTGTCTTGCAGAAATATCGGGTGCGAGATGCACTTGCAGTTTTGGTTCTGCGAATTTTCTTGGGGTCATTATTTACTGGGACACTGGTCAGCTGCTTGTATTCATTGAGTGGCGGCTTATTGTGTCTGGTTGGCATGGCATTGCTGTGTCGATTGTTACAGAATCGGTATTTATGGTTTGT
>ERZ773106.2115-NODE-2115-length-12067-cov-4.400350_pt1 | contig 12067 bp, 10 predicted proteins | sample MGYA00580572_ERZ773106 | MGnify/ENA primary metagenome ERZ773106 (study PRJEB29015, sample SAMEA2737868) | human gut metagenome | biome: human gut; feature: human-associated habitat; material: faeces | place: China | collected 2012 ... | reverse complement strand
AGAAGCGTGAAGCATACGAACGTCAGAAAGGTAGTTTTCATAGTTAAAAAACGAGTTGTTAGGTTATTGATTATCGGTTGAAAATATCCACTTCCGTACGGTAAGGTGCGGAACTTTGCGCTCCGACACGCGTGACGGAGATCGCGGAGGCTTTGCAGGCGAAGCGCACCGCCTCCGGCAGAGAACGTCCTTCGGAAAGTGCGACCACGAAGGCTCCATTGAAAATGTCTCCGGCTGCCGTCGTATCGACCGCCTGCATCTCGTACGCAGGAATCCTCTCGCAGTGTTCGCCGTCGAAAACGAGTGCGCCCCGGACGCCGAGCGTAACGATGACATTGCGCACCCCCATCGAAGCGATGCGTCGGGCAGCATATTCGGCCGAGGCTTCATCGGTGATCCGTATGCCCGAGATCTTCTCCGCTTCGGTTTCATTCGGCGTGATGGCGAAAAGCGATCCGAGCAGCCGGGACGAGAGTTCAGAAGCCGGAGCGGGGTTCAGAACGACCTTCTTTCCCAGCCGGTGCGCCATGACGGCAGCCTCCTCGACCGTCTCCATCGGAATCTCGAGCTGGAGCAGAACGATGTCCGCCGCTTCGATGGCCCGCACCGAGCGGTGCAAATCCTCGACCGTGAGATGGGCATTGGCGCCCGGAGCTACGACGATGCAGTTTTCCGCCCGGTCATCCACCGTGATCAGAGCGACTCCTGACGGATTTTTCGTATCCGAAAAGACAAAGGAGGCGTCGATGCCCTCTTCCATGAAGATTTGGCAGGCCTGATGGCCGAAGATATCGCTGCCTGTCTTGCAGACGAAGGTCACCCTGCCGCCCAGACGGGCGACAGCGACGGCCTGATTGGCCCCCTTGCCGCCGGGATTCATGAAAAAAGTTCCTCCGATGACCGTTTCGCCAGGAAGAGGCAGGTGGCCGGTGCGGATTACCATATCGGTGTTCGAACTGCCGATAACGAGTATTTTCTGTTCTGACATAAATAATAGAGATTGGATTATGGTCTTTGGAATCCCGGGAACCGGGCTCCCGGATCAATCCGGGTAGCCGTCGTTCTGTTTCAGGTTCGCATTGGTCTTGCGAATATCGGCCGGAATGGGATACAATTTGGTGTATTCGGGACTGACCGCCGGTTTCAGATCACGCGGTTCGCACCATTTTCCGAAACGGATCATGTCCTGGCGTCTCAACCCTTCCCAGGCAAATTCGCGCCCGCGTTCGTCGTAAATTTCGTCGAGGGTCAGATCGGCCGCTTCGTAGTCGGGCAGCCCCGTACGTTTCCTCACCTCGTTGAAAAGCGGTACGGCCAAATCCGCATGACCCTGTCGTACAAGCGCTTCACCTTTCATCATCAGCACGTCGGCGTATCTGTAAACCACATAGTCGTTGTTCATGCACTCGCCCTGCAAACCGTCGGCGTATTCGTATTTGGCCGAACGCACGCCCTCGTTCGCCCTTGCCGGATTGGACGAGTCGAACAACGAGGTGATATGGGGCGTATAGTCGAGCTGGGAGCCGTCGTTCAGCAACAAAGGCTGTCCCTCCTTGTCATACTGCGGGCCTTCGAGCCACTGCGTGCGGCGTACATCGGCCGGATCGTATTTTCCATAGAAAGACTCGGTAGCGGCGAATCCGTTCCAGCAGGCATCCAGAATGCCATACGTCTTCTGCGAAAGACTGTGGAGCGTCAGTTGATGGAACCGAAAAACATGCCACCAGTCCTGCGATGTATACACCTTGTCGTAGAGAATGACGAAAATATTTTCACGCGAACCGGTATTATCCACCTTGAAGTTGGAGAAATAGTCGGGTTCGATCTGCAACTTGCCGAATCCGATGATTTCGTCACAGGCGTCAATCGTTTCCTGCCATTTGGGTTCGCCGATCCACTCTTCTGCGTTGATATACAGCTTAGCCAGCACGGTGTAGGCCATCGCCTTGGTCACACGGCCGTAATTGGCCGAAGTAGGCACATCGTCCAGAAGATCGACGTTATCCCGGATCTGCTTCTCAATGAAAGAGAACAGATAGCCGCGGTCCACTTGTTCGGGCAGACTCGTGTCGGAAAAGTCCACGGTGAACGGCACGTTGCCGAAGAGATCCATCGCATTCAGATAGAACCAGGCGCGCATGACAATCACTTCGGCCTCCAGACCGGCTTTCCCGTCGAAATCGACACTCGACTGGTCGAACTCGTAGAGAATCTGGTTACAAAGCGAGATTCCTCCGAAAATAAATTCCCAGATGGTTTTCAGATCCTGCATGTCGGGCGTCCACGTGTGGGCGTGCATGTCGCGCCATACGCCGTCATCGACCCACTGATTGCCCTCGCGCAGCGGACTCACGCCTTCGTCCGTCGATACGGTGATCGTTCCCCAGATGCAGCGATAACAGGTATACCGAACCAGATAGGCGTAGATACGCCCGGCGCTCATCAGAAACTCCTCTTCGTCGTTGAAGAACTTATCCGACGGAATGACCGAATAGGTCTCTTCCGAAAGGTCGGTGCAGGAAACCATGCTCGCCGAACCGATCGTCAGCGAAGCGAAAAACAGAAATATCTTTTTCATAAGATTCGGAATCATTTGATATGTCGATGTCAGAATGCAAGATTGACGCCCAATACGAAGGTGCGGGTGCGCGGATAGAAATCGTACCAGTCGATACCCGGCTGAAGGCCCGAAAGACTTACTTCCGGGTCGAGCCCCTTGTAGCCGGTGATCGTGAAGAGGTTCTGCGCCGTGGCATAGACACGGAGTTTCGAGACGACCTTCGACTTCAGGTCGAAATCGTACCCCAGCGTGAGATTGTCGAGCTTGAGATAGGAGCCGTCCTCCACGAACCGCGACGAATAGTAGGCGCCGCCCCGGTATTCGGGATGGTCGAGCGTCGAACGAAGCACGTTGCGCGTACCGAAATAACCGAACCCTTCATAGTAGACACGACTCTGGTTCAGCACGTCGTTGCCGATGGACCCGCGCAGCAGGAAACCGAGACTGAAACGCTTGTAGGTGAACGTACTCGACAGGGAGAAGAGCACGTCGGGATAAGCGTTGCCGATGACCTGATAATCGGCTTCGGTGATTCCCTCCGCACCGTCGAGGTCTTCGTAAACGGCTCCGCCCGCAGCGTCGAATCCGAGGAATTTCGGTCCCCAGAAGTTGCCCAGCGGTTCGCCTTCGACAATCCGCATCGTGTACATCTTCAGATCGTCGGCGAAATATCCGGTTTTGATCTCAACCATTTCGTACTGATCGTTCGAGAACCGCACCAGTTCGTTCCGGTTATGACTGACCGTAGCTCCCAGGTCCCATCGGAAGTTCCGGGTCGTGACCGGCGTCGAAGCGATCGTCAGTTCGATACCCGAGTTGTCGATGGTTCCCACGTTGGCGAAGGTCGAGGAGTAGAGATTGGGCGGCACGGGAACGCTGTACGTATAAAGCAGGTCCTTCGTGCGGCGGAAGTAGTAGTCCAGCGTGAAACTCAGCCGGTTGTCCAGTACGCTCGCATCCAATCCGACGTTGAGCTCCTTCTTGCGCTCCCAGCGCAGCTCCGGATTGGGATTGCTGCCGGGCTCGTAGGTACTGATCCATTTGCCGTTGTAGTAGAAGTTCGACGAGCCTTTCTCGAGAATCGAGAGCGAACGGTAGTTGCCGATCTCCTGATTGCCCGTAATGCCGAAGCCGGCACGAAGTTTCAGCTCGTTCAGCCAGTCGGCTTCGCTCATCCACGGCTCGGAGGAGATGCGCCATCCGGCGCTGACTGCCGGAAATACACCCCACTTGTGGTTGTCGCCGAAGCGCGAAGATCCCTCGTAGCGGACCGATGCCGATAACAGATAACGGTCCCTGAAATTATACATGGCCCGTCCGAAAAAAGCGATCAGCCGATTCTTCTCCATATTGCTGGCCATTGTGGCCAGCCCCTCCTGCAGGGCGCCTCCGCTGCCGATATTGTGGAACCCGAAAATATCGGTGTCGAACTTATAGTTCATCTGATCGTACGACTCGGTGAGTTCCTCGCTGAACGAATAGCCGCCGATGATCTGGAGCCGATGGCCGCCGAAGGTTCCCGAATAGTCGATCGTCGCCTCCAGCATCTTGTTCCGGTAATGGTCATTGAACGTTTCGGCCGTACCGTCGTTGCCTATATCGACCGGATAATAGCGGCCGTAATAGTGTCCGTAACGGTCGGTGCTTTCGACCAGCGCAGCCATCGCGCCGACTTTCAGCCCCTCCGCGATCCGCAGCGAAGCATTGATGCTGCCCGAGAACTCCTTGTGAATGCCTTCGTCCTCGCGCTCTTCGAGCATGGCCACCGGATTGTGATAGTCGATCCCCGGCGTATAGAAATATTTCCCGTACTGCGGATCGCCGTCTCCGTCGGCGTAGATCGGTTCGGTCGGATTGCGCAGCACGGCCTGCAGGATGCACCCGGCCAGCCCCAGTCCCGCGCCGGCGACCATGGCGGTGCAGATGCGCGGCAGGCGGTTATTGCGGATGACGAGATTGATCTTCGCGTCCGACGCCCGGCCGAAGATGCCCCGGATGAGCTCGGCGGCGGGCGTGTTGTAAGACCCGGCGCGCAGCGACAAAAAGAACGCGAGCGCCAGAATGGCCGCCAGCAGGATCAGAAAGCGGATGCTTCTGGCGCGGTTGCGGCTGTAGTCGGAATCGTGCGGCTTACTCGCCGAGTGTGATGGCACGGAATGCATACCCGGCCTCCTTCAGATCGGGATAGGGGTTGGAGCCGAGCAGCTCCGTAAAGATCTCGCCGGCCTTGGCCTCGGGGTCAATGTCGGCAAACTGCTCCGGATACAGCACGCAGGCGGCATAATAGGCATCGGCCAGCGCCGTCTCCAGATTGGAGGCCGAGGAGCGGAACGAGATCTGCGAGTAGACCTTTCCGCTGCGTACGGCGGTGAGGCTGTTATAAAATGCAGGATTCGCCTGATAATCTTCGTTGATCAGGGGCATACCATTAAAGTCCAGGAAGATCATGTCCGGGTCCCAGGCGAGCACCTGCTCGGTGTCGATGTTGAACGCGCCGGTCTGCCCGGTCGTGTCGGCGAGGTTTTTGGCGTGGATGAGCGCAAACGGGCCGTAGCCTGCCTCCGTGCCCTCAAAGCCGTGCTGCCCCTTGAAGGACACGCCGCCAACATAGACGGACGGCTTCTGATCGTCTGCAATCTTGGCCGTGCGCGTGTCGAGGTCGGTCTGGATGCCCTTGAGGTACTTGGTCAGCTCTTGCGCGCGCGTTTCCAGCCCGTAGAGCTCGCCGAGCAGACGGATGGTCTCGTAGGCGGCGTCATCGAGCGTGGTGTCGCTGCCGGGCACGACAAAGACCGGGATGCCGGTCTTCGCGCTCAGCTCGTCCGCATCGCACGAGGCGTAGGCGCTCATGACGATGACCTGCGGTGCGACGTCGATGATCTGCTCCACATACGGCTCGCCGTTCGTGCCGGTGACGGGCAGGTCCTTGAATTTATCGAAGTTTACGTAGTTATACAGGCGGCTCATGCCGGCCTTGGTCTCGTAGTCCTCCACGCCGACCACGCGGTCAGCCGCGCCGACATAGCAGCTGTAGCGCAGCGCGCCGACGCCGACGCACACGACGCGGTCCACCTGTTTGGGGACTTCCACGGTGCGGTTTTTGCTGTCGGTGAGCGTGCGCACGTCGCCGGAGGCGCCGTCGTTCGTTTTTACGCCGCAGGCCGTGCAGGCCAGCAGCGTCAAGACTGCCAGCAGCAGGCAGATCCATCTTCGATTTCGCATAGTGCGTGTATCCTCTCTTCCTGTATTTCTCCGTTTCGGAGCATTGTCATTAGTATAACGGACGGCGGCCGAAACTGTAAGCCCCCGTAGGGGATGAAAATATGCGCAGATTTTTCATGAAATATTTGCTGACAGTCGCACGGAAAACGTCTGTTTATCAACGCGAGATACGAAATTTGGTGAAAAACGCGCTGCAAACTGTGGCGTTTTACAATTTTACACGCATTTTACATAAGCGCTCTTTTCGTTTTTACATCCCCTGCTTATCCTGTGAAGCGTAGGGAACAAAAAACCAAAATCAAAATCGAAGTTCGAAAGGAGCACTTCATCTTGAAAAAGATCATTACCATTTTGTGCATTGCCGTCATGGCGCTCTCGCTGTTCGCGGGCTGCGGCCAGAAGGCGGATGACAACAACACGGCCGCTGCCGGCGGCACGGTCTCGACCGACGGTTCCACCTCGATGGAAAAAGTCATCGGCGCGCTCGGCGAGTCCTTCATGGAAGCAAACTCGGGCACGACCTTCACCTATAACCCGACCGGCTCCGGCTCCGGCATCCAGGCCGTCTCCGAGGGCCGCTGCGACATCGGCCTGTCGAGCCGCGCGCTCAAGGACGACGAGAAGGCATCCGGCCTGAAGGAGACCACCCTCGCCCTCGACGGCATCGCCATCATCGTCAACCCCCAGAACCCCGTCAAGGACCTGACCCTGGAGCAGATCGCCAAGATCTACACCGGTGAGATCACCAACTGGAAGGATGTCGGCGGCAACGACGCCGAGATCGTCCTCATCGGCCGCGAGGCCGGCAGCGGCACGCGCGACGGCTTCGAGTCCATCACTGACACGAAGGATGCCTGCCAGTACCGTCAGGAGCTGACCTCCACGGGCGATGTCATCACTACCGTGTCCCAGAACCCGAACGCCATCGGCTATGCCTCTCTGGCTGCCATCAAGGACAGCGTCAAGGCCCTGACCGTCAACGGTGTTGCCCCGACGGAAGCGACCGTCAAGGACGGCACCTACCTCGTGCAGCGTCCGTTCGTCCTCGTGACGAAGGAAGGCGTGGCCCTGAGCGAGACCGCGCAGAAGTTCTTCGACTTTGCGACCTCTGCAGATGCCGCGTCCATCATCTCCGCGGCGGGCGCAGTCCCGGTGGCCTGAGCCACAGACAAGCGTACAGGCGGCTGGAGACCAGCCGCCTTTCGCATATACAGAGGTGCTGGATATGAAAAAGAGATCTCAAGTTCTGGAGACGGTCGTGCATGGCGTGTTTCTGCTCCTTGGCCTTATCACCGTCGGGTGTGTGCTGCTCATCAGCGTGTACCTGATCGTCTCCGGAATCCCCGCCATCCAGAAGATCGGGCTCGTCCCGTTTCTGTTCGGCAAGACGTGGGCCTCCACGGCGGCAGAGCCGTCGTACGGCATTTTACCGTTCATTCTGACGAGTGTATACGGCACGGCCGGGGCCATCGTGCTCGGCGTGCCGCTGGGCTTCCTGACGGCCGTGTATCTGGCGAAGGTCGCCCCGCCGCGGCTCAAGACCGTGCTGGAATCGGCCGTGAGCCTGCTGGCCGGCATCCCGTCGGTCGTCTACGGCCTTGTGGGTATGCTCGTGCTCGTGCCGGGCATCCGCAAGGTGTTTCACCTGGCCGACGGCGCGAGCCTGCTCGCCGCCATCGTCGTGCTGGCGATCATGATCCTGCCGTCGATCATCAAGGTGTCCGTCACGGCGCTCGAGGCCGTGCCACCCGAGTATGAGGACGCATCGCTCGCGCTCGGCGCGACGCCCATCGAGACGTATTTCAAGGTTTCCGTCCCGGCGGCGAAGAGCGGCATTGCCGCCGCCGTCGTGCTCGGCGTCGGCCGCGCCATCGGCGAGGCCATGGCCGTCATGATGGTGTCGGGCAATGTGCCGAATATGCCGAGCCTGTTTCAGAGCGTGCGCTTTCTGACCACCGCCGTCGCCAGCGAAATGTCCTACTCCAGCGGCCTGCAGCGGCAGGCGCTGTTTTCCATCGCGCTGGTGCTGTTTTTGTTCATCATGCTCATCAACGCCACGCTCAACTTCTTCCTCAAGCGCAATAAGGAGGGGGACAAATGAAAAAGAAAGCCGTTTCCGGTGGCCGCAGGGCCTATATTCTCACCATGCGCATCCTCATGGGTGCGGCGGCCATTATCACGGCGGCGCTCGTGCTGTTTCTGATCGCCTACGTGCTCATCAAAGGCCTGCCGAACGTGTCGTGGGCGCTGCTGTCCACCGCGCCGAGCTACCTGTCCGACCGCATCGGCATCCTGCCGGACATCCTCAACACGCTCTATATCGTCATCGCGACGCTGCTCATCGTCCTGCCGCTCGGCGTGGGCGCGGCCATCTACCTGACCGAGTACGCCACGAACCGCCGGCTCATCGGCGCCATCGAGTACGCGGCCGAGACGCTCTCCGGCATCCCGTCGATCATCTACGGCCTTGTGGGCATGCTGTTTTTCTGCCAGTTTCTGAACATGAAAACATCGCTGCTGGCCGGCGCGCTCACGCTCGTCATCATGAACCTGCCGACCATCATGCGCACCACGCAGGAGAGCCTCAAAACCGTGCCGCAGAGCTACCGCGAGGGCGCGTTCGGCCTCGGTGCGGGCAAGTGGCGTGTCATCCGCACCGTGGTGCTGCCCGGCTGCGTGGACGGCGTCATCACCGGCTGCATCCTGTCTGTCGGCCGCATCCTCGGCGAGTCGGCCGCGCTGCTGTTCACGGCGGGCTTTGCCCACGCGCTCAACGACTTTTTCGAGGGACTGAGCAGCGCGGGCGCCACGCTCACCGTCGCGCTTTACGTTTACGCCAAGGAGCAGGGCCGGTTTGATGTGGCCTTTGCCATCGCCGCCATTTTGATGATCCTTACGCTGCTCATCAACGGCGCTGCTACGCTCGTTGAGCGATACTTCAGGAGGAAAAGAAGTTTATGAGTGACATTATGACAGTCCAGGGCCTGGACCTCTGGTACGGAGATCATCAGGCGCTGCACGATATCAGCATGAATATTCCCGAAAAGAGCATCACGGCGCTCATCGGGCCGTCCGGCTGCGGCAAATCCACGTTTCTCAAAACGCTCAACCGCATGAACGACCTCATTCCGGGCGTGAAGATCACGGGCGATGTGCGCTACCGCGATCAGGACATTTTCGCCCCCGGAACGGACGTCAACGAGCTGCGGCGCGAGATCGGCATGGTCTTTCAGAAGCCGAACCCGTTTCCGATGAGCATCTACGACAACATTGCCTATGGCCCGCGCACGCACGGCATCAAAAACCGCGCCAGGCTCGACGAGATCGTCGAAAAGTCCCTGCGCGGCGCGGCCATCTGGGACGAGGTGAAAGACCGCCTGAAGAAAAACGCCCTCGGCCTCTCCGGCGGCCAGCAGCAGCGCCTGTGCATCGCCCGCGCGCTCGCGGTCGAGCCGGAGGTGCTGCTCATGGACGAACCCACGAGCGCGCTTGACCCCATCTCCACGTCGAAGATCGAGGAGCTGGCCATGCAGCTCAAGGAACAGTACACGATCGTCATCGTCACGCACAACATGCAGCAGGCGGTGCGTATCTCTGACCGCACGGCGTTTTTCCTGCTCGGCGAGCTCGTCGAGTGCGGCGACACGCAGCAGCTGTTCTCGCAGCCGCAGGATAAGCGCACGGAGGATTACATCACAGGGAGGTTTGGCTAATGAGAAGCCGGTTTGATGAACAGCTCGCGCTCCTGAACAAGGAGATGATCGAGATGGGCGCACTGTGCGAGGAGGTCATCGCGCTCGCATCCAAGGCCCTCACGGAGGCGGATCCGGAGCTGGCGCAGCGCGTCGCGCCGCTCGATGCCGAGATCGACCAGAAGGAGCGCAACATCGAGTCGCTGTGCCTCAAGCTCCTGCTCCAGCAGCAGCCGGTCGCGCGCGACCTGCGCCAGATCTCGGCCGCGCTGAAGATGATCACGGACATGGAGCGCATCGGCGATCAGGCCGAGGACATTGCGGAGATCATCCAGTTTCTCGCCGGCCGTTCGGCGGAAAATGACGATCTGCTGCGCGAAATGGCGCTCTCGACCATCCATATGGTCACAGAAAGTGTTGACGCCTACGTCAAGCATGATACAATGCTGGCAGAGACGGTCATCGCCGAGGACGATGTCGTGGACAACGCCTTCGACGAGGTCAAGCGCCGGCTGATCGACAAGATCGCCGCCCACCCCGACGACGGGGAGTACGCGCTCGACCTGCTCATGATCGCCAAATACTTCGAGCGCATCGGCGACCACGCGACGAACATCGCCGAGTGGGTGATCTTCTCGGTCACCGGGGTGCACAAGGAGGGGTAAGCCATGATCTGGTGTGTGGAGGACGACGCCAGTATCCGCGACATTGAGGTCTATACGCTCTCATCCACGGGGTTTGACGCCCGCGGCTTTGCCGACGGCGTGTCATTCTGGTCGGCGCTCCAGACGGAGAAGCCCGATCTGGTGGTGCTCGACGTGATGCTGCCCGGCGTGGACGGCATCGAGCTGCTGCAGCGCATGAAGGCGTCGGCGGAGCTGCGCACCATCCCGGTCGTCATGGCCACGGCCAAGGGCGCGGAGTACGACAAGATCCGCGGCCTCGACCTCGGCGCGGACTATTACCTCGTCAAGCCCTTCGGCGTGATGGAGCTCGTGTCCTGCGTCAAGGCGGTGCTGCGCCGCTGCCAGCCGGAAAAAGCTGCACATCAGCTGCGCAGCGGCGGGCTCGTCGTCGATCTCGACGCACACACGGTCACGGTCGACGGCGCGCGTGTCGCGCTTACGTATAAAGAATTTGAACTCCTGCGCCTGTTTCTGTCCCATCCGGGCATGGCGTTCACGCGCGACCAGCTCTTTCAGGAGATCTGGGGCATGGACTACTGCGGCGAGACCCGCACGGTCGACATGCACATCCGGACGCTCCGGCAGAAGCTCGGCCCCTACGGACGGCGGATCGAAACGGTGCGCAATGTTGGCTACCGCATGGAGGCAACGACATGACCAAAAAGATCTTTCAATCCATCCTGCTCGTGGCCGGGTGCGTGCTGCTGGCGAGCCTGCTGATCATCGTGGGCTTTTTGTACGATTACTTCGGCGGCGTGGAGAAAAACCAGCTGCGCGACGAGCTGAGCCTCGCTGCGGCGGCCGTTGAGGACGGCGGCACGGACTACCTGTCCCAGCTGACGGCCGACCGTTATCGCCTGACATGGATCGCGGCCGACGGCAGCGTCCTGTACGACACGAAGACCAACGCCGAGAGTCTTGAGAACCACGCCTCGCGCGCCGAGGTCAGTCAGGCGCTGGCGACCGGCACTGGCGAGAGCACGCGCTATTCCTCGACGCTCATGGAAAAGACCATGTACTACGCCCAGCGTCTGGACGACGGCACGGTGCTGCGCATTTCCATCAGCCGCGCGACGGTCGGCATGATCGCCGTCGGCATGATCCAGCCGCTGCTGATCGTGCTCATCGTGGCGCTCATTCTCTCCGGCCTGCTGGCCAGACGGCTGTCGCGGCGCATCGTCGACCCGCTCAACAGCCTCGATCTCGAGCACCCGCTCGACAACGATGCCTACGAGGAGCTCTCGCCGCTGCTCAAGCGCATCCACCACCAGCACGTCGAGATCCAGACGCAGCTGCGCGAGCTGCGCGAAAAGACCGACGAATTCACGCAGATCACCGGCAGTATGCGCGAGGGCCTTGTCCTGCTCGACGAGCACGGCAGCATCCTGAGCATCAACGCCGCGGCGCAGGCGCTCTTCGGCGCGGACGCGCAGTGCGTCGGCAGGGATTTTCTCACCATCGAGCGCAGCCACGAGATCAGCACCGCCATTCAGGCCGCCGCTGCGGACGGCCACAGTGAGGTGCGCGCCGAGCGCGCGGGCCGCGTGTATCAGTTCGATATCAGCCGCATCACGTCCGACGGGAAATTCCTCGGCACGGTCATTCTGGCCTTTGACATCACGGAGCAGGAGTTTGCCGAGCGCAACCGCCGCGAGTTCACGGCGAATGTCTCGCACGAGCTCAAAACGCCGCTGCAGGGCATCATCGGCAGCGCCGAGCTGATCGAAAACGGCATGGTCAGGCCCGAGGATCTGCCGCGCTTCGTCGGCCACATCCACGCCGAGGCCGCGCGCCTCGTCACGCTCATCGACGATATCATCCGCCTGTCCCAGCTCGACGAGGGCGACGCCATGCCGACGGAGCCGGTCGACCTGCTCGCCGTGTCGCAGGAGGCGGCGGAGAACCTG
>ERZ773106.2098-NODE-2098-length-12188-cov-3.060249_pt1 | contig 12188 bp, 9 predicted proteins | sample MGYA00580572_ERZ773106 | MGnify/ENA primary metagenome ERZ773106 (study PRJEB29015, sample SAMEA2737868) | human gut metagenome | biome: human gut; feature: human-associated habitat; material: faeces | place: China | collected 2012 ... | reverse complement strand
GTTATCGCGGCAGTCGCCAAGGTCTCGTGCAAGCACGGACTTTGGCTCGTTACACACGTAAATAATATGCCACAAAAAATATCTATTGTGGCAGAATGGAGTATTTATGAAAAAATTAGGTTTCGGAACTATGAGACTCCCTCTTATTAATCCAGAAGATAAGACAAGCATTGACCAGAATTATTTTAATCAGCTTGCAGATAAATTTATTGAAAAAGGATTTAATTATTTTGATACAGCATATCCTTATCATGATGAAAAATCAGAAGGGGCAATTAAAAAAGCCCTGACCGAAAGGTATGACCGCAAAGATTACATAATTGCAGACAAGATGCCTACCATTCTTGTAAAATCCGGTGACGAATATCCTATGTACTTTAACAGACAGCTTGAAAGAACCGGTGCCGAATATTTTGACTATTATCTTATGCACAACATGGGAAAAGACAGATATGCAAAGACCTCTGAATTCGGCGGATTTGAATTTGCCGAAGAGATGAAAAAAGAAGGAAAAATCAGAAAATTTGGATTTTCATTTCACGATGATGCCGAAACTCTTGACAGAATCCTTACAGAACATCCTGATGTCGATTTTGTACAGCTTCAGATTAATTATTTTGACTGGAATAACAAAATAATACAATCTCATCTGTGCTACGAAACTGCCGTAAGACACGGCAAACCTATTATTGTAATGGAGCCTGTAAAAGGGGGGACTCTTGCAAATCTCCCAAAAGAAGCTGCTGATTTGTTAAGAGATTTTAATCCAGATGCTTCACCAGCATCATATGCTCTCCGGTTTGCTGCTTCACTTGATAATGTTTTTATGGTTTTAAGCGGCATGAATACAATGGAACAGGTACTTGATAACACTTCTGTTTTTGATAATCTCACACCGCTTAATGAAGATGAAAAAGAAATTCTTGAAAAAGTTATTAAAATAATTGAAAAATCGGTTGAAATTCCTTGTACATCATGTGGCTACTGTATGGAGGTCTGTCCGAAAAACATACCTATCCCGCAGCTTTTTGGTCTTTACAACAACTATAAAATTAACAATAATTTTTCAAACATGTACCACAACCGAATAATATACAATCGTGGAAAATCTTCCGACTGTCTGAACTGCCACCGCTGCGAAAAGAACTGTCCGCAACATATTGCAATTCCTGACAATCTCAAAAAGATTGCAGCTTTTGAAAAATAATATGTAAAAAATAATTAATTAATAAAAAGCAAAAACCGTCAGAATTCGTTATTGCACGGATTCTGACGATTTTATGTATACACTAAAATTGATTTTTAATTTTAATCAGCCCATCTCTCCGCGAATGTCCTGTGTAGGCGGATCCATCGGATAATTTCCTGTAAAGCAGGCATCACAGAATCCTGTTCCTCCACAAATCATCTCGCTTAATCTGTCAACTTCAAGATAACCGAGCGAATCTGCTCCTATTATTTTACAGATTTCATCTACTGTCTTTCCTGTAGCGATAAGCTGGTCTTCTGACGGAATATCCGTACCGAAATAACAAGGATGTTTAAACGGCGGTGAGCTTATACGCACATGAACTTCCTTTGCTCCTGAATTTTTAAGGAGGCTGACAATTCTTGCACTTGTCGTACCTCTTACGATTGAGTCATCAATCATAACAACTCTCTTTCCGGCAACTGCTTCTTTTAATACATTAAGCTTAACCTTTACGCTGGATTCTCTCTGTTCCTGTTTTGGCTTGATGAAAGTTCTTCCGACATAGTTATTTTTTATAAATGCATTTCCGTAAGGAATACCTGATTCAAGTGAAAATCCAAGTGCCGCCGGGTTGCCTGATTCTGGAACACCCACAACCAAATCTGCATCTACAGGATGAGTTTTTGCAAGAATACGTCCTGCGTTAATTCTTGATTCATATACACCCATTCCATCAATCTTACTATCAGGTCTTGCAAAATAAATATATTCAAATATACATCTTGCATTTTTTTTCTGACAAAGCGATGTATCAGATTCAATTCCTTTGCTTGTAATTGTTACCACTTCACCAGGAAGCACATCTCTTACAAATTCTGCACCTACAGTATCAAGAGCACATGTCTCTGATGATAAGAAATATGTATTATCTCTCTTACCAATGCAAAGCGGTTTAAATCCAAACGGGTCTCTTGCACCGATAAGCTTCCTCGGACTCATTACTACAAGCGAATAAGCACCTTTTATCTTTAACATTGCATTTTTAACTGCCTCTTCGACAGTTCCTACTTTGAGTCTTTCTCTCGCAATAAGATATGCAATTACTTCTGAATCAATAGTTGTCTGAAAAATAGCACCTGTATATGACAATTCCTCACGCAGCTCAACTGCATTAAGAAGATTACCATTATGTGCCATACCGAGTGTTCCCTTGACATAATTAAGAACAAGAGGCTGTGCATTCTCACGGACACTGCTGCCCGCTGTCGAATAACGCACATGTCCGACACCGATATCCTTTTAATTTTTCAAGATTTTCCGGATTAAATACTTCATTTACAAGACCCATATCTTTGTAAGACATTACCTTGCCCTTAGGACCATTGGTATCACTTACGGCAATACCGCAGCTTTCCTGTCCTCTGTGCTGTAATGCAAAAAGACCATAGTATATTGTAGATGCAACGTCTTCTCCATCAAAATCATATGCACCGAATACTCCGCACTCCTCATGAAGCCCGTCAAAATCGGCTGTATTCATAATATTATTGTTATCCATCAACTTCTCCATACTCTTATTTGTCTAAAATTATTTAGAAAATGGTGTGCCTGTTAAAAGTTCATATGCTTCTTTGTACTTGTCAACAGTCTTTGTTACAACCTCATCAGGAAGAAGTAAATCATTATCAGGATTTGCCTTTAACCAGTCTCTTACAAACTGTTTATCGAATGAAGGCTGTCCCTGACCAGGCTTATAGCCTTCCAATGGCCAGAATCTTGAACTGTCCGGTGTGAGCATCTCATCGCCGATTACCACATTGCCATCTTCATCAAGACCGAATTCAAACTTTGTATCAGCAATTATAATGCCTTTGCTGAGTGCATATTCTGCACATTTCTTATAAAGTGTGATTGTGCAATCCTTTATTTTTGTAGCATAGTATTCGCCTTTTCCAGGAAATGCTTTTTCAAGAACTTCAATACTTCTCTCATATGAAATATTCTCGTCATGGTCGCCAACTTCAGCTTTTGTACTTGGTGTGTAGATTGGCTCAGGAAGCTTTTCAGACTCCTGTAATCCTTCAGGAAGCTTAATGCCACAGACTGTTCCGTTTTCTTTGTAGCTTGCCCAGCCGCTGCCTGTGATATAACCTCTTACGATACATTCAATAGGAAGCATCTTTAACTTCTTGCACTTCATGCTTCTGCCTTTATACTCATCCTTATGGAAGAATTCAGGCATATCATTAACATCTACAGAAATCATATGATTAGGAACTACGTCCTTTGTATAATCAAACCAGAACTTTGACATCTGAGTAAGAATAGCACCCTTATCAGTAATCTTGTTCTTCAGGATATTGTCAAATGCTGATATACGGTCTGTTGCAACCATTATCAAGCTGTCACCATTGTCATAAACTTCTCTTACTTTTCCTTCATAAAGTAATTTTAAGTTTTCCATTATAATCCTCCGTTTCTGTACATGTCTGTCCCAGCATAAGGACACATGCCATTATATTAATATTGGTTAAGCATGTCACTTTTTAAAGCAACACAGATAAATTATATAACAAAGAAATATCAAAATCAATAATCTGTGTGTTTTATGCAAAAATAATATTGATTTTACCTGCTTATTCCCACCTTATCAAGCCACTGCATAACATCACTCTCGCAACCGGCAAAATCTGCTTGATATATAGAAAATCCATCTGTCACCGTTGTTTTCAGCTCAAGATTTTTTATTTGTATTTTCAGTTTTGCCACCGCACGCAGTTAAATTAAATAATGTCATTACCTCCAATACGGCAGCAACTTTTGTATATACAGAACATCAATATATTTTCATTATTTTTATATTATAACTATATTTTCCCCGTTTATCACATTTTCTTTATTTGCTGCAAACACCGAATCTTTTATAGTAATATCTGAAATTGTATTTTCACGGCCGCTTATCGGCTCGATTTTTACCGCTGTATCACAGCCGTTACATTCTATCTGCTCAATGAGGATATTTTTGAAATACGGCACATCGCTCTCATCAACCTGTGCAATCGTCTCATTTTTATCAAGTAAATTGAGCACATATCCCATCGTGAGGATTACAGCTTCGTTTTTTATGTCTATCATATTAATATTACGGATTGTAATGTCTTCTACAACACCGCCACGTCCCATTGCACTCTTTATGCGGATACCAACGTCTGTGCCTGCAAATGTACAGTTTTCGACGAGTATATTTTTTACATCACGCGACATCTCACTTCCGATTACGAATCCGCCATGGCCTTCATTTACTATGCAATCATGTATATAAAGATTTTCGCATGGGTCTTCAAATGTTCTCGCCTCAGCATTTTTTCCTGATTTTATGCAGATTGCATCATCACCTGTTTCAAATGTGCTGTTGTATATTTCAACATTGTGGCACGATTCAACGTCTATTCCATCACCATTTTGTGCATAATACGGATTGCTTACCGTAATGTCACGCACAGTAAGATTTTTACAGAATATCGGATGTATGTTCCATGCAGGAGAATTCATAAATGTTGCCTGTTCCAGAAGTACATTGCTGCAATTTTTAATTTCAACCATAACAGGTCTGTAGAAATCATAATAATCTGCCGCCTGTGGCAATATGTCATGTGTTTTTCCCTGAATATTTGCCTTGTTTCCAAGGTATGCACTTTCTGACGGAAACCATATGCCACCCTCTTTTGTTTCAATAACATAATCGCTCTTTTTAAGGAGTGCATTCCACTGTCTTTCTGTAAGCTTGAACTGTTTTACAGGACGCCATAAATCGCCGCTTCCATCTATAACACCATATCCGCTTATTGCGATATTTTCAGCTCCGTCCGCTGAAATAGGTGAAACTGTTCTTATACATTCCTGACCTTCATAATTAGTAATAACTAACGGATAGTCTTTCTTATTTTTTGTGAATTTAAGAACTGCTCCACGTTCAAGATAAAGACGAACCCCGGATAAAAGCCTGATTGGTGATGTCATCCATACCCCCTGCGGAATTACTACCGTACCGCCGCCCTGTGACGACATACTTTTTATTGCCTCATTTATGACTCTTGCATTTATTCTTCCTGTATCGTCATCATATACATTTTTAACAGCACCATATGCTGTAATTGATGTCTTTCTATCAGGAAATTCAGGAACTGCCACATTAAAATTTTCTTTTAACATAAATTTCTCCTTATAAAATTTTTCTCATCTAATTATTCTTGATTCTGTACTTACCAAATTTATTTTCTAACAAAGCCGGACTGCATAACCAGCCCGGCTTCTCATGATTTTATTATAAAAGCTCTTTTAAAATTTTATTTACAAGACCAGGATTTGCTTTTCCTTTCATTGCTTTCATCGTCTGTCCGACAAGGAAACCGATTGCTTTATCTTTACCATTTCTGTAATCTTCAACTGACTGCGGATTGTCTGCAATCACTTTTTCAACTACCGAACGAAGCTCGCCCTCATCGCTCACCTGTGCAAGACCTTTTTCTTTCACATAGGCTTCAGGGTCTACATCTTCGTCAAATATAACGGCAAATATGTCTTTTGCAACAGAACCGTTGATAGTACCTGCCTCTACAAGCTTGATAAGCTTTGCAAGATTTTCAGGTGAAAATGTAATATCTTCAGGCTCCATGTCCTTATCTTTAAGAATTCTCATTGTCTCGCCGAGAATCCAGTTAGAAACTTTCTTTGGCTGATTGCAAAGTGATGTTGTTGCCTCAAAAATATCAGCAAGTTTCTTGGAATCTGTAATAAGATTAATGTCATATTCAGGAATTCCATACTCTGTGGCATAACGTGCCATTTTTTCTGTCTTAAACTCAGGCTGACGGCTTCTGATTTCACCAAGCCACTCATCGCTTATGTTAAGCGGAACAAGGTCTGGGTCTGGGAAATATCTGTAATCCTGTGCATCTTCCTTTGAACGCATTGCATATGAATACGCCTTATTGTCGTCCCATCTTCTTGTTTCCTGAATAACGGCTTCTCCCGATTCAATCAAATCAATCTGTCTGTCACGCTCTGCTTCAATAGCTCTTGAAATAGCAGAAAATGAGTTAAGATTCTTTGTCTCTGTTCTTGTGCCGAATTCTGTACTTCCGACTTCCCTTACCGAAAGGTTTACATCGGCTCTCATTGAACCCTCCTGAAGTTTGCAATCAGATGCTCCGAGATACTGTATTATAAGTCTTAATTTTTCAAGATAAGCGATTACTTCCTCTGCACTTCTCATATCAGGCTCAGATACGATTTCGATGAGCGGAACGCCTGAACGGTTGTAATCAACATATGAAACATCTTCCCAGTCATCATGGACAAGTTTTCCGGCATCTTCTTCCATGTGGATTTCATGGATTCTTATTGCCTTCTCTGTTCCATCTTCAAGCTTAATATCAACATGTCCGTTACGGCATATCGGAAGATATAACTGTGAAATCTGATAATTCTGTGGGTTATCAGGATAAAAATAATTCTTTCTGTCAAATTTGCAGTGCTGTGTTATTGAACAATTTGTAGCAAGACCAACTGCTGCCGCATACTCCACAACCTGTTTGTTAAGGACAGGAAGTGAGCCCGGCATACCTGTGCAGACAGGGCATGTATGTGTATTAGGTGCACCGCCGAATGCTGTTGAACAGCCGCAGAAAATCTTTGTTTTGGTAGCCAGTTCTACATGAACTTCAAGGCCAATAACTGTTTCGTATTGTTTCGACATATTATTTTTTCCTCCTTACTCAAATTTACCGCGTGCCTGCTCATATGCGTAGGCAGTCTGAATTAATTTCTTTTCGTTAAAGCAGTCACCGATAAGCTGGACACCTATAGGAAGACCATTATCGTCTTTTCCGCACGGAACGCTTATGCCCGGAAGTCCTGCAAGATTTACGGAAATTGTATAAATATCACCAAGATACATCTTGATAGGGTCTGCAAGTGATGAACCGAGCTTAGGGGCTGTTGTAGGTGCAACAGGTCCGAGTATTACGTCATACTTTGCAAATGCCTCATCAAAAGCCTTCTTTATCATGGCTTTTACACGAAGTGCTTTAAGATAATAAGCATCGTAATAACCTGAACTTAATACGAATGAACCAAGCATGATTCTTCTCTTAACCTCAGGCCCGAATCCTTCTGAACGCGTCTTTTTATACATGCTGTGAAGTCCGTCATAATCTTTTGCTCGGAAACCGTATTTTACACCGTCGAATCTTTCAAGATTTGAACTTGCTTCTGCTGCTGCTATTGTATAATAAGTCGGAATAGCATACTCTACAAGACTCAAATCAAATTCTTCAACAATAGCACCTTTTGACTTTAAAACTTCCGCTGCCGAAAGAACCGCCTCTTTTACCTGCGGGTCAAGACCTTCTCCGAAATAATCTCTCGGAATACCGATTCTCATTCCAGCAACATCATCTACAAGTGCTGATGTAAAATCTGTATCTTTTCTTTCAACTGATGTTGAATCTTTCTTATCATGTGATGCGATTACTTCCATGATAGTTGCACAGTCCGTAACGTCTTTACAAAGAGGTCCAATCTGGTCAAGAGATGAACCGTATGCGATAAGTCCGTAACGTGAAACTGTTCCGTATGTCGGTTTCATGCCGACAACACCGCAGTATGATGCAGGCTGTCGTATAGAACCGCCTGTGTCAGAACCAAGTGCACAGAAACACTCATTTGCTGCAACTGCCGCAGCCGAACCGCCTGAAGAACCGCCCGGTACATGCTCTGTGTTCCACGGATTCTTAGTCGGACCGTAAGCTGATGTCTCGGTTGTAGAACCCATGGCAAATTCGTCCATGTTTGTCTTTCCGATGACAACAGCTCCCGCTTCTTCTATTCTTTTTACAGCTTCACTTGAAAACTGTGGTATAAAGTTTCCTAATATTTTTGATGAACATGTTGTAAGAACACCCTCTGTACACATGTTATCTTTTATTGCAATCGGCACACCTGCAAGAGGTCCTGTAAGTTCCCCTGCCTCAATCTTTTTCTGGGCTTCTTTTGCTGCCGAAAGTGCTGCTTCCCTGTCAAATGTAACATAACAGTTAAGCTCTTCTTCTTTGCTGTCAATGTTTGCAATAACAGCTTCCATTGCCTCTACCGCTGTGGTTTTTCCCGACTTAATCTGCCCGGCAAGTTCCACTGCTGTCAAATCCAACAATCCCATGGCCGCTCCTTTCTATTCAACAGTTTTTGGTACAACAAATGTCTTGTCTTTTCTTTCAGGTGCGTTGAAAAGTGTTTTTTCGCTTTCATCACCGTTAGTAACAACATCTTCACGCATTACATTTTCAATAGGAAATACGTGTGACATAGGCTCAACGCCTGTTGTATCAAGCTCATTAAGCTGGTCAATATAATCAAGCATGCTCGCCATATCTTTCTTAGCCTGTTCTTTTTCTTCGTCAGAAAGTTCAAGCTTGGCAAGGATACCTACATAATCAATCGTTGCGTCATCAATTACGTTTGCCATATAATCCTCCTTGTTTGCGAAGCAAATGCGACTGCCCTTGCAGGAGCAGAGGATTTGTCCTCCTTGTTTTGCGGAGCAAATCCACTGCGTTGTTCTTTTGCTGCAATATAGTCACTAAGGTAATTTGCCACTTCTTTTTCAGTACACATTGCCATTACACTTGTCGTAACCTCATCGGCTTCCCTTATGCTCCATGATGCAATGTTTTTTCTTGTCTCAAGCACATTGGATGGAGAAACCGAAAATTCATCAAGCCCAAAACTTAAAAGCAGTGGTATCATACATGGATTTCCTGCCGCCTCTCCACACATTCCGGCTTCTATCCCAGCTTTTTTTGCATTTTCAATAATATATTTAATTATTCTTAATACCGACGGATGAAACACAGAGTAAAGATATGCAACATTTTCATTTCCTCTGTCAACTGCCATCGTATACTGTGTCAGATCATTCGTTCCTATCGAAAAGAAATCCACTTCCTTTGCAAGCAAATCTGATATAAGTGCTGCGGCCGGCGTCTCAATCATAATGCCAAGTTTAATATCTTTATCATATGGTATCTTTTGCTTGTCAAGACTTTCTTTTACTTTTTTCAGAAGTGTCTTTACTCTCAGGACTTCTTCAAGCGATGTTACAAGCGGTATCATTATCCTTACTTTGCCAAATGCACTTGCTCTTAATATTGCTCTTAGCTGCGTTGTAAAGACATCAACTCTTCCAAGACAGAATCTTATTGCACGATACCCGAGAAACGGATTAGTTTCTTTTGCAAGTCCCATATACGGAATATTTTTATCGCCGCCTACATCAAGCGTTCTTATCGTAAGTGTTTTTCCTTTTAAAACTATTGCCGCCTTTTTATATGCCTCAAACTGTTTTTCCTCATCCGGCATTGAAACACCATTCATAAACAGGAATTCTGTCCTGAATAGTCCAACACCCTCAGCACCGCTTTTCATACCTTTTACGGCATCATCTTCATTTCCGATATTGGCCGCAAGGCACACCTTATATCCATCAGATGTAACAGTTTCCCTATCAATATATTTTTTTAATTCTTTTACTTTTTTCTGATATTCTTTTTTCTTTTTAGTATATATCTGAACCGTCTTCTCAATAGGTTTTAAGAAAACTTCCCCATATTCGCCATCTACAATAACGCTTTCATTATCGGCAATCTTTGAACATGCATCCTTCACACTTAAAACTGCCGGAATTTCCAGTGCTCTTGCAAGGATAGCCGCATGTGATGTCTCACCGCCTTTTTCCGCAATTATACCCACAACATGTTTCGTATCCATCGCTGCAGTGACAGAAGGATGAAGCTGCTTTGCAACTATTATTGTATCAGGTTCAAGATTTGATAAATCTACTGTGACATTGCCTGACAACATCGATAATATCCTGTGCTTCAGATCTTCTATATCTGCCACACGCTGATTCATAACTTCGCTGTCGAGCGAGGCAAATATATCCGCATAAAGCGAACATGTTCTGTCAACTGCGGCATCTGCACAAAGGTGCTCATTTTCAATAAATCCGGTTATCTGCTGGTTCATCTCAATATCTTCTATAAGATAAATCTGATTCTGAAGAACAAGAGACGTCTTATCATTTTTTTTTAACTTTTTCTTTAATTCTTCTATTATATTTTGTGTATCTGCAATAAACTTCTTTTTTACATTTTCATATCTTCTTAATTCAGCCGCCGTGTCACTCACAATCTCAGTCTTCGCCTCTATCTGAGGTTCATCTATTATAAGTGCATGTCCTATTCCTATACCTCTTGAAGTTCCAATACCCCTTATCATACACGTCTCCATTCCGGACATTATGTCTCACTGATTAAATACATATTTTGCCATATTTACAAGTGTCTCACTCGTATCTCTCGAATATATCGTTTCCCTTGCAAGAACCGGGTCATCAGTAATAATATTATCAACGCCTTTATTCGTAAGATTCTTTATCGATGTTGCATTATTAACAGTCCATGCATATACTTGTTTTCCAGAATTATGAATTGCATCTACTATCTGTTTTGAAAGGAATGACGCATTCATACTGAAGAAATCCACATCATCCATACTGTAAAAATCACCATATGCTATAGATAAAATGTAGCCCACCTGTATATCATCCGTAAGTTCTTTTACTCTTTTTAACATATTATAGTCAAATGATGTAATAACGCAATCATTCTGCATATCATATTTTTGTACAAGTTCTGCCACTTTATCAGCCGTATATACCGTATCTCCGCTTTTTAATTCAATATTAAGCCGTGCTTTTCCTTTTACAAATCTTAATACTTCTTCCAGCGAAGGCACTTTTTCGCCTGCAAATTCTTTTCCAAAATATGAGCCTGCATCAAGTTCCCTTATCTGGCTGTAAGTAAGTTCTGAAACCTTTGCATTAACACCGGTTGTTCTGTAAAGGCTGCGGTCATGCATAATAACCGGCACATTATCTGATGTCAGCTGGACATCCAGCTCAATAAAATCTGTCATATTTTCAACTGCAAGTTCAAATGCAGCCATTGTATTCTCCGGTGCTTTTATTGATGAACCCCTGTGTGCCGTGATTTTTGTTTCATGGAATATCGCAATACTCTCAAACGGATTTTTGTTAAACGTCCTGACAACATAAAAACTGTTAAGACCTATTGACATTATAAGTATCAGAAAATATATCATTCTTTGAAGCCTGAAAAACTTTGATTTTATCCTTATAACAACATAATCAATTTCTTTAGGGTCAGAATAATAATAATACATTCTTGATATCATAGTATATGATATTGGTACAGCAAGGTATAAAAGCAGTATTCTTATGCCAATTCTTATATTTTTTAATACTGACAGATATATGGCACTTCCCATATAAGCCATATTAAGAATTTTCACTCCGGCAAACAAAACAGCCGTAATTATTACATAAAACAATATTATAACTGCAAGTATTGCCAGATTATATAATATAAGTGACATTAATGTAGGCAGGAAATGTTTTCTTACTGTTGATGCACTCTGCCTGTATGACGTCCTGAAATTATCACCCTCAAGCACACATATATTAAATGAGTAAACACCCATTATTACAATTGTATAAACCACTATTACAGCTACAGCCAGCCCAGCCTTTACAATTGCAGGTCCATTAATTACATATATTCTGAAAGCAGTTATTGTTTTTTCTGACAATACAAGACTGCCAAGCATCGTTACATTAATTGCGAGTATTGAAATAAAATAGAAGAAAATAAGCGGTAGATTCCGGATATTAATGAGCCTTTTCATCCTTTTTAAAGATGTAAATGCTATCTCAAGAACAGATGCTTTACACTGCTGCCGTTTCAATTCAAAGCACGCTGCAAGAAAAGACATCTCATATATACAATAAAATACAAAAATAACAACAGCCGCAAGCATAACTATCCACGAAACAGGATTCTTGAAAATCCGTATTATA
>ERZ773106.2095-NODE-2095-length-12222-cov-8.847374_pt1 | contig 12222 bp, 7 predicted proteins | sample MGYA00580572_ERZ773106 | MGnify/ENA primary metagenome ERZ773106 (study PRJEB29015, sample SAMEA2737868) | human gut metagenome | biome: human gut; feature: human-associated habitat; material: faeces | place: China | collected 2012 ... | reverse complement strand
CTGGTGATACAACAATGGCTTCTCTTAAGGAAGTTGAAGGTATCGTTGGTGGTGCTGGCGCAAGAGTTCAGAGATAATTAATTTAATTCATATTTGGATTCAGACCAAATAAAGAGTTGCCCGGGAAACCGGACAACTCTTTTTCATTTAATAATATATAAATCTTCTGCTTTACTATCTGTAAGAGATTGTAAACACAAGTGTATCTGAATATGAACCTGCATATGCCTTATCCCATTCAGACTTATCTATTGAAAGTGTCAGATTTGTACTGTTTCCACTCTCAGCATATGTAGCTGAACTGAATTCTTTGTTACCATCCATAATCTTATATGCAATTGTTTTACTCTCATCTTTACTGTTCTTAAGTTTTCCACTTGCACTTACAGATACATTTACATTCTTGTCTGGCTCTAATCTTGCATTATCAAGAGAAACACTTCCAAGCTTAACAGACTGTTCTCCTCTTTCAATTGTTGTATTTGCTGGAATAGTCACTGTATATACTGGATCAATTGATACAGATATTGTTGTCTGCCTTTTCTGTGTCTCCTCTGCTCCCACAGGAATAATACTTCCCAATACAAACATCATACTTAATGCCATAGCTGTCAATTTTCTCATAATAGCCTCCATTCTTTCATCCATTAATGACTGTTTATTTATTTTGCAACTAAAACTGTCTCAACATTAGCACCATTCATTGTCTTTCCATCTGTAAGTGACGCTGTGCTAATCTTAATAACAGCATTATGTTCTCCTGCTTCAAGCGGATGCTGCAGTTTTACATTAGTTATAGCTTTTCCAGGTTCAACCATATCTGACTTGTATATAGTCTCGCCCGTATCAGATAAAACAATTTCAAATGTAAAGTAGCATGGATTTCCTTCAGGGTTAAACAGATTCATTGTAACATTATCTTTTCCTGCATCTACAGTTATAGATGGATATCCTGGTATCCTTATTCCCTGCTGTCCGCCACTGTAATTACTTCCTGTACCAATTTCACCAGAATCAGAATCAATCGTTGGTGTAAATTTATCATCATTATCTTTATTCTTATCTTTTCTGATAACAAGCACTGCAGCCAGAACAGCAACTGCTACGCACAGTACTATTATTGCTGTTATCATAATTTTGTTTTTTGAAATCTTCATTCCAATCCCTCCTGACATTCCGTACAGACCGGTTATAAAACCAGTCTGTACGAATTAATATTTAATCAAACCTTACACTTACCTGAATGTTACTCAGATCATATCTGTCAGATCCTGCACCACTTGCATCAAATCTGTAGCATATAGCATCTATATCTTTGCATCCTATGCTGTATGTGTGCGTGATTGTCTTTTTATTTTTCTTCTTAAGATCAAGCTTCTCTCTATGCCATCCATTCCATGACTTGTCAGAATCTTTTCTATATGTGGTGTCTACCTCTGCGTATCCGTCATCTACCATTTTAATATAATAACTGATTGTAACAGTCATCGTATTGCAATGCTTCTTTATCTCTTCCAGAGATATGCCTTCCATATAGATGGAATTGGTCCTTGTATAACCACTTGTTGAAGTTCCTGATGCTCCATCTATGAAGAAATGTAGTTTGACAGGTTCTTCCTTTGAATTATCTGTTACACGATATGAATATGGATGGCTGTAAGTAAATGTCTTATTAAGACTCCAGCTTGCATAAAGTGTAACAGTTCCCTCACCTGCAAGATTATCAGCAGAAGCTCCCGGTTTGTATGTAACTGTTCCTCCATCTTCCACACACCAGCCAAGGAATGTATATCCATATCTTGAAGTCTTTGGAAGTTCATATTTTTTGTCATATGTAAATACAAGGTCGTCTATTGCATCTCCATCCTTTGTATCAAAATGTACTGTATACTCATTAGCAGTCCAAGCCGGATATAAGGTAATTATTTCATTATCTGCTGTTCCAAGTCCACTGATAACTTCATTATCATCATATAACTTGTCCGCTCCTGCCTTTTTTGTCCAGCCTGCAAATGTATAACCTGTTCTCTTAAACTGATTAGCACTTAAAGCTGCTTCATCTGTATACATAAGCTGCATATCCTGCATAGAACCAGTTGTTCCATCACCATATGGAATAAACCGGATAACATAACTGTTTTCCTTCCAGTTTGCTGTGTAGCTTCTGTTACCTGTAGAACCTGTTGTAATTACTGGATCCATAGCCGTTCCATCTATACCAGTTCCGCTCCAGCCTGTAAATGTATAACCTGTACGCTGTGGTCTCTTAAGAGTTATAACGCTAGTATCAACCTCATATGTTTCAGGATTGTCAGCCTTTCCTCCATCAAGATTATAACTTATAGTATATACATCTTTCTTCCACTGTGCTGTTATAACAATATTGCCAGCAGGCATTACATCTGGAACAGCTTTATCCCAGCCTGTGAATGTATATCCCTTCTTTACCGGAATCTCATTAAAACTAACCTCAGTATTATAATTCTGTGTTATAGAAGCAATTTCACTACCACCATCTGTATTAAAACTGATTGTGTACTGGTTTATCTTCCAGCTTGCAGTATAAGTGACATCTCTGTCTGGCATTGTACCTGCAACATCTTCATTCCATCCTGTAAATGTATAACCAGTTCTTTCCGGATTAATAATATTAATCTTAGTGCCATATTTATAATCGTATTCAACATCCTGCTGTCCATTATTCAGCTTGAGAACAAATCTGTGTACATTCCTCTTGTAGAAATATCTTATAACAGTCGAACCATCGCCTTTTACTATGGCAGTTTCTGTCTCTGGTGAACTGAATCCTTCCATATACTTAACATCTGGCGTTACCTGGCTGTCATACAATTCATATGAACCACCAAGCTTTTCAACAAGATGTTCAACAGTATAATTAACCTTATCTGCATCCCACTTTGCATATAAAGTAATATCATATGCCGGCATTGTACCGTCAAATGCTTCTGTACACGCTCTGTCAACATACCAGCCTGCAAATGCATATCCTGCTCTTACAGGAACCGGTGCAATAACATTGCTTCCCCATCTGGCTGTTTTCTTTTCGGTACTTACAGTTCCACCCATAGAATTAAATGATACGCTGTATGAATTTCTATCATAATGCACCCGGAATATAAGACTTCCGTCTGCCGCAACAGTACCAGATGGCAGATCATCTGTAAGATGATAAAGTCTGCTGTCATACTGTTCCTTATCTGCAGTTACACTCTGTCCTGTTGTTGCTTTATTAATTCTGGTTTTATCAAGTTCATATTCTCCTGATTCATTTTCAAGATAATATTTTGTTGTGTATACAACATCATCTGCTTCTTTCCATACTGCTGTATAAGTTGTATCCTTTGCAGGAACTGTCTGTGTAACAGCTGGTTCCCAGCCTTCAAATACATATCCTGCCCTATACGCAACCGGTGTCGGCATAAGAGTTCCATATGTATATCTTCCTTCTGAAACAACACTGCCTTCTGAAACGAACTTAATATTGTATTTATTTCTTGCATAATAATAATTGATTGTTGTGCTTCCATCAGCACTTACTCTCTGTGATAAAGCTGCCGGCGTCATAAATCCGTTTCTTATGTCAGGCTTTGGTGATACCTCTGTATCAGTCTTAGCTGTCTCCTGCTTTGAAGAAGCTGCTGTATACACACCATCCGTTCCTTCCACATAATCAACAACATTATAAGTCATATCAGCTGCTTCCCACTTCGCATATACAATTCTGTCCTCATTAGGCATTACTGACGGAATAGTATATTTCTTTGTAAGTGCTTCATCTGTATACCAGCCTGCAAATGTATAGCCCTGTTTAACAGGATCTTCAGGCTTTGTAATTACTTTATTGTATTTAGATATTATAGCATCTACAACTGAACCTCCGTTAGTCTGGAATGCTATATAATATCCATCTCTTAAATTATCCCAGTGCAAAGAAATCTTTCTTGTTATTGGCTTAGTATTAAAAGAACCCTTCTGACTCTTCCATGTTATTATCATCTCACCATCCTGCTGAGGTTCACTGCCTGGATTAACCTCAACTATATTAGTCTCAGGATCATATGAGAACGCCGGATTAGTCATTGTTATAGAAAAATATCTGTCACTGTCATCATAAACCTTAGTAAAATACTCATTATTATCGTCAAGACCTTCTTTCATATCAAGATACTGCATTTCAAAATATGTATCAGGAAGTCTTACAGTCTTAACATCTCTCTTCATCTTGATATCTTTAACAGATTCCTGACCGTATGCGTAATCACATACATTTTCAACTACACCAACACTGTACAACGGCCATTGCTTCTCAAAAAGTGTAGGATTATAACTAAATGTTCCTGAAAGTGCCTGTGCCAGGAAATTAACCTCCATATACACGCCTATTTCCATGTATATAGCTCCCATTGAGCTTGCTGTTCTGCCCTGCGAAGCTGCGTATTTCAACTGATAGTACAGATATCCCCATACCTGGGCGTATCCACCAACCTCTGCTGTAAATCCAACACTTGCAAGTTTTGTTGATATAAGACCTACAGCCACACTCAGTCTTATTCCTGCCCGTATTCCTATTGTTCCTATTGCATACACCGAGAACTCATACTGTTCTTCGCTTAAATCAATAGAATCACTTGTAACCTTTCTGTCAAATACCATAATACTGTAAACATACCTCTTGGCATTCTTATACCAGTAAGTCATGCCCATTGATATATTAACATTGGCAGAAACAACGAATTCAACCTTAAACTCGATATCAATAATTCCAATAACCCTTACATGTGACTCTGTTAACGACTTACTGTATAATTCAACCCAGTCAGCCTCATCATCAAGCATATCAGAATATTTTTCAGCAAGACTCTTGGCAACAGATAACTCACTGTCATCATCGGAATCCTTAATATCTTCAAGTCTTGTAGATAAATCCGACTTGTCAGATATATATGTAGTTCCGATCTCCATCATATTCTTAAGTTCTTCTGCTATTCCATTAATCACTTCATCAAGTTTAGAAGAACTTTCGTCATCATCATCTTCTTCAGCAGTTCTTACATTAACATTAAAATTAATTCCAGTATAATCATACAGATCTAATGAAACCGCAACACGGTAGTCATCAATATATGGGAATATGCCCCATACTTTCCATATAGCCTTACCACTTACATTAATATTAATCTTAACTTCCTGCTCAAATGTTGCTGATACAATTACCTTCATATTAGAGAATGAAATCTCAACGCCAATATCAAGAGCAAGTCTTAATCCACTTACATTCTCAAAATGTTTTAAATCAGTTGATAGATTAGCTCTTACGTGGTCAAGCTTCACTTCCGGTTTCTTGCTGCTATATAATGCAACATTGCCCTGAGCCTTATCCTGAAGATAAGTTATATCCTGCGGCACAATGGTGATATCGGCATCCATAGTATCAGACAGATATTCCTGAAGCTCCTGATAAGAATTCGTTCTTACAACAGCCTGTGCAACCTCATCTACAACACTCTGTGCAAATCCACTATCAACAGCCTGCTGCTCAACGCTCTGTTCAATGCCACTGATATCCTGATTCTGTAATATACTTTCACCGCTCACATTATCAGTCTGATATACATCCATGGCTGCCTGGACTTCATCCCATGTCACATTCTTATATGTTATTATATAATCAGCATTATTAGTTGAAACATTTGTTATAACAGCGTACTGTATCTCATCATTCCCCGTTGCATACAAAGCAAGATAATCGCCTGTATCAACTGTTGTATCTTCATCAAGTCCAAGTCCTGTTCCAAGACTGTCACTGCCATATGACATTTTATTCTTTGTAATTGTTATACTGTCATTATCCGGATCATTATCCTTATCATCAGCCACATTAACAGGAAGAACATCAGGAACAAAGAGTATCTCCTCTGCTACCATACCCCTGTAGGAATATTCATTCCCCTTAGCTGATGTAATCTCAAAGAACGAAACATCATCATCAGATATAGCACTGCCATCTAATTGTGGCACAACATCCCCGTCATATACTGCAATCTTATCTCCTGCATTAAGTGTACTGTCCGAATATGTAAAGCTTCCTGTAGTTTTAACAGCTTCCTGACTTATTGTACCATCCTGTCCTACAGTCATTACCGTCACAGATATTCTGTCAGCCTTCTCTCCGTTAACATAAAGATTGCTTAAGCTTCCTGACTTTATATACTTAATGTCATCCCTAAGATTCACATTAGTTACATCCGGCTTATAAACTGTAAAATCATATTCTCTTATTGTCTGGTCATAGCCTGTGAAATACAGCCTGTCATCTGAAAGTTCAAGACGGTAACCACAGCCTTCCTGCCATGTGCCATTGCATTTTATTATAAATGTATATGCCCCGTCATCTAATACACTTCCGGCTGTAATATCTATTGAAGTATTCTCAGAAGAATCGCTTACATTCTTAACTGATACTTTATTCTTTACTTCTTCTTTAGTTAACCTTCCGCTCTTATCAGTTACCGTAATTGTAAAATCATTTGCATCAACATCATAGCTTCTTGCGTATGTATCTATGCTGACTGTCTTAAGATCCTGACCATCAACCCATGATGCATATAATACAACATCACTTAAAAGTCTGTCTGTACTGGCAACATAATCTGTGCAGTCCGCATCATAACACCATCCCAAAAATGTCGAGCCTGCCTTGCCTGGAACCGGAAGATCTGAAAGCTTTGTTCCTGCCTCATATACCGAATTATCAAGCTCTGCTGCACGCCCCTGTTCATCATCATCAGTATAAAGTGTTCCGCCATTAGTTTCATACTTAATGTTATATTTTGTTGTTTCAAATGAAATATCAAAAGTAAGATTATCTGTATATATTCCTGCATATTTAGGAATTTCCTGTAATCTTGTCATATATTTTCTTGTCTTATCACCGCCTGTTGCTGTAAGCTCTGTTATTACTGAATTATTAGTAAGAGACAGTTTATTCTCTTCATTATATAATTCATATCCCAGCTTTACATCTCCATTCAGAAGATTCCATTCATTCTTAGAATAAACAGATACACTTACTTTATCTTTCTCATACAGTCCGCCTGCATGTCCCGATACTGTAAGATTCGTCTTATCAGCATCTACGCTTTCAGGTATGTCAATGTAATAATAACGTTCAATCCATTTTGCATAAAGAACTACAACTCCTGTGTAATTCTCTTCTGAAATCTCCGTTACAGGACTACCTGTCAGCTCTTTATTATCATACCATCCTCCAAACTCATACCCCTGATTGACAATATCATCCTTATCCGGTAATTGCCCTGCCGGATATTTGTCTGGTGCATTATAGCCACTGACATAATGACCACCGTTAAGCTGATAATCAATCTCCTTTAACTGGGACAGCTCATCATATGATGACTGATTCCCTTCTGCGTAATACATGCCCGGTATAGCTGCAGCAAGAATTGCAGAACATAAAAGTATACTCAAAAACCTCTTCATACGAACGCCTCCTTTATGTTATAACCACATATACTGATATTTAGTTTTCCATCTGCTATATATTGTAGTTATAATACCTGATTAAAAGACATTTGTGAGGTTATCTGCGTGAATTACAATTTTTTTGACATGAACGATTAGATTTATATATAGAAATTTAGTCTCTTGCAATATATAATTAATCAAGAGATAATTTACATACTAAGCTTTAATGAGGAAAATACTATGAAAATTGCTATATGTGACGATAATGAAGCTGAATTAAACAGAATTAGAGAACTGTTAGAAATATACGCCTGTGATAAAGGTCAGAAATTTTTTATAAAATGTTTCACAAGCAGTGTTGAACTGGCATCAACTGCTGAATTTGAGAAATATGACATATATTTTCTCGATATAATTATGCCAGTAATGGACGGCATTAATCTGGCAAGGGAAATCCGTGCCTTTGACAGATTTTCACCTGTAATCTTTCTGACATCATCGCCTGAATTTGCTGTAGAAAGCTACACAGTCAAAGCATTTAATTATCTTCTTAAACCCATAATTAAAGAAGCATTATATGATACACTGGATGATATTATTGATACATTTCATAAGGAACGCAATGATACATATATTATAAAGAATAATTCAGGTATACATAAAATATACTTATCAGATATTATGTATGCTGAAGCTCTTAACCGGAAAGTAATATTATACCTTTCAGACAACGAGCAGGTAATTTCGACAGACGTATTCTCATCTTTATGTGATACACTTATGACACATAAAGAATTTGCACTGCCACACCGTTCTTTCATTGTTAATATGAATTACATCAAGACAATAGATGCAGTCAGGATTGAATTAACTAACAGCAAAACTATCCCGGTTGCACAAAGACGCGTTTCGGACATAAAGAAACAATATCTGGATTTCCAGATGGAAGAATAATCTATAATATACATTTGGAGGAGAATTTAATGACAGACATAGTCTCAGTACTAAACCTTATTAATTATGGTTTTGTTTTAATATTCGGAATTATTGTATCTTTCTATTTTGCCGGAATACAATGGGAGGACAATAAGCGCCTTTTTATACTTACTACTGTATTATTTGTTCTGTTTCAGGCATTATTCTACGTACTTTTAGGCGAAAATGTCCTTTTTAAATGTTATCCTGTACTGATACATATTCCTTTAATTCTTATTATCAGATATATATGTCACCAGAATATATATATATCATTTATTGCCGTTATGTCCGCTTATCTGATGTGTACACCCAGAAAATGGTTTGGAACCCTGGCAAAATATATATTTCCTGAAATCCCTATAATTTCAGATGTTGTAACAATTGTAATCACTATTCCGCTTCTGATTGTGGTAATTAAATACATTTCGCCTTACATAATAAAGCTCAAAGAAGAATCAAAAAACATTATTTCCATGTTTTTCCTTCTCCCTCTTACATATTATATACTTGAATATGCTCTAACCGTATATACTAACCTTCTATATACCGGCAAAGCCGTAATAATTGAATTCATGGACAGTTTTATTGTTGTATTATATTTTTTCTTGTCAATAGTGACACTCAGTATGTCCAACAAAAAAAATACAGCAGAGCGTGAAAACATCATACTTTCCGCAGCTGCAGCTCAGGCTGAAAAAGAAATATCTCAGCTTACAGATTATCAGAAACAGGCTGCAATATACAGACATGACTTAAGACACCATATGAATTTCATACAAAGCTGCCTTGCTGGTAACAATATGCAGCAAGCTCTTGAATATATAAATGAAATTAATAATAATCTGGATAACACAAGAATAACAAGATACTGCAGCAACGAAGCAATTAACCTAATATTATCTTCATATATAAATAAAGCCCATGACGCAGACATTTCCACACAGATATCAGTAACTGCCACTGATTTTTCAAGTTACAGAATTACTGATTTGTGCAGTCTCCTTGCAAATGCTTTAGAAAATGCAATAAATTCCTGTATAAAGCAGTGTGATAACGCTGTCTCAAAAGACAATAAGCGTCTTATAACAATTAAGTTGTTTGAAAAAAATAACAAAATATGCATCAACATAGCCAATACATACTTTGAGGAACCCCGATTCCACAACCAGATTCCTGTTACTGATCAACCTGACCATGGCATTGGTGTCCGCAGCATAATTTCAGTAATAGAAAAATATAACGGCATATATGCATTTTTTACCAAAGACGGTACATTCTATTTTCAGGCTTGTATATAAAAAATGGGGACTGCACATACAGTCCCCATCTTTTATATCATTGTATTAATTATAATCAATTATAATGTTACACCCTGCTTAAAGATTGCAAGATCATGGAATCCTGCTATCTCGGCCTTAACCTTCTTACCAGAAGCAACATCTAATACGAGCTGGAAGAGCTCCTTAGCTGCATCTTCAAGTGGAAGATCATCTGTAACAATTCTTCCTGCATTAAAGTCAATCCAGTTACCCTTATTTCCTGCAAGTCTTGAGTTAGTTGCAATCTTAACTGTAGGAACCGGTGATGCAAATGGTGTTCCACGTCCAGTTGTGAAAAGAACCATCTGTGCACCTGAAGCTGCACAAGCTGTAGCAGCAACAAGGTCATTACCAGGTGCGCTGAGAAGATTAAGTCCCTTAGTATTAACTGGCTCTGCATATGCAAGAACACCCTTTACTAATGAGCTTCCTGACTTCTGTGTACATCCTAAAGACTTGTCTTCAAGAGTTGTAATACCGCCATCCTTGTTTCCTGGAGACGGATTCTCGTAAATCTCCTGACCATTCTTAATGAAGTATTCCTTAAAGTCATTGATAAGGTGAACTGTCTTCTCGAAAAGTTCTTTATTAGCACATCTGTTCATAAGAATTGTCTCAGCACCAAACATCTCAGGAACTTCTGTAAGGATAGTTGTACCACCCTTAGATACAAGCATATCTGAGAAAAGACCAACTGTTGGGTTAGCTGTGATACCTGATAATCCATCAGAACCACCACACTTCATACCAATGATAAGTTCCTTTGCATTAACCTTTTCACGCTTAAATGTAGCAGCATAAGCCATAAGCTCGTTCATAAGCTTCTCTGCTTCTTCCTGCTCGTTCTCAACATCCTGAACCTGAAGGAACTTAACTCTGTCTGGATTAACCTCTCCGATATAATCCTTAAGAACTTCAATACGGCTGTTCTCACATCCAAGACCAAGTACAAGAACTGCACCTGCATTAGGATGATTAATTAAATCAGCAAGAATCTTTCTTGTATTCTCCTGATCTTCTGTTGTCTGTGAACATCCATATGGATGAGTAAATGCAACTACTTCATCTACTCCTTCTGGCTTGTTAGCTCTTGCTGTTGCTTCAATTGCTCTTGCAATTGAGTTAACACATCCAACTGTAGGAACAATCCATACTTCGTTACGGACACCAACCTTGCCGTTCTCTCTCATATATCCATCGAAATAAGCTGGCTCAGTAGGCTCAACATCCTTATGTCCCTCTGGTTCATAAGTATATTCAAGTAATTCGCCAAGACCAGTCTTTAAGTTATGAGTATGAACCCATGCTCCAACCGGAATATCAGCCTGTGCAAATCCAATTCTGAAACCATATTTGATAACCGGATCACCATTCTTGATAGCCTTAATTACAAACTTGTGTCCCTGTGGAATATCTTCTACAGTTGTCACATCAATTCCTGCAACATTAAGAGTTGTGCCTTTAGCAATAGGCTTTAATGCTACAGCAACATTATCATCTTTATTAATCTTAATAAAATCCTGCATATATCCTCCAATTCAATTTGATTATTATATTAAATAAGAGCGGATGAATATAAAAACATCCGCTCTATAATCATTCAAAGAGCTATTAATTAGTCAGCTAAATCATTAACTACTGCTCTCATACCTCTTTCTCTGATATCTGTGATGTACTCAGTAATAACTTCTTCAAGGTTAAGAACCTTAGAAAGATCCTCGCCACCGAAGAACTTAGTATTGCTTAAGTAAGCATGTGTGAATTCAGCTGGTGTCTTACCAGAGTTATCTCTGAAGAAATCAAGTACAGCCTTATCATCTGGAACTTCTATGGAATAATTACCGTCAATATCAGTTATAGTTCCCGTAGCAGTTCCTTTCACTAATACACTTACCCCAATCAATGGCTCTCCATAATTATCAGAAACCAGCCCCTTAATAATACGCTTATTCTGTTGAACTTCTTCTTTTACAGCCTTAGTACCTTTAGAAGAATAAAGCACCAGATAATCATTCTTTACCGTAAATGTTGCATTAGTGTTTTCCAGTAAATCCGCCATAACAGAAGATAATTTCTGATAATTCACTTTCACTGAAACAATTTGGTCAGGGTTCACATCTTTAGTATTGTATACAATACGTAGTGAAGTTTGACGACCGATCTCATTCAATACTTTACTTAAAGGAACATTCGTAAAATCCAAACTTATTGTTACATCATTTTGTGCTGTAGCATACGTAAAGAATGGAACAAAAAGAAATAGGGAAAACAACAAGAGTTCAATCTTGTACTTTAGATTTTTTTTCATTGGGCATTTTTTAACGTTAACAAAATACTTATTACCTTAATCGTAGATGTACATTTTGTACTAAATACAAATTTTCTTCCATTAACTTTTTTCATTCATGTTCTTCATTAT
>ERZ773106.2094-NODE-2094-length-12223-cov-5.572650_pt1 | contig 12223 bp, 10 predicted proteins | sample MGYA00580572_ERZ773106 | MGnify/ENA primary metagenome ERZ773106 (study PRJEB29015, sample SAMEA2737868) | human gut metagenome | biome: human gut; feature: human-associated habitat; material: faeces | place: China | collected 2012 ... | reverse complement strand
TTTTGCTGGAATCGTTGTGTTTGAGCCATGCATTCACATTGCCCGGATTCAGCTTTAAGTCCGTGTAAAGGCGATAATTCGTCAGTTTCTTTTTCTGCTGAAGTTCCAATACCCGGCGATGGATCAGCTCTTTTGTGTCATTGTCCGCAAGGGCGGCATCCCGCACCGAGCAATAGCTGCGCCAGACTTTCAGATAGCCTTCCGGCAGTTCTGGTGATTGCTTTTCCAGAAGCACCAGCATTTGCGCCAGCGAATAGAGATTAGAAAGTTGCTCATATTCCGCAGCAATCGTGCTGTTTGCGGTGTAGCGGAGCAGCAGTTCTACTTTATTAAATGCCAGCGCATAGAGAAACAGCGGTTCTTTCAGGCGGGGATTCTCGCTCAGACAATCTGCCAGCCTATGAATACTAGCCGTCTGCACCCCGGAAAGTTCTGCCACATACTGCTTCAAGAAGCCCTCAAATGTCAGCTTTCGCATGGTCTCCACCTCTCCACATACTCTTGATAGCGGATATAAAAATCCCGATATCGCCAGTCGTTCAAGATGCTGGCTCTCAACTCATCCTCATCCGTTGCAAGGTGTTCCAGCAAATCCCAATCCAACGAATTCCGCACAGCCTCACTCTCTACGTCTGCTTTGTCAGTGTCCCGAAAAGAGCACAGCTTTGCAATCACCAAGTCCTCCAGACTGGGTGTATAGAACTGCACCTTTGTACCACCAAAGGGTAGCGGCTGAAGCCGGTCTTGGAAGTTATACGGGAAATTGTCGATGTAGGCTTCCACATCGGTGTTAATGTCGTACTTGCCGAGCAAACTGTATAGTTCTTTCGGAACACTCAAGGCATCAATGTCATGGGTGGCGCGGGTCAGCTTACCCATCAAAATGAATGCACTGCCGCCCACAATCACCATCTGATAGCGGTCGTTATTGTCGATCATCAGGTCTGCATCTTCGTCCAGACGTTCCAGACGCTTGCGGAGGTCATCTAAAATCATCTTTCCCATAAAGTAGCCTTTCACTTTTTCAATAATAGTATTCTTTAATCAAATTTTACATGGAAAGGATTTAAAAGTCAACACCTAATTTTTCAGATTTATATCTCATCGAGTTGAAGCATTCAACCGGCACTCATTATTCAACGGTCTAAGGTACACACTGTCTCCAACACATCCTTTTAGGTCTGTTCTGCTAATAATCATCCATGTGATACCGTTTCCATCTTCATCCTCCAAATCACATCTATAAAATTGATAGCCAAACACCTCTAACACAATATTTACTGTAAATGTTTCGTGCTTAACACACAAAAAACCAAGTGTGAGAAAAAATATCAAAAACAACGCAACGCTTTTCCATTGTGTGAAGTCAAATGCAAACAATGGTAAAATATATGAAAGTAAAAATTCTGATGTCACCGTTTTTTCTTCGGTAACAGTAAGTATTGTATATCTTTCAGCTTCAGAGTTTGCTTCTACTCGAAGTTTTTTTAACACGAAAACAAGAGATATTGAAAAGACAACTAGTATTGTTGAAATGCCTATCTTCTCTATACCTGATGACTGAGTATCTTCTAAAAGACTCACAGTGTCAACAAAAATAACAGACAACCATAATGGCGCAAATGATATGAAAAACAATGCGCTTGTAAAAAGTTTTGACACTCTATTCACTCCCACTTTCGAGGACTGGACACTTCCATCGGAAGATCATCAAATGGGTCAACCATACCTTTATTACATAGCAGTTTAACAAGCTTTTCAGAAACACCGTTTTGTGTTGTGTCGAATTTTCCTTCAAGCAACGGAAGACCAAACTTTTCGGCCAAACGTCTTCTATCATCCGAATTTTCTAACTTTTTTAAATGCTCGTCATTAAAAGCCACAAATCTTCTCGGATTATGGCCACTTGATGCACATGTCCTAAACAACTCAAAATCTGTCACAATGCACATTTTTTCTACTGCTGCAACTTTTTGCAAACAGATTCCCTTATATGCTCTTTCTATATTAAAAAGTTTTTCTCCTGCCATGGATAGCATATAGGCTGTATCGTCTATTATTATAATATCCAAGTTGGTTCTGAGTGAAAGTACTTTGTTATCGATTTCGCTAAATGTGCCGCTCGATTCCCAAAATTTATGCCGCAATGTTGTAATCGGATTTTGCATTGAAAAAAGTTTAATACGATAATCTTCTCCATTTATACTTAGGGTTTCTTTGATTAGCTGAGCCGATGCGGAAAATTTCAAAGGATTAATTTCCACATCTGGTTTCGATATCGCTTCTTGAAGTGTTTTAAATTCATCACAAATCAATACATTTTCCGCTGGTAGCTCATAAATTGTTTGTGCATCAGCACTCCCATCATATTCTTTTACGGTATGATATTTCTTAAATTCTTTTTTGTAATGATCAGAAATTTCACCAACAAAATGAGTCAGTCTTCCCTCTGGTGAAAGATTGACCTTACAAGTAGAATAACTTGTTTTATTTTTTGCCGACACCTTAATTTTGAGGAGTTGAAGGCTTAAGGAACTTCCTTCTTGAAGCTTATTAAAGATGGACTCAATTTGCTCTAATGTCATTTTTTACTCTTCCTCCTCAAATCGTCATATTGTCCGTCCACATCTCACACTGGCTAATGACCGTGCTGATTGCCGTATCATAATCTTCCGGTGGATACTTATATTTTTTCAGCAAGTGCTTCACCATCTTACGCATACTCGCACGGGCAGTTTCTTTTTTCTGCCAGTCTATCGTCCGATTTTTGCGCAGCATTTCCGTAAGTTCTCTGGTCAAGTCAATCAATTCATTATTTTGATAGAAGTCCTTTATGTTTTCCGGCTTTGTCAGAGCATCGTAAAAAGCCAGTTCTTCCTGCGTCAAGCCCAGCTTTTTACCGTTGTTATACAGTTCTGTAATCTCCTGTGCCGTTTTCAGAAGTTCCTTGATGACCTCCTCGTTTGTAATCAAGCCATTGTAGTAAGAGTTCATCAACTGTGTAATCTTTTCTGAAAACTTCTGAGACTGCACAACATTTGTCCGTTTATACAGTGAAACTTGCTCTGCCATAAGTTTTTTCAAAATTTCTACGGCAATGTTCTTCTCTTTCATTTTTGAAATTTCATCCAACACCGCCGGGTCAAACAGGCTGATATTTTCATCCGCCTGCTTGCTGTCAAACAAACTGATAACACCTTGACTCTGGATACTTGCTTTCAGCAGTTCATTGATTTGAGCATTGATTTCTTTCAAAGAAAGTGTCTTGCCGCCACTCCCACCATAGGTGATCTTCACCACCGTAGAACGGACTGCTTCCATATAGGCCGCTTCATGTCGCTCCCGCTCCGTGGTCATGCTGGAACACAGCGAATGCGACTGTTTCAGCAACAGAGCTTCTCGCAGGAACAGATCTTTGCGCTTGGGTGCTTTTGCGTCCAGAACAAAGTTTACGCCGCCAGTGACCAGCTTTGCCATCATCAACGGAGAACCGCCAATAAATCCGCTGAAATCAAAGCCGTGCAACAAATCTTTGCACACCTGAAGCTTTTCCTGAAACTTTGGATAAGCAACTTTGGCAATGTCCATATCGCCATATCGGGACTGGTCACGCTTGGTATACTCCTTCATAGCGGCTTTGAGGGCAGATGCAATGCCAACGTAATCTACAATCAAGCCGCCCTCTTTGTCCTTGAATACACGGTTGACACGCGCGATGGCCTGCATCAGATTGTATCCGTGCATTGGCTTGTAAACATACATCGTAGCCAGTGAAGGCACATCAAAACCTGTCAGCCACATATCCACAACAATGGCAATCTTCATCGGGTCATCGTTGTCTTTGAATTTCCTGGCAAGTTCTTCTTTGTGAGATTTTGTGCCGATGATTTCTTTCCAATCCTCCGGATCATTGTTGCCACCAGTCATAACTACGCCGATTTTTTCGTTCCATGTCGGGCGCAGCTCCAGAAGTTTTCGATAAATCTTCATCGCAATCGGGCGCGAATACGCCACGATCATCGCCTTGCCCGTCAAAAGATTAGCGCGGTACTTTTCGTAATGGTTGACAATATCTTCGCACAGCGATTGAATGGTAGAGTCTGCCCCCAGCACACTCTCCATCTGCCCCAACATCTTTTTGCTTTTTTCAATCGTTGCAGCGTCCGATTGCTGTTCCAGCGCATCGTAGGTCGCATCAATCAAGGCCAGCGTATTTTGGTCGAGGTGGAGTTTGATAACACGGCTCTCGTAGTAAACCGGACGCGTTGCGCCATCCTCCACAGCCTGTGTCATATCGTAAACATCAATATAATCACCAAAAACTTCACGCGTATTTCTATCTTTTGCCGAAATCGGCGTTCCTGTAAAGCCTATGTAGGTTGCATTCGGCAGGGCATCATGGATGATTCGGGCATTTCCAATCACTGTATGTGCTTCTTTTTCACCCTGTTCATTTTCTTTGATGATAATTTTCTCATCAAAACCATATTGTCCGCGATGGGCTTCATCGGCCATCACCACAATATTCCGCCGTTCGGAAAGCGGCTTCTCGCCACGCTCAAACTTGAACATCGTGGTGAAGATGATGCCGTTTGCTTCTCGGCCATCCAGCAGCTTGCTTAGATTGTCCTTGCTGGTTGCCTGTACAGGTGTCTGACGCAGGAAAGGTGCGCACTTGGCAAACTGCGTGTAAAGCTGGTCATCAAGATCAATGCGGTCCGTCATCACAACGATGGTGGGGCTATCCAAAGCTTCTTGCAGCAAATGGGCATAGAATACCATCGACAGTGATTTTCCGCTACCCTGCGTATGCCAGAACACACCACCCTTGCCATCCGTTTTAGTGGCAATCTTGGCCTTTTCGATAGCTTTTCGCACTGCAAAATACTGGTGGTACCCAGCCAAAATTTTAATCGGCTTCTGCCCATCACCGGAAAACAGGATAAAATTTTTCAAAATGTCCAGTAGCCGTGCTTTCTGGAACATCCCCTCATAGAAGGTATCAAACTGCGCATACGCGGTGTTTTCATAATCACCGTCTTTTGTTTTCCATTCCATAAAACGGTCAAGTCCAGAAGTGATTGTTCCTGCCTTGTTGGTCGAAAGGTCGCTGATTACGCAGATTGCATTATAGTAGAACATCGAAGGAATATCCTTCATATAGTTCCGAATCTGGTTGTATGCGTTTTCTGCACCCACTTCGTCCTTAGAAGGACTTTTCAGTTCCATCAAAACCAACGGCAAACCATTGATAAACAAAATAATATCCGGACGGCGGTTGTTTCCATTTTCCACGAAGGTATATTGGTTTACCACATAGAAATCATTTTTGTCTGCATCTGCATAATCAATCAGCTTTACTACCGAAGACCGTTCTTCACCCTTGACTGCGTATTTGACCGTGATACCGTTTTGCAGATAGTCCATAAAAATAATATTCTTCTGCAACAGGCTTCCCGCATCAAAATCATTCAGTTTCAGGATGGCTTCATCAATTGCCACAGCCGGAAGGCTGCGATTCAGCCGCACCAGACAATCCCGCAAAACATCGTCCAGCAGAGGGCGGCTGTAATCTGTTCGGTTCATATCAGGAGCATAAATGTGGGTGTAACCCATATTTTCAAATAGCTCTATGACCGCTTGTTCAAAGGTATCTTCGGTAAATGAAAGCATGATTTTTCTCCTCAACTATTATCCGAAGTTGCTGTATTCGATTCTTGCGCAATGGCATTCACAATCTTTTCAACGATAGACTGTGCTGCTCTTTTTGCCATCGCACGTCCTATCGGCGTACCATTATCCAATGTGTCCGTCAGTGCCAATCGAACTTTACTGAGTCCAATTTCCTTACGATACCAATCCGGCATCAGATTCTTTTGAATTGCAACGTAACAATCATCAAAAATTTCTGGATGCACAGCATTATGCAATACTTCTCGAATAATCTCGTCCACTTTATCGTCTGAAGCATCTGAATCGCGCACTTCTCTAATACTTGTTATCGGAACTTCTGTTTTCACAAACCGATCAACCATAGGCTTTTGTGTGTTCGCATAATTGCTTTTAATATATGCCATCTGGTGCTCAAGTTCTGGGAACAGCGTCCCTTCGTTGATATTGTAAAAACTCAGTTCCTCTAAAATCGCGTCTTTTCTTCCCGCTGGTATTCTAAAACTTTGAAGTTCAAATTCATCTTGGACATCACTATATGCCCGTTTAACAATGCTCTGTCCGATTTTTTCTTTCAGCTGAACATTATATTTTCCGCAGATTAAAAAAGAGCCGCTTTGCCGTACCAATCTTTCATTATTCAAGTTGGAAATCACAAAATAATTTCTTTGAATAATCGAAAGCAAGCTTTTATACTCGCTTGCCTCGCACTCTTTTACCTCTTTATCTGTATAAATTCCATACTTGTTCAAATCCGAGAGCAGCTTTTCTAATGTATAATCGCCCGAAATTTCATGACTCGCTAAATATGCCAACACTTTGATCTCTATGTCGCTATAACTTTTTCCGTAATCTCGTTTATAATAGATTTTTCCATCGGTCGGCGGCAATAACGTAGTCTTCCCGTCAGTTATCTTTTTCTCTTGATTGTTTTGGCAAGCAAAATACAGTGCCACCAGTGGGTTTTCCGTCACATCCAACAGTCTTGTTGGCAACCCATAGTGTTGCAATTTTGCGAGCTTTTCAAAATCTGTTGTCAGCTTTCGGAAGTCATCAGGATTCCGTGTGTAGGCAGCGTTTATCAATTCTGCTTCATGTGGAAGCATCCCACCACGGAACACTCCCGGCATGACATGCCATTCGTTGCTGGCCTGTCCACGGAAGAAATAATGCTTTGCGCTTACTTCCGCGCCTTCCTCTTTCTTTATGGTTTCCTTTATATCAGAAATGTAGGTCAGGTAGCTATTAAGGTTTGTAACAACGCATTCCCTCGGGTTTCTTGTCTTAGCATTATCAAAATCTTCCATATTATCCCTTCATTTCTTTTATAAACGATAATTTACTTTGGCAGGCACAGGCTCTTTATAAGGATCGTTTCATTGATTTGAAACCCTTCAATGGCAAGATGCCTCCAGATTGGCAACTTGGCACGGTTTCGGAAATCATAGAGCTACACGATTCCAAACGCATACCCCTTTCAAGCCGTGAACGTGCCAATCTCACAAAGATTTATCCGTACTACGGTGCCACCTCAGTAATGGACTATGTGGATAGGTATCTTTTTGACGGAATCTATCTACTCCTTGGTGAAGACGGTACTGTTGTAGACGACAAGGGCTTTCCGATTTTGCAGTATGTAGAAGGAAAGTTCTGGGTGAACAATCATGCCCACATTATCACGGGTAAGAATGGCTTTACTGTCGAAACGCTTTATTTGCTGTTCAGCTTAACCAATGTTCGGTCAATTGTTACTGGAGCCGTTCAGCCCAAAATTAGCCAAGCCAATCTGAACAACGTGTCCGTTGTCATACCATCGAAAGCGGAATTGAGTACCTTCAACTCAATCGTACAACCAATTTTTTCACAGATTCGCAATCTTCGTGCTGAAAGCGATAGACTTGCCTCCACTCGTGATATCCTGCTACCTCGGCTAATGTCCGGCGAAATTGATGCTGCCAATATTCAACTCTAAGCTGCTAAATTATCGTTTATCTCGTGATTCAGTTTTATTTTATTTTGAATAGAATCAAGAATTCCAACGACTTTTCTTTGCTCATCGAGTGAAGGCAAGTCAATTTCTAATTGCTCAATCATACCTTTCGTCAGCGCATTTCGTGTTGCGCCTGCTGATGCAAGCTGCAACAGATGGCTTTTACGCCATTGTAAATAGTACAGCAGATAGCTATTTACCGCCTTGCTTTCATCAACACGAATGATTGCAACATGCTGGTTCACTCGTCCCGGCAAGTAATCATCGTCCATTAAACATGCGCGAGCAACAGAGTCGCCTGTAATATTGAGAAGAACATCTCCGGATTGAAGTCCAACATTTCTCAACTTATCTGCCTGCTCATCATTGATGTATGCTAGCCCATCACTAGAAAAAGAAAAATCCAGAACATTTTGGCTCCTTACAAGAGCAATGCCTTCTGCTCGATAGGCCTCTTTTCCACCTCGTGGCGTTGCACCGCTTCCGATTTTTTGACATATATCAGCCAATTTTACAACTGCCATCTTTTCACCTCATCCAATAAATTTCCTATGTGCCAATTTCACATTCTGTTGTTTTACCATTGCATAGTGCATAGTTGTGTCGATTTTCTGATGCCCTAAAAGCTGCTGCACCTGTTCAATCGGCATTCCCTTGTCAATCGCTGACGTTGCTAACGTCCGTCTGAACTTATGCGGATGCACTTTATTCAGCTTTAATCGTCGTCCTAATTCACGGAGCATCGTTTCCACGCCACCGATCATCAATCGCTCGTGCGGCTCTTTCAATGTCACAAAGAGTGCTGGATTGCTGTCTGACCGTTCATCCAGATAATTTTGAAGGTGGATCTTCGTCCGTGCGTCAAAGTATACCAATCGTTCCTTGTTGCCTTTACCAAATACCACGCATTCACGCTCATTAAAGTTGATATCCTCCCGATTAAGCGTTACCAACTCGCCAACACGCATTCCAGAAGATGCAAGCAAATCAATAATCGCCAAATCTCGTACTGTTGAACAGTTGTCACGCATCAGTTCCAACGCTTCATCCGTATACGTTTCCTTGATGATTTTGGCAGTTTTCACTTTGTGAATCCTACGAACAGGACTTTTCACAATAAAATCTTCATCTTCCAGCCACGAGAAGAAACTGGAAAGAATACGCCGGATATTATCAATCGTAACTTTGCTCGACCGCCGCCGTGTTTGATAATCCATCAGATATTTTCGCAAATCATCCGTTGTAATTTGCTGCGGTGATTTTCCCACACCATTCAGCATCGCTGCAATAGTTTTTGAATAATAGGTCAATGTTTTCTCGGAGCAGCCCTCTATCCGTTTTGCCGTAATGAACGCTGCTGCCGAATCTTGTTCCTCAGCCTTTGGCTGTTCTTCACCCATTTCAATTGTGACACCTTGAAATGACACTTCCAGCACTGCTTTCAAATGCAGCAACTGTTCGTTATTGAGATACGGCAGCATTTTTCGCTGTATCTCGTTGATAATCTGATTTTTCATCACCGTATCTCCTTATTACGATTTCAGAGAACGGCGGCAGTGGCAGTTTCTCCATAGAATCTCCCGCCACTGGTGAGAGTTATTGAAATTTAAGTAAACGATAATTTAGCGGCTTAAAGCTGGATATCACACACATCAATTTCCCCGGACATAATCTTTGGCAAAAGGGTATTTCTAAGAGCGGTAAGTTTTCGATCCTCAATTCGATTTGAAATAATCAAGTCAAAAAGTGGTTTTATTAAGGCACCAATTCGCTTATAATCGCATTTAGAGGGAATAATTACTTCTACCTTTTCAAGTTCTTCCCTTTTGATATGCCCCATAGTTGTTGCCTTATCTGCTGCAACAGCAATGAATCTGTCAAGATGATGTGCTGTCCACAAATAATAGAACCACTTGTCATAGTTATTCGAGGTCACTTTGAAAAGATGCTGATTTAATCCACAGGTTCCGCCACACCAAATATCAACCAAAAGACTACCCGACCAAGAAAATATAATATCTCCATCATGAATAATATACTCCGACTTGATACTGGGTGAGCAAAGCTCGCTGCTGGCATCGCAAATACCTTGTCTTAATTCTTTGATTTTTAATACGGGAAGTCCTGTTTCACCATCTTTAGGACGGTATTTTTGCATTGCCAGCCCATTCAAATAGTCTGCAATGTCCAAAAGATTTCCAGTTTTCCATCCATCTGGAAGAAAATCAAGGTCAAGGAAGTTCTCAGAAAAAATTGCTTTTACCTGAGCATATAAATTATCGTTTACCTTTGCATTACATCTAATTTTTTCGCTGATGCTACTTGCGAATCCAACGATACTTTTTCTTTCTCGCTCACTCGGAATCGGAATCATTAGCTTTTGTAAAAAATCTAAATCAAATTTTCCCGCTCCAATTCCTGTAACTCCAACCTTTGCCATCAAATAATCTTTTTGCGACAACAACCAATAAAATATAAACTCGTTTTCCACTTCTCCATATGAATCCAGACACTTTATATCTTGATTGAAAGCCACATCTTTTTCAACTCTAGCAATTGGTATTCCATTAAAAAGACCGCTTCCTCGTGTAAGAAGTAAGATGCTTCCCTTCGGCGCAATCTTGCTTCCAGCTTTTAGCCCTTCTTCTGTTATAAACAAATCAGATGTGTCGATATTCTCCGTTTTCAATGTCTTTGCACTAATCCAAGGAATAGTTCCACCCCAATAATCATCTCTTTTTTTACTCGGTGTTCCTCCTGATGCAAAAGATACAAGCTCACCAAGTGGGCGATATGTCCATTCAGATTTCATACCCAATCGCCCCCAACTTCTCCTTAATTTCTGCTTCCAGCTTATGTGACTGCTTGAACAAATCCGAAAGTTCAGAAGTCAGCCGAGCCATTTTTTCTTCAAACGGTTCACCATCATCTTCCTGTTCCTCAACACCAACATAACGACCCGGCGTTAAAATATAATCCTGCTCTGCAATTTTCTCCGTATCAACAACTGCGCAGAAACCTTTTACATCTTCCAGTGTACCATTAACATAAGCATTGTAGGTATCGGCAATCTTTTTAATATCCTCATCGGCTAGTTCCCGCAACTTACGGCTCACCATAACGCCCATCTTCCGGGCATCAATAAACAGCGTTTTACCAGCCTGTTTCTTGCGCTTGGAGATAAACCAAAGCGAAACCGGAATCTGTGTGGTATAGAAAAGCTGTGTCGGCATGGCAATGATGCAATCCACAAGGTCAGCATTCACAATATTTTTGCGGATGTCACCTTCACCGCCAGACTGAGAGGAAAGAGAACCATTTGCAAGCACCATACCCATGCGGCCACCCGGCGCAAGATGATAAATCATGTGCTGAAGCCATGCAAAGTTTGCGTTGCTTGCAGGCGGCATACCATACTGCCAGCGTACATCATCTTTGAGCTGCTCTGCGCCCCAGTTCGACAGGTTGAAAGGTGGATTCGCCATGATATAGTCTGCTCGCATGGTCGGGTGCTGGTCGTCAAGGAATGTATCCGCCGCATACTTTCCAAGGTCGGGTTCAATGCCACGAATGGCAAGGTTCATCTGCGCCAGTTTCCATGTGGTCGGGTTGGAATCCTGTCCATAAATCGAGATGTCGTTGATATTTCCGCTATGGTTCTCTACAAATTTTGCAGACTGAACAAACATACCACCACTGCCGCAGCAAGGGTCATACACTCGTCCCTTAAATGGTTGCAACACTTCCACCAGTGTCCGCACAACGCAGGACGGTGTAAAGAACTCGCCTCCGCGCTTTCCTTCCTGCTCTGCAAACATCGACAGGCAGTATTCATAAGTGCGCCCCAGAATGTCCTTTTCGCTGCCGTGTTCAATCATTTTGATGTTCGTAAATAGGTCAACAACTTCGCCCAACCGACGTTTATCTAGTTCCGGACGCGCAAAATTTTTCGGCAGAATATCTTTTAGGCGCGCGTTTTCTTTTTCGATAGCACGCATTGCATCATCGATTACCTGACCGATTTCGGGGTCATGTGCCTTTGCAGAAACATCGCTCCAACGCGCACCAGCAGGCACAAAGAAGATTCCTTCCGATGTGTACTCGTCACGATCTTCCTCAAAGCCATCACCGTCTGCAACCAGCTGATTGTACTTATCTTCAAAACGATCCGAAATATATTTCAAGAAAATAAGACCAAGGACGACACCCTTATACTCCGAAGCATCCATATTGCCCCGAAGCACGCAGGCAGCATTCCAAATCTGCTTTTCAAATCCAATGTCGGCGGTGTTTTTCTCTGCCATGGTTCAATACCTCCGTTTTAGCTCAACAAATTCTGCTCTGAGTATAGCACAGATGTGCTGATTTTCCAATTTGTGCGTAAAAATTCTCTGTAAGATGTTTCAATTTCTAGCAAATAAGTCCTACTATCACAACTTTATCGCAATAAATTTCACAAAACCATCTTGACGCACCCTGCGAAACATGATATTCTCTGTCACAAATCCCACTGATTTTGTGGATTGGTTTGAAACCATCCACAAGATGTGGTCGTGTTCATTT
>ERZ773106.2060-NODE-2060-length-12420-cov-5.978488_pt1 | contig 12420 bp, 9 predicted proteins | sample MGYA00580572_ERZ773106 | MGnify/ENA primary metagenome ERZ773106 (study PRJEB29015, sample SAMEA2737868) | human gut metagenome | biome: human gut; feature: human-associated habitat; material: faeces | place: China | collected 2012 ... | reverse complement strand
CGTGGAAAAACGCCCGCGGCCCGGCGCAGGTGGTGTACGACTGCCCGCAGATCCTGATCGTGAACAAGCCCGCCGGCGTTGCCGTGGACGGCCCGGAGGACGATACTCTGCTGAACCGCGCGCTGCTGTACCTGAACAAGCAGGGCGAGTACAAGGAGAACGACCTGTACACCCCCGCCTTGTGCCACCGGCTGGACACCGGCACCAGCGGCCTTGTGATCATTGCCAAGACCCCGGAGGCCGAGGAGCTGTTCCTTTCCGCCATCAAGAACCGTGAGGTGCAAAAGACCTACCTCTGCGTCACCTTTGGCCGTCCCATGCCGCCGGACGCCACCTTGGGCGGCTATCTGCTGAAGGACGCTGACCGCGGCATTGTGAAGATCGTGGAGGACAAGCAGCCCGGTGCCAAGGAGGTGGAGACCCGGTACGAGACCATCGCCGTCTCCGGCCGTCTGGCCCTGCTGAAGGTGCAGCTGATCACCGGCCGCACCCACCAGATCCGCGCCCACATGGCAAGCATCGGCTGCCCCATCCTTGGCGACAGCAAGTATGGCAACAACAGCGCCAATCGGGAGCTGAAGCTGAAGTATCAGGCGCTGTGCGCATGGGAGCTGACCATGCCCCGCTTCACCCAGCCGGACTTTGCCTTCCTCAGCGGCAAGACCTTCCACGCCCCGAAGCCGTGGTATTACCAGCAGGTGCTGGACGGTACTTTGAAGTAACGATTTTCAGCAGCTGCCGTTCTCCACTTCGACCCCTCTCGTGAAAATACAATGCCGGGCAGACCGCAGTCTGCCCGGCATTGTTCTATAAATAAGATTCTTTCCGCTGAATATGGCCAGAGCAAGGCGGAGGCCATTAAAATCGTTCTCTACGCAGAAAAATCAGACCCGCACCATATCCGGGGTGATCTCCGCCAGCGTATGGGCACCGCACATCTGCATGGTGTCGGCCAGTTCTCCGGCAAGCTTGTCGATGTAGCACTTCACGCCCTCTGCGCCGCCGCCGTAAACTGCGGTCACGAAGGGGCGGCAGATCAGAACGCCGTCTGCGCCCAGCGCCAGCGCCTTGAACACATCCACACCGGTGCGGATGCCGCCGTCCACCAGCACCTTCACGCCGGTGCCCTTGAGGGCTGCGGCGATCTCCGGCAGCACCTCGGCGGTGGCAGGGCACTGATCCAGCACACGGCCGCCGTGGTTGGACACCACAATGGCGGCGGCTCCGGCCTGCTTTGCCTTCAGTGCGCCCTTGACGGTCATCACGCCCTTGACGATGAAGGGGCGCTCGGCCAGCTGCACGATCTCGGCCAGTTCCTCCACGCTCTTGCTGCCGGCGGGCGGGGTCATGTTCTTCAGGAAAGGCAGACCCGCGGCGTCCACATCCATGGCCACGGCAAAGCAGCCGCTGGCCTTGGCCTGTGCCATTTTCTCGCGGATGGTGTCGATGTTCCACGGCTTGATGGTGGGCACGCCACAGCCGCCCGCAGCGCTGATGGCGCGGGTTGCCATCTCCATCACGGTGGGGTTGGTGCCGTCGCCTGTAAAGGCTGCAATGCCGTTTTCTGCACAGGCGCGCACCAGTACATCGTTATAGGTCATATCGGTGTAGGTATCGGAGTAGTGCAGGTTCACTGCACCCACAGGGCCCGCAAAGAAGGGATAGCGGAAGCTTTTGCCGAACAGCTCCAGCGTGGTGTCCGGTGCACCGCCGGGGCACAGGGTGTCCATGTTTACCCGGATATCGGCCCACTTATTATAATTGCGGATAGCGGTATCGCCCACGCCCTTGGCACCCGGACCGGGGATCTGGTTTTTACAGGCCACGCCGTTGCACACCGGGCAGGCCTTGCAGTATTGACCAATGCAGGTACGGGCATTGGCAAGCACTTCAGGATAAGTCATAAAAGCATCCTCCTTATATTTCCCGCCGCTGCGGCACAAAATGACCCGCCGCAGCGCTCTTTGCCCTCAATATAGACCCATTTTAAAAGTACGTCAAGGACTTTTTGTGCGTTCCGTCCATGCCGCAGGACGTCTTTTCGCGTTTTTTCGTCATTTTTAAAAAAGTCTGATTTTTTTCAAAAAAATCCTTGACAAAAAGCCTGCTTTCAGGTATTATAGTGGAGCGCCAAGGGCACCCGCCCAAAGGCAGAACAGAAGATGTGGAAAGATGGCTGAGTTGGTCTAAGGCGCACGACTGGAAATCGTGTAACGTGTCAAAAGCGTTCTGGGGTTCGAATCCCCATCTTTCCGCCAGAAACCTGAAACAGAAATGTTTCAGGTTTTTTGTTTTGTCCGCAGTTTGCGGCGCTTGACATTTGCGTGCAGTTCCGTTATGCTGGAACAAATACGTTTTACCGGAAGGAGAGGTTTCCCATGGCATCTTCCCACAAAAAGCGCACCGGTCTGCGGGCGGCGCTGATCGTTCTGCTGTGTCTGGTTTTGGTGTGCGTGGTGGCTGCGGCAGTGCTGTACAGCTTGGTCAGCCGCAGGGTCAAGGCATTCCAGAGCGGTGCCAGCTTTGCACTGGACTACACCATCATCTCCACCGAGGCCGAGCCCCCCGCCCTTTACGCCCTGTTGGACAAGTTCGGCGGCACCACCGGCAGCCTGACCGGCCAGTACACCCCCCGGGCGGTGCAGCTGGCGCTGTACCCGGCGGGCACCAGCACCGTCAACGATGCCCCTCTGACCCGGATGTACATCAGCGAGGAAGAGACCCTTTACGACGCCGGGCAGCTGTACAACAAGCTGCGCAGCACGGTTGTAGCCGAGTATCCGCTGGCAAGCCTGCTGCTGCCGGGCTGGTCGCTGGGCAGCTACATCTCCCAAGACCAGCTGGCCACCCTGCTGGGGGTAGACCCCGCCGCCACCGGCTTGCAGCAGGTGAACGACTTCCAGCTGGACTTGAAACAGCTCAAAACCGTGCAGCCCGCCAACGCCAAGAAGGGTTACCTCTACCTTCAGCTGCCGAATCTCGCCGCCGGGGAGGATGCGCCGCAGCTGATTCTGGGCATCGAAAAGCAGGGTCTGCTCAAGACCCTGTCCCCCAAGGTGCACATCCTGCTGGACGTGCCCGCCCATCACATCCATGCAGAACTTTCCGGCACGGTGACTGCCTCCCAGACCGTAGTAACCGCTCCCACCTCCCGGATGCAGGACTCTGACGTGGAAAGCCTTGTGCAGCTGCGCAAGACCATCGAGAGCATCGTGCAGTTCGTGCAGACCGCTGCCCAGAGCGATGATGCTGTCACCTCCCCTGCTGCATAAAAAGCTTCTATAAACGCAAAAAATCGGACAGATCGCACTCTGTCCGATTTTTTTGCTGTTTAAAAGTTTTTTTACTTCTTTACGGTCTTTTTGTAGGGTGCACGCTTTGCCTTGGGCTTTGCGGCGGCAGGGGCAGTCTTGGCTTCCGCTGCGGGCGCTGCCTTGGCAGCCGGTTCAGCCTTAGTAACAGGCTCGGCCTTGGTTGCCACGGCGGGAGCTGCCTTCACCTCTGCGGCGGGAGCAGCAGGCTCAGCCTTTGCCTTAGCAGCCTTCTTTGCAGCGGACTTTTCTGCCTTGACCGGCTCTGCAGCCTTTGCGGTGGGAGCAGCGGGCTTCTCCTCCACCTTCTTGGCGGTGCGGGGCTTGCGGGCTGCGGGCTTCTTGGCGGGAGCGGCTTCCTTGGCCGGTGCGGCCTTCGTCTCGGCAGCGGGTGCTGCTTGTTCAACCTTGGCGGCACGCTTTACGCGGTCCTTTACCTCAGAGATGACCCACAGCTGGTCACCACCGCCGGGCACCTCCTGCCAGATCTGCAGCACAGCGCCCACCTCGGCACCGATGCCCACGGTGTCCACGCACTTGCCGCCTGCCCAAGAAGAGCGCAGACGCACGGTGCCCTCCGGGGTGTGCTCCACCTTCCACATCTGGGACGTGCCGCCCACGTCCTCCCACAGGTGCAGCCATGTGCCATTGGCGGTGCCGGTCATGGTCAGATCCAGCAGCTTGCCGGAGGCACGGTTGCGGATGCGGTACACACCATCGCCCTCGCGGACAAAGCTCCACTCCTGCTCGGGCTTGTGGTCATACTTGCCCAGACGGACAGTGCCGCCGTCCTTGCTGCCCTCCACTGCCTGAATGACATTGCCGGTGTGAGCGGCAATGGTATAAAAGCGGTCGGCCTCGATCACAGTTTGTGCTACGGATTTCATGTACAAATCCCTCCCAATCATAAAATGCACAGATTTTTCCAATTCCTTCTTATAAAGAATACCACATATCGTGATTTTTCACAAGCAATTCGACAATTCTTTAGCACTTTATATAGAAACCATCCTGTTTTCGCCTGCTTTTTCGCCCCTTCGCAGGGGCGAAAGGCCGTTTTTACTCCCTCTCGACATTTTGTCGCAACTGCGTTATACTGTTTTCATCAGGACTATCTGCCGCTCTGAAAGGGGCGGTTTTCTCGTTTTTTGAAGGAGGATATTTGCCCATGACCCAGCAGGACCGCACTGCGGTGCAGTATCACAAAATGACTGAGACCCCTATCCCCCGGCTGATCCTCAGTCTGGCCGCGCCCACGATTTTAAGTATGCTGATCACCAGCATCTACAATCTGGCGGATACCTTTTTTGTGGGGCGCATCTCCACCAGCGCTTCCGGCGCGGTGGGTGTCGTTTCCAGCCTGATGGCCATCATTCAGGCGCTGGGCTTTATGCTGGGGCACGGCTCCGGCACCATCATCAGCCGCCGCTTGGGCAGTCAGGATACCCACGCCGCCACCCGCTTTGCTTCCACCAGCTTTTTTACTGCGCTGGCCTTTGGCGTAGTGCTGGCGGTGGTCGGTCTTGCCACCCTGCCGGACTTCATGATGCTGCTGGGCAGCACCGAGACCATTCTGCCCCACGCCTGCGCCTACGCCCGGCCCATCCTGCTTGCCGCACCGCTGATGATCTCCAGTCTGGTGATGAACAACATCCTGCGGTATGAGGGCAAAGCAAACCTTGCCATGATCGGGCTGGTCACCGGCGGACTGCTGAACATTGCACTGGACCCGCTGTTCATGTTCGGGCTGGGGCTGGGCACTGCCGGTGCCGGTATCGCCACCGCCCTCAGCCAGACCATCAGCTTTGGCATTCTGCTGTATATGTTCCTGCGGGGCAAAACGGTCAGCCAGTTCCGGCTTTCCGCCGTCACCCGGGAGCCGCGCGAGTTTTTGCAGATCCTTGCAGGCGGCGCACCCAGCTTTGGCCGTCAGGGGTTGAACAGCATCGGCGGGATGCTGCTGAACATTGCCGCCCGCAGCTACGGCGATGCCGCCGTGGCGGGCATGAGCATTGTGTCCCGCATTTTTATGTTCATCCTCTCGGTGGCCATCGGCGTGGGACAGGGCTTGCAGCCGGTGGCGTCCTTCAACTACGGCGCCCGCAAATACCACCGAGTGCGGCAGGCCGCCGTCTTTACCCTGAAAGCCGCCTTTGCGCTGCTGGTGGTGCTGATCGCGGTGTGCTGGTGGAACGATGAAAACCTGATCCGCCTGTTCCGGGATGACCCGGCGGTCACCGCCGTGGCGCTGCCCGCCTTCCGCTACCAGTGCTTTGCCATCCTTCTGCAGCCGGTGATCGTGGTGACCAACATGACCTTCCAGAGCGTTGGCAAGGCCGGGCGCGCCACCTTTCTGGCCTGCTGCCGGCAGGGCGTGTGCTTTATCCCGTTGATCCTTGTACTGCCCCGGGTGCTGGGTCTTGTGGGCGTGGAGCTTTGCCAGCCCATTGCGGACGCGCTCACCTGCTTCATTTCTCTGCCCTTTTTGCTGGCCTTTCTGCGGCAGCTGGAGCAGATGGACAAGGCAGAAGCGTCCCATGCCCCGGCGCAGCTGTAATGTAATTGTAACCGTTTTTAGCCGCATTTTTCTGCAAGTTCTGCAATGAAAAATGCGGCTGTTTCGTATTCTGAGTGAACGGAAAAATTTTCCTCCCTGTTTTTTGCAAAGGAGTGTTTTTTATGAAGCGTGTTGTCTTGCGTATCGGCTGCGGGGCAGTCTGCACTGCCCTTGCCCTTACTTTAGGCTGCGGCTGTGCCCTGCTGCCGCCCGCCACCGGCGTGCCGGGCGCTGCAAGCTCTGCCGTTTCGGTACCTACGGACGACAACGGCAAGCCCCTGTACGACCCCGCCGTGCTGAACGATGGCCGTTTGCGGGTGCTGTACTGCGACGGTCGTTCCGGGAGCAGCACCACCATCCTGTGCGGCAGCACCCCGCTGCACCAGTCTACCCGCAGTGAGAACGTCTCGCTGGTGGAGGACAGCGCCACCGGCACCGCAGACTACTGGCTGCGCAGCTGGTCCGACCCTACCGGCCGGGGCGGACGCCGCACCGCCCTGTACGACAAGACCGGCACTGAAGTAATGTCCTTTGAGGGCGAGCAGAGCGCCACCCTGCAAAACGGCCTGCTGGTGCTGCAGGAGAGCCGCCTGATCGATGGCGGATACGTCCCGGAGTCCGGTTATGGCACCTGTCAGGTCATCGACCTTGCCACCGGTACAGCGCTGCCAGTACCGGTAGGCGCATACAGCTGCACCCTATGCGGCGATAAGCTGGTGTTCAGCTGCTACGCCCGCCCGGAGGGGCTGGACGATTACGACTGGGATACCGACTACCAGCAGAACAGCTGGGTGGTGGTGCAGGAGAAGGACGGCACCACCGTCTACCGCGCCGAGGCCGCCTCGGCGTACCGCCTTTTCTACGACAGTGACACCCTGAGCGACTGGGTGGAGCTGGACGTTGCCACCGGAGAGGAAACCACCGACCAGATCCTGTACAACACCCAAACCGGTGAGCAGTATACGGGCTTTTTGCAGGTCTACCCGGGTGGTCTTGCCAGCTTTTCCACCAGTGATGGCCGGTACGAACTGCGGGACATGACCACAGAGGACCGCGGGCTGATCGCCACCTTTGACGAGCAGCCCAGCCAGTATTTCCCGGGCTATGTGATAACATGGCACAGCGGCGAGGACCATGGCTACGAGCTCTATGATCTGGAAACCGGCACCAAGACCCCGCTGTACGATGTAGACGCCACCGACAGCACCGTAGCTGTCTACGCGCTGGACGGCAGCCTGCGGGTGTACAGCAAGGACAACGGCAAGCTGCTGACCGACACCACCGTAGAGCCGGTAGAGCACCAGCAGCGGGTACGGATGAGCAACTGCGGCAGCGGCTATGTCTGGCTGGAATTGCAGGATAACGACCGCTACGAGACCACCGCCACCCGGCTGTACGGCCCGCAGGGGCTTGTCAGTGACCTGACCGCCCTGCAAGGCAAATACAGTTACGTCAACTACCTGACCACCGACCCTGACGGCAGACCCATGTTCTACGGCAGCCGCAGCGCTGTGGGCAGCGCCTACGGCAACGTATACGATGTGCTGGACGCAGACGGCAAGGTAGTATTACAGGGGCTTGCCAGCTGCACCAGATACTATTCTAACAGCCTGAACGCCCTGCCCGACCATGTGTTTGCTGCACAGCGGGGCTTCTATGTGGGCTGGATGGATACAAGCGGCAACTGGCTGTACTGCCAGAGTATTTTCTCGTCTGCCACTGCGGACGATGAACCGAGTTACGGCTATTGAGTTAGGAGGGCTTTTTTATGAAAAACACTAAAATTTCCCGCCGCAGTTTTCTTCTGGGGCTGGCTGCCTGCTCCGCCGCCGGGGTGCTGACCGCCTGCAAGGGCACGGATGCGCCCTCCGGCAGCACCGCTTCCTCTGCCGCAGAGCAGCCTGCATCCTCTGCTGCTTCCTCGGCTGTGCAGCAGCCGGAGCCGTTTCTGACCGAAGCGGAGTTTCCCCCGCTGGACGGCAGCACCGCCTGCATCCCGCTGATGGCGCAGATGCTGGCCGATACCACCGGCATGGACTTGGAGGAAGCCCGCAGCAACATCACCGTGAGCACCACCGCCTACGCATGGGAGAACTTTGGTCTGTACGACACCACCACCCGGATGCTGGTGGTGTACGAAGCACCGGACTATGTAAAGGAAGAGCTGCAGGAAGCCAATGTGGAGCTGGAGCAGAAGCCCATCGGGGTGGACGCGCTGGTGTTCATCGTCAACGAGGACAACCCTGTGCAGGCGCTTACCCAGCAGCAGCTGCGGGACATCTACGCCGGGAAGATCACCAACTGGAAGGATGTGGGCGGCAAGGATCAGGAAATCGTTGCCTTCCAGCGCGGCGAGGACTCTGGCAGTCAGACCCTGTTCAAAAAGCTGCTCATTCAGGGCAGAGAGTTGATGACTCCGCCCTCTGAGCTGGCTCCCGCCGCCATGGGCGAGCTGGTGGACAGCATTGCCGATTACAACAACAGCGCCAACGCCATCGGTTTCTCCGTGTATTACTACATCGACCAGATGTACTCCAAGCCCGGGCTGCGGCTGCTGGCGGTAGACGGTGTGACCCCCAGCAACGACACCCTTGCCGACGGCAGCTACCCCCTGTGCAACGATTTTTACGCCGTCATCCACCCGGATGCCGCCGCCGACAGTCCGGAACGTCGCCTGTACGACTGGCTGGACACCGACGCCGGGCAGGACTGCATCAAAAAGTCCGGCTATGTGGCCGTCGGCCCGCAGACCACCGTCACCATCGTGGATTGAAATTGACAGACCTTCTCTCGTCTGCTACAATAAAGGCAGGATTTTGTCGATCTTTATGCAGCAGAATGCCGAAAGGAAGGTCTTACTATGGAACATCCCTCTCACCCGGTAGAAAGCCACTGGCGCACCTCCCTGCGCAACCGCATTATTCAGGCCTCCAGTCTGCTGGAGGTGCTGTTGTCCGGGCTGGTACTGATCGGCCTGCTGCTCAGCGTTGTGCCTCTGATCCGCTGGATGCCCGGCCTGCTGTTCGACGGCAACGAGGCAGAGATCCGCACCTTTCTGGAGCGCAGCTTGGACATTGTGATCGGCATTGAGTTCATCAAGATGCTGGCCAAGCACAGCCCCGGCAGCAGCCTTGAAGTGCTGCTGTACGCCATTGCCCGCCATCTGGTGGTGGGGCACGATTCCGCCGTGGAGAACCTGCTCAGCGTGGGCGCGATTGCGCTGATCTTCATCGTGCGCAAGTTCTTCTTCGTCCCGGCCTTTGGCGCACACCTGCCGGACGGTCATCCTGCGCCGGATCTTACCCCCGCCCAGAGCGGCATCCCCGCCGACTGGTTCCGTCGGCGAAATTCCGAAGCAAAGCCTGAGGAAGAGACCGAGACAAAGGAATAAGCATATACAAAAACCACCCCGCAGCGGCCGGTGAACGGCTGCTGCGGGGTGGTTTACTATTTTCTGTTACTTTTTGCCGTGACGGCCAAAGCGGTACTCCTTGCCCTCGCGGATGCGCTGGATATTGGAGCGGTGCATATAAATGACCATTGCGGCCATGATCACCGAGCCGATGGTGCACACGGTAAGGTCGGCGGCAGAGTAGCCCCGGAACACTCCGTACAGGATGGTGAGCACCGGGTAAAGGGCTGCCATGGTCACACTGCCCAGCGACACCATGCCGGTGGGCAGCAGGCAGACCAGAAAGATGACTGCCAGAAAGGGGATCAGCACCGGCTGGATAGCCAGAATGGTGCCGCCCGCCACCAGCACGCCCTTGCCGCCCTTGAAGCCGAAATACAGGGGCTTCAAATGGCCGATAATGGCAAAGATGGCGGCAAGGTACACCGCAAGATAGGGCGAGAGCGTGGTGCTCTCCGGCATCAGGGTGAACAGCCAGCGGCCGATGCACACGGCCAGCACGCCCTTGAGCACATCACCAAAAGCGGTAAGTGCCGCTGCCTTTTTACCGAAAGTGCGCAGCATATTGGTCATGCCTGCAGCGCCGCTGCCGTACTTGCGTACGTCATCGTGGTACAAAACCTTGCTGACGAGGATACCGGTGTCGATGCTGCCCAGCAGATACGCCTGCACAGCGGACACCACAGCGATGAGAACAGATTTCATCATCTGAGCCTCCCTGACGTGTTATACGTCCTTGGCACCCACCTCGCCGGAGCCGCGCTCCCGCACGACCAGACGGATGGGCGTATGCTCCAGACCAAAGTTTTCGCGGATCTGGTTGATGAGATACCGCTGATAGCTGAAGTGGAACAGGTGCTTTGCGTTCACGAAGGCCACGAACGTGGGGGGACGGGTGGAGGCCTGCGTCAGGTAGTAGATCTTCAGGCGGCGGCCCTTGTCGCTGGGGGGCTGCATCCGGGCAGTAGCGCGGGCAAGCATCTCGTTCAGCACGCCGGTGGGCACGCGGGCGCCGTTCTCGGCGTCCACATCCCGGATCAGCTGCATCAGTTTGTTCACGTTGTAACCGGTCTGGGCAGAGATGAAGATAATGGGTGCATAGCCCATAAAGCTGAAGCACTCGGCATAGCCGCGGCGCTGCAGTTCCATGGTGTTGGTCTCCTTGCCTTCCACAGCATCCCACTTGTTTACCACGATGATGCAGGCCTTGCCCTGCTCGTGGGCATAGCCTGCCACCTTGCTGTCCTGCTCGGTAAAGCCGACGGTGGCATCCACAAGGATCAGCGCCACGCGGCTGCGCTCCACAGCGGCCAGTGCACGCACTACCATGTAGCGCTCCAGACCATCGCTGATGTTGCTGCGCTTGCGCAGACCGGCGGTATCGGTAAAGATAAACTTGCCGTAGGCGTTGTCCACCGGGGTGTCGATAGCATCACGGGTGGTGCCGGCCTCGTTGGCCACGATCATGCGGTTCTCGCCCAGAATGCGGTTGGTCAGGCTGGACTTGCCCACGTTGGGACGGCCGATGATGGCAACGGGGATGCGGTCCTCCTCCACCACAGTCTCGCTGAAGTCCAGATGGGCGCACACTGCATCCAGCAGATCGCCCGTACCGTGACCGTGCACGGAAGAAATGGGCATCACCTCGTCAAAGCCGAGGTTGTAGAACTCGTACAGCTCCATGGGAGCCTCGCCCACCTTGTCGCACTTGTTCACGGCAAGAATGATGGGCTTGTGGCTGCGGCGCAGCATGTGTGCCACGTCCTCGTCGGCTGCGGTCAGGCCGTTGCGCACGTCCGTGACCATGATGATGCAGTCGGCGGTGTCAATAGCGATCTGCGCCTGCTCGCGCATATGGGCCAGAATGCCCTCGGTGGCCTTGGGCTCGATGCCGCCGGTGTCCACCAGCAAAAACTCGTGGCCGTTCCACTCGCAGTTGGCAAAAATGCGGTCGCGGGTAATGCCCGGGGTATCCTCCACAATGGCAAGGCGCTGGCCGCACAGCTTATTGAACAGGGTGGACTTGCCCACGTTGGGGCGGCCCACCACTGCTACGATCGGTTTGCTCATGGGGTCTCCTCCTTTCTTAAAAGGGGTAAAATACAATAAAAATGGCGTTATCAGCTGCCGCTCTTCCTTCTGCGGGCAATGTGCAGGCCGCTGCGCAGCAAGGCGCGGGCTTCGTCCCCGCCTGCCGTGGGCAGCACCTCCACCTTTACGCCCAGCTGCTGCCCCAGCTGCTCCACCGTGATATCGTCAAGGAAGGTGTCCTTTTCCTCCCGCAGCATCACAGCCGGGATGCCCAGCGTTTTTGTGGCAAGTTTGCCTGCGCACTGGGCAATGATATCGGTGGCGGTGATGAGGCCGGTCACACCAACATTTCCGCCGAAAAAGCGGTTCTGAATGGTGTGGACGTGCACAGTGATCATGGGGTACTGGCGGTGCAGCTCCTCCATCATGCGGGTAATAAGGGGCGCTGCCATGGTGCCGGTGACCACGTCCAGCTCCTTGGTGCCGTAGATGCGGTGGGGCTTGTCCAGCTCGGCCAGAAATTCTTCCTCGAACAGGCGCATCATGCCCACGCCGTTTTCCAGCTGGTCGTAGTCCTCGTAGAACGCCGCCGCAGGGATGGGGCGGCCTGCCTTGAGGTACCATTCATCGCTGGGGTAGATGATGCGCTTGCCGTGGCGGCGCTTGCATTCATCACCGAATTCTTCCATAATGTCGATGACCTCGGCACTGGTCTTTGCATCGTAGGGCACCTGCGGGTACAGATTTTTGCGGTAATCCGTAATGCCGCAGGGCACGGCTGCAATGCTTTGCACCATGGGGGTCAGCTCCAGCAGGTCGGCAAGGGTGCGGCGCAGCTCGTTGCCGTCGTTCACGCCGCGGCAGAGCACCAGCTGACAGTTGACGGCAATGCCGCCCTCCACCAGACGGGGCAGGTACTTGAGCACCTCGCCGCCGCGCTTATTGGCCAGCATCCGCACCCGCAGCTGGGGGTTGGTGGTGTGCACCGAGATATTGATAGGCGAGATGTGCATCTTGATGATGCGGTCGATCTCGTGATCCTGCATATTGGTCATGGTGATGTAGTTACCGAACAAAAAGCTCAGCCGCTCGTCATCATCCTTGAAATA
>ERZ773106.2056-NODE-2056-length-12434-cov-3.877292_pt1 | contig 12434 bp, 12 predicted proteins | sample MGYA00580572_ERZ773106 | MGnify/ENA primary metagenome ERZ773106 (study PRJEB29015, sample SAMEA2737868) | human gut metagenome | biome: human gut; feature: human-associated habitat; material: faeces | place: China | collected 2012 ... | reverse complement strand
CGCGAGCTGGCGCGGATCCGAAATGCCATTCACGCGCATCAGCTCATTCACGTTCACGCCGTGGTTCTTCGCGATGCGGTAAAGCGTATCGCCCGCCTTCACGGTGTAGGTGTTCCCGGATGCGGCAGGAGCCGCGGACGACATAGCGGAACCTCCGGAGAAGCCGCTGCCGCCTGAAAGCGGCACCACCTGAGCGCCGGAAGAGGACGCCGCGGGCGCGGCCGGCACGGAGGCGGGACCGGACTTGATCGTGCCCGTGGTGCTGTTATCCGACACCGGAGCAATCTGAGTCGACGTACAGGCCGTGGCGAAAACGGCGGCAAGCGCGCTGGCGATTAAAAGCTTACCTGCTGAAGACATGAAACTCTCCCCTAAAGACTGTTACGGATGGCCTTTCCCCGGAAGCGCCTCATCAAACCAGGATGAAGTCGCCGACAGCCGGCCGTAATGCGTTAAATCAATCTGCAGCGGCGACACGGAGACAAAGCCGTGCTGCGTTGCGTAGAAATCAGTTCCCGGTCCCTGGTCACGGGGCTTGCCGGCCCGTCCAAGCCAGTACACCTGCTCTCCCCTCGGGTCGAGCTCCGGTACAGCATGATCCGCGCTGTGACGGCGGCCAAGCCTCGTCACGCTGATGCCGGAGAGCACGCTGTAAGGCATGTTCGGAATATTGACATTGAGAAGCACGGGATCGGAGGACTGCTTCTTATTCAGAAACTGTTCTACCACAGTCTGAGCGACTTCCGCGGCAGACTCAAGTTCCATCCAGCCGCGGTCAATCTGCGAAAAAGCGATCGAATCGACGCCGAACTGGTAGCCTTCGATCGCCGCTGCGACGGTGCCCGAATACATTGTGTCGTCGCCCATGTTGGCGCCGGAATTGATCCCGGACACCACGAGGTCCGGACGGTCGTTCAGAATCCCGGTGAAGGCGAGGTGCACGCAGTCAGACGGGGTGCCGCTCACCGCGTAGACATCCCGCGCCACCTCGGTCACCCGGAGCGGCAGCTGAAGCGTGAGGGAGTTGCTCGCTCCCGACTGGTTATGCTCGGGCGCGCAGACCGTCACGCGGCCGAACTTCGCCATCGCTTTCGCAAGCGCCTGAATGCCGCGGGCGGAGTAGCCGTCGTCGTTTGAAATCAGAATGTGCATCAAATCCCTCGTGCAGCCCCTGCGTTCAGCGTTCTTCTGCAGAAGCCGTTTTCAATCAGTAATTGGTTAATGATAATGGCATAGGAACAGCCGGTCACGCAAAAGCACAATTATTCCGGGGTTCTTTCTCACGCCGAATGGCGTCTGAGTCTATACTTTCAGCCATTGACTGATTAGTTGTTCAGATTTTTTCTCTCCCTATCCATGAAGCTATCCGCCTGGGCCCATCAAAGGGGCATTTGCTATCAGACTGCCTGGAGAATGTGGAAGACCGGAAAACTCCCGGTTCCCGCCTGCCAGCTTCCGTCCGGCACCATCGTTGTTGACGATGTGCCGGCTGCCGGCGGCGTGGGGCTCTACGCCCGTGTCTCCTCGGCAGCCGAAAAGGACCGTCTGAAGCGTCAGATGAGACGGCTCGAAGTCTATGCGGCCAGCATGGGCTGGAGCGTCATTGATAAGGCTTCTGAAATCGCGACCGTGACGAACGAAAACCGCCGCGGTCTTCAGAAGCTCCTGAAGAACCGCCAGATCCGAACGATCGTGGTTGAAACCCCGGATCGGATTCTCCCGTCCGGCTTTGATTACCTCGACCTTGCTCTGCAGTCTGACGGACGGCGCATCATCGCCCTTGATGAACAGTTCTCAGGGCACGATGACGAAACGACGCTTGAGGAACTCCTCGACACGTACTGCGCGAAGATCTACGGACGGAAAGGAGCCGCCGCGAAAGCGAAGGCCCTGATCGCGCTGCTGCACGAAGGCGACCTCGATATGCTGAAGGCGTCCGAACGGGCGTCTGAACGCGCGGCCGAGCGGGCCGCTGCCGCCGCAGAACCGAAGGAAGAAGAGACGGAAGTGACGCTCTGATTCCGAGCGGCCGCTTTCCCGCAAAAAAATATCCGCGGTATCGCTCATCAGCGACCGCGGATTTTTTGTGCCTTCATCACGCAGACAAAGGAAAAGGGAGGTAACTTCCGTTACCTCCCTTCCTGGAATTGGTCGGTGGTGGGACTCGGATACCACTATTAACAAAGGGGTTTAACCTGATACTATTGCCCGTTTGTGGCTTAGTTTGTGGTAATAAGTCCCTATGTTCTCCAACAATTAGGGGTAACTCCCAGAATTGTGAGGGGGGGTAAATGATTTATCTTATATCCATACATTTCTTTACTCTTAGGAGAGATACATGAGTACTCAGAAGAAATATATGGGATCTTCTCATTTCAAGAATACCGCCATAGCTATCGCTGTTGCCTCGTCCTTCGTCATGGCTCAGGCTTGGGCGACCCCTGCTACCAACCCCCCTGGGGACGGTGCAGGAATTGCTATAGGCTCAGGAAGCATAACCGATACTTACGCCCAAAAACAAATAGCTATTGGGGTTAAATCCAAAACGGTTTCTGATGGCTCTGCCCCAAATGATAGTGCCATTGCTATTGGCGCAGGGGCTCATACCTATAACGAATTGGGACGACGCGTTGCTGCCGTTTCTTTTGGAAAACAGCAAGCAGATTACACTGGGGGAATTGCAATCGGCGCTAATACCTATGCGATTACAACAGGAACCAGCATTGGCCAGCGTGACTACGTAGGAGCCATGGGGGATATAAACGTTTCTGAGTCGAATCGCGACATTCTCCAGTACGCTCCTGGTTCAACATCATTGGGAAGTAATGCCTATGCAGGAGGTACCCTTTCAACAGTTCTTGGCGCTTATAACATTGCGACCAGTGGATACAATGGCACAGGGGGGCTTAACAGTCTTTCCTATGCAGCACAAAACTTTGGGTCCACTATTGTCGGTACATTGAATACCAACGAATCCGCCACAGTTCCTGTAGGCTTTCTTAGTACCAGTTATTCCGGCATTGCAAATAGCACTGTAGGTATCGCTAATCGAACGTACAATTCAAACGGTGCCTTGATTTTCGGTGCGGGCAACGAAATCACCAATTCAGTCGTAGATATCTCCTCCGTTAGTATCACTCAAACGGCCTCTGTTAATGAGCTTGCAGGGAACTTGCGCACCGCAATTCACGAGGACGAAGGCGGCGCAACTCTTGCTATCGGCGGCGGCAACACTGCCGATTACACCCAAGCCTCGCAGCTGATCGGCGTTAACAATACGCTCAAAGGCTCGTCCAGTTCCGTGAGCCAATACAATGCGCTGAATGGCTACAAGAACACGGCGACCAACGTTAAGCATGTGACTGCTATTGGTTCTGAGAACTCGATAACCAATACGAATACGGCTGTTGTTGTTGGTGATAAGCGCACGCTGACAGGCGCTGACAACAGTGTAATTATTGGCTCATCTTCGAATGGTACAACTACAAGCGTAAAGAATGCTGTGGCTATTGGCACTGAAAGCAATGCCACCGTTGAGGGTGGGGTTGCGCTGGGAGCTGGATCCGTCGCTTCGACAGATAAGGGTAAAGTAGGGTACGACCCGGGGACCAAGGCAGCCTCGACCAACACAGATAGCACATGGGTATCAACCCGAGCGGCTGTTTCCATTGGCGATACGGCCAATGGTATTACTCGGCAGATCACAGGTCTCGCAGCAGGTACCGCCGATACCGATGCCGTCAATGTAGCCCAACTGAAGGCGGTCAAGGGGGACGCTTCTCAGGCAGTTACAGAATCTAAGAAGCATAGCTCTGTTGTGGCGGGGAACAATATCAAAGTTACTTCTCAGGCCAACGCCGTGGGAGGAACTGAATACTCTGTGTCGACAGTCGATAATGTGTCGTTCAGTTCAGTCACAGTTGGTGCGGCTTCAATAAGCCAGGCAGGAATTCAGGCTGGCAGTCAAAAAATTACGAATGTTGCCCCCGGAACGATTTCCGCGACGTCTACTGATGCTGTGAATGGCAGCCAGTTGTATCAGACAAATCAGGCGGTTCAGCAGAATTCTGATGACATTTCCAAACTGTATAACCGCAGCGCGGAACTTAACCGCAAGATCCATCGTGCCGGCGCGCATGCGGCTGCTCTTGCCGCACTGCATCCGCTGGACTTCGATGAAAATCATCGGGTGTCCGCCTCTCTCGGCCTTGGCCAATACCACAGCAGCGGGGCGGCCGCTCTTGGTATCTTCGTCCGCCCGACGGAGAACTTTATGGTCAGCCTGGGAGGATCAATCGCCTCTGGCAGTGATGTGATGGGGAATCTCGGCGTGCATTATCGCTTTGGCGGCGACAGCGTGCGGGTGAACAAAACGGAACTTACTCAGCAGGTAAGCACTCTCACCGCTGAAAACCGGGATCTGTCAGCAAAATTGGCTTCTTCCAACTCAAAGCTGGAAGCCGCTACGTCAAAGATTGACTCTCTGATGGAAAGAATCCACGCTATCGAAGCCAAACTTAATATGAAGTAAGCAAAGCTCAAGGAGAGGGGGGCTTGCCCCTTCTCCTTTCGTCAATATACAATGTATATGGTCTTGTGAAGGCCACTGTGGTTCGCATGTGGGCACCAGCTCTCCCCTTGTAAGACTGGCACGGCCTAATAAGAGGCCAAGATGCAAGAGAACTGTGCGCGCCCCTTGAGGAAACTCGGGGGCGCCTTTTTATGAAATCAAAAGGGAGGCGCCCAGTTGACTACAATTTTTAGTCAACTGAAGTTAGCAGCGGCTGACGGTAAAAAATATACGATGTTACTGCACAAAAGCAAATTCTGCGCATTATCCAATTCGTTCACTCTCCCACCCACCCTTTTTGTTTATTTGATTGCAGTTACTGGGCTTTTGGTCTTCTCCCTGCTTCTTCCTGCAGCCATGGGATTCGCCCACGGCAAACCATCAATCGTTGAGGCATGGGACTGGAAAAATATCCTGTTTGTGGTGCTGATTTTCTTTGCCCTCAGTCAGTACAGAATCACGCGCTGGTTCGTAGCTCTTCCTCTTATTCTGATTTTCGGGCTCTATATGCCGGCAGGTTTGCTTTACGGGAAACCCAGCCTCATCGTTTCAATAGCCGTTTTGCAGACCAATCCCGCAGAAGCAGGTGAATTTCTCACGAACATCCCTTGGCAGGTTTTCGCGGGCGTCATTGGGCTTTTGGCCAGCGGTTTTATAGGTGTCTTCTACAGCTCAAAGATCAGAGTTTCAGCAAAAATCATTTTGGGTATCGGCGTGGCGTCCTTCATCATCGGGGAAATGATTTCTTTCGGAAGCGCCGTAAATTCGAAAGCAATCCAGACGGTTTACTTTTTCCGTCTCCTCAGACCCAGTGTAATTGATGGCTATGCCGCCCTAAAGGAAGAAGAAAAGCTAGGTACTCCCTCGTGGCAAATCGCTTCCGTCAAGCCTCGATATAAAACCTATGTCGTCATTATTGGTGAAAGCCAACGGCGCGATTACGCATCTGTTTACGGTTATCCACTAAATACGACTCCGTATTTAAACAACGCCAATGGCACCTTCTTCTCAAACTTTATTACCGCTGGTGGCAATACTGTTATCTCGCTGCCAAGGATGCTTTCTTACAACATTCCCGGCTCTGAGCAATACAGCAAAGATGACAATATTGTTACTCTCGCCAATGCCGCTGGCTTTGACACATGGTGGATTTCCAATCAGGGGCGTGGCGGGCCATTCGACAACCCTATTGCTCAGATCGGCATTCGAAGCCACCACACAATCTGGCTGAAGGGCAATTGGGCAGACGAAAATATAGATGACGATAATCTGCTGCCAAAAATTCAGGAGGTGCTGAAGACTAAACCGTCAGAAGATAAGCCCAGATTGATCTTTGTCCACCTGATGGGGTCGCACCCAACTTTCTGTGAACGTCTGTCCGGGCGTCCTGTTGCGTTTAATGTCGGAGACAGTGCGATGAATTGCTATCTGACTACTTACCGCACCTCCGACGCCTTCATTAAAAGGACTGTTGATCTTCTGAAAACTGAAGCCGGTGATTCATGGTCACTCTTATATTTTTCTGATCACGGGCTGTCCATGCAAGAGAAACTGGGAACCCCTTTGGGCAAAGAGCTCATGCACGGGACCGCTTTTCGTCAGAACTATGAAGTACCTTTTCTGAATATTTCTTCTGACAGCAGAGCTCACGATGTCAATCCGGCGTATAGAACAGGATTCCGTTTACTGGAGGGAATGGCCGAATGGATGGGAATCAGTGCCAGCAATATCAATCTTAAGAATAGTCCTGATTTCTGGAGCAAAACGAACGACGAAGACATCCATGTCGCAGGCAAACAGCTATACCATCAGCTGGCAAATGACCCCGCTCTGCACTTCAGTTCCCAATTATCTCAGAACTGCCAACAAAATTTGCCATATCCCCCGCCACGCATGTAGCTCTCATTGTTTCCTTATCCGCGGCTACTCTGACAGATAAGCTCGCACCTTCTCCAGCCAGACTTGCACCTTCTCTCCCGGGCTCCTCTAAATAAGAAGCCCGGGAACTCGTTTACGAAAGTCCCATCAGGTGCTTATAGCATGGCAGATCTTTGACGTCGTATCCTTGTCTTCTGAGGTTGTCTTCCAGAAGAGGAAGACCTAAATCGTGGATAGCTTCCCAAAAGTGAGGTGCCAACGGCGACTGAAGCAAGACCATCAAATCGTAAATCCGCTCGATATCTTTCCGAAATAGGTACCGCCAGTTGTAGATGAAGCCAAGAATCTGATTCACCTCGTCCTTATTCAGTACCACAGATTCGGACGGGATATCGGGCTTCTGAAGTTGAGGCACGACTTCGCAAGTGCTTATGAATTTTAGTGCGGTGTCAAAATCTGAACTTTTCAGTTGGTCGTACTTGGCGATCTGAAACCGGGTATAGAGTGCATGGTAAATCGTCTGATATGCAACGCTCGAATCCTTGGCCCTTTTTGCAATTGCGTTCCTGACGGCCAGTTGCTGAGCCGGGGTAATCAGTGGAGAGGGAAGCACGGTGCCTCTGAGTTGAGCCTCCATGCGGTTGAAGGCTTCAATGTATGCAATTTTAAAAAGAAGAGCTTTTGGCCCAGTAAACCCCATAGCAAGAAGCGTAAAGCCATCACGAGACATAGAATAAGCTGGAGATTTTACCGGCGCTCCGCCGCTTGGGTTTTCCCGCTCAACTACCGTCGGCGCAAAAATGCGCAGACGGTTAGGGATTTGAGAAATCAAGGACTTGATTGATCTAAGAACATCGCTATGGCGCTTGCCGAAAAAAGATGCGACATCTATCGATAGCGTAGTGACAGAGTTGTTTGTAATGGAAACGATGGGCGTGGGAGTGCAGAGAGTTTGAGTAGTCATAGACTAGCTCCTTTGTTTTGCTTTGAAGAGCACCTCTTTTGATGAGGTGGCCAAGCGCTCAAAACCGAACAAAGACGGCGGGCATATTTCCGCGAGGGTGTTGTATTAGCCTCACGCTCGGCCATAAAAAATCCGCATGTCTGACGGGCGCGGTATCCGCTTTGTTTGGTGTTTTGAGCACCTAAGAAAAAGTATACACGGGATTTCATCGTGCTGCAGACAATGCATCTTTATCCGCCGCTATTCGTACAGAAAGCTCTGCGCCTTCTCCAACCAGCTCTGCGCCTTCGCCGAGTAGGCTTTCGCATCGGGCGAGGCGCTCTTGAGCACGGTCTCCGGTATCTCTGGCTGCTTGCAGATCACTCTTGGCTCTGGTGTCTGCGGCGTCGCGCACCCGGACAGCAGTAACCCGCACAGCGCGAGCGTCAGATAAAGCCTTGTCTCGCGCGGCAAGCGCATCAGCCAATTGTCTTGATTGTTTCTCATAGCGTTCCTGCGCCTCCTTTTCTACCGCCCTGGTCTGCTTCTGCCAATCAGATTTAAGCTCGCTGATCTGAGCTTCATACTTCTCCGCCGTCGAGGATCTTCCTCTGGAGTACCCCCAGAACGCGGACGCTATCAAAGCGCCAATGATGACACCGGCAATGGCCAAATTCTTTTTTATCATTCCTGACCCTTCATACAGATCCGATACTCTTTTTCCCGCCGATTCACCAGCCCCGGGTGCTTCTTATTTTTGAAGTAGCACCAGCGCCTGATTTCGGTGCAGGCTCCTTTGTAGTCCTTGCGATTCAGCTTCTTCACGAGTGCCGAGCTACAGAATTTCTTTTGGCCGATGTTGTAGGTTAGACGGAGATAAGCGTCGAGCTCCCCTTCCGAGAGCGGCACTTTGACACAGCGGCTGATCCCTGTCTTCGCCATCTCGGTATCCCGGTACAGTCTCTGGAGCGCCTGCGTCGGCTCAATAGTGTCCCCTTTCTTTACACCGGCTGTTGTCCCCCACCCGATAGTGGGGACGTCTCCTTTCACGGGGACATAGGCGGTTGAGCTATAGCCCTCGTACCCGGCGATCCCTACCAGCGTGGCGGCTGATACGGTCATTGCGGTGATCTGGTAGCGGTTCATAGAAATCCCTCCTGCCCCCTGGTATGAACGCCTTATTTTTTAAAAACTCGCTATAATGCGATACGTAAGGTCTCTCTCTCCTTACGTAGGTGGTTTATGGAGTCGGTAGGCTTTCCCCGGAAGAGCACATGCTTTCCCGGGGATTTTTATAGGAATCGACTGCCAACCCAAAGCGTTAAAAGCGCTACTCCGAATGGGACAATCACGCTTTTAATGAATTCCCACGCCTGAGCCCGAACCCGTCTGCGCTCATCAGCGCGGATCCGTTCTTCATCAAAAGCATCCATTCGGTTCTCCAAAGTAAGGACTCTGTTTTCTAGATCTTTGCTATAATCATTCATGTACAAACCTTATGCGTACGAATTACCAATCCCCGGAAGAGTTGCAGCTCTTGCGGGGATTTCTTTTAACTGAGAAAAAGCTCCTTCTCTGCCTCACGTCTCCTTACCAATCCCGGAAGCTCATTTCCTCCAGCTCGTACCCAACGCTTGAATTCATACCCCGCATTAATTACCTTGCCGGCATTGAAAAGTTTGAGGAGAGTAGATCTGCAGAGTGCCCCAGCGCCACAGTTGTATGCAAAATCCAACAAAGCGATGAACTGCCCTTGCGTTACAGCGACCCTGACAGATCGGGACAGCACATCACGAAGACGGTAAAGCTCAGACTCCAGAAGCTCGTCTGCCTCCTCTTGAGTAATCTTTATGTTCCTGATGACAGGGTTCCCAGATGCCAGGCGTGTAGAGCCATAACCCACAGTCCATACCCCCGCAGGATCCCGGTAGGAAGCCAGCCGACACCCCTCGTTCGACTTAATGAAGGGGACCGCAATTGCCGGGTCCCACGCCGAAAATTCTTTCTTTTCAGCCATGATCTCTCCTTATTTTGTCAGCCAAAGGACAAGAACTGCTGTCACGACTGGGGCAATAAACGCCTTGACAATCTCGAGCAAGAACTCTCTTCTTTCCTTTTGTTTCTCTTCAAATTCGGCCCGCACACGCCTTTCAATTTCCTGCTCTTTCTGCATATCCATAAGCACACCAACCTCTTGCTTTAGTTTTTGAATTTCAGCTATACTGGCGCTGTGCATAAGTTCATCTGTGTTAAGTGGAATAAAAAAGCCCTCGGGAGTTCGCTTCTCCCGAGGGTTTTCGTTTGATGGGGAGGATCCCCTATCCTTCTATTCGTCTCTGTGCTGCCGGTGAATCTCTCCCCCGCTCACCACATCTGACGCCATCGCCTCTGACCGCTCTTCCATCGCCTTCAGCATCTTGCGGATCGGCGCCGGGATGATTGCCCCATACCCCATGCGCTCAATATTCTCTAAAATGCTGCCAAAGTCGTTCAGGCAGAAAGCAAAGACCGCCGCATCCCTGACACTGACGAAAGGTATGACCGAAGTGATATCCAGCCCATGGCAAAGTGCCACGAGGCTCAGCATGACGATCTTTTTGGTGATGCCAAGGAACCCCGTACGGGAATTCCACTGCCCGGTCTTCATCGCGGCATAAGTACCGCTCAAATAATCGACGACGATAAAAACAAACAGCCATTCAATCGCGTCATCGACCGGGCCAAAAAGAAAGGAGCACAAGGCTCCCAGAATCCCGCCAACCGCCAGAAAAACGCGGGATGAAAAATCAGGAATCAGATCCACCTGTGCCCCCATCAAAGACATTGCTCAGCCTTCAGCAGCAGAATCCGTGATTTCGTCCCCGGACTCGTCGTATGTCTTCTCAATTCCCTTATTGGCGTCCATCCAAACATCAAAAGATATTGTTCGGACACGAGTCTTCGGCACAGAGGCAAGCGCCTCGCGGAGTTTACGCTGAGTTTCGGCGGAGTCCGCAGAATCACAGTTCATGAGAATTTGAACGGTATACCGGTTGTAAACGGTCATGGTTTGCTCCTATTGAAATGTAAAGATTGATATTTGTGGCCCTATGCCGTACGCCGCCACATATTTACCGCAATGTAGGGGTTGCGGACGCTAAACGCCTGCCCACCCCCTGTTGCCCCAACTCCCACCGTGTGCGTGTGGTTCCCTGCGCCGTCGACTCCGACGTTATGCATATGGCTGGCATTAATATTCACGATGGAGGAATCGGTAGCGTAACCGCTGTTTGACGGTTGCTTGCCCGCTCCAAGGCTGCAGACGCCGCTGGCTGTGATGCCAAGACCGCCCGGGTTGAAAGAGCCCGTGAGGTTGGCTGTGTCCGTTCTTGCGGCGTGCCCATGCCATCCCGCCTCCCCCGTCCACGCAGTATGTGCATGAGACGGCATCTCTTCTACCGTCAGTGTGTGGGTATCTGAACCACCCTCACTCCCCACAGCGAACCCACCGCCTGCTGCCACTAAAGCACGGCCAGCCCCAATTGCCACCCAAGTTCCGCCAAAGAGTGTCCCTGGGTCGGTCGAATCAATAGAGCAATAGATAGAACCTACTGGATATGCCGCAAGCTTTGCCTCAGCGACAGCCGCCGCGATCAGAGAGCTCAGCTCATCCTTTTTCGCGTAACCAGCAAGAACAGAATCCGCCTCAATCGCCTGGATGCTCGCCGCTTCCTGAGCTTTCACAGCAGACACAGAAGTAGCCTGCGCGGCCGTTACGCTCTCAGTTGCTGTGGATTGGGTGGCTGTCACAGCCGCTACCGCTTCATTTTTTTGTGTTTGAATCGCCGCTACGGCCGCCGCTTGAAGATCTGTTATCGCCTGTTTTCCATCCGAAACCGTGGTTGCAGCAGAGGACGCGCTGGCCGCAGCATTTTCAGCGTATGTTTTGGCATTAGATTCAGAGGCTGTGATCTGATCGAGGATGTCCTGCGCCTGCTGTTTAACGTAAGCGGCTTCTGTACCGCCTTCTGCGTCTAACTGGGCAACCAGCTCCTCAAGCTTTTTCTGCAAGCTCGCTATGCCTGCCTCGACATCGCCAGAAACAGAACCCCCTGCCGCGGTGACAGCAGAAACCTGCTTACTTCCCTCATCTTGAATTTCTTTGATTTTGCTGGCGGTCTCTGTCACTACCCCGGACGCGCTTTCCGCGGCCGCGTCAGCGCTCGCCTTGGCTTGCGTTGCGAAGCCTTCCGCCGCTGATGCCCTTGCTTTGAAATCAGCAAAAACATCCGCAAGCTGATGAAGATTCTCCGCGCTTGGCTCTAACCCGTTTTGCTCGATAAGAGTAGTGAATTCAACCATCAGCATGTAGTAAAACCATGCCCCGGGCGTTGTCGGCGGCTTCCCCGTTACAGGATCCCCATTGGATGGATAGCCAACAGACGGATTACTGGGTCGCTTCGGCGGCGTATCAGAAGCATCCGCTAAGAATTCAAATTTCATGGTGCCACCTAAAAGAAAATACCTTTATCGGGAAACGGTTCTTCTCGATAACAAAAACCCCGCCACCAGATTGAACTGTCTGAACGGGGTTTGCCTGTTTTATGAAGGTTTAAATATGAATGCAGGGGAGCAGAACCAAAGCCGGAGGCTGTACCGTTCCGGATCGCCCATAAATCGGGTTACTGCGACTGGCATCAAAGTGAACGGCTGCGGTCATGTCCCCTATCCAATTTGATGCGTCTCCGGCAGCTCTCGCGTTCTTCGTTTCCTGCCAAAAAGCTCCGTCCGTGCTGACCGGCTCACAATACATCTGTTGACGACCATCACCTCCGTACTGCGTCACGTTACCTGCAATATTCGGAAGACCAGGCTGAAGATAAGCGCCAACGTTTGAAGTCCCACCCCAAACTGTACGATCTATCAAATAAGGGACATTGAAAGTTGTAGAGCCATTCCCCGCCCCATACTGCGTCCCAATCATCGCAAATAGATTCGGATACCCCGTCCGGCTCACGGCTCTCCCATCACAGATCAGCCAGTTCCCATTGGGGGGAGTGGATT
>ERZ773106.2054-NODE-2054-length-12440-cov-3.767218_pt1 | contig 12440 bp, 10 predicted proteins | sample MGYA00580572_ERZ773106 | MGnify/ENA primary metagenome ERZ773106 (study PRJEB29015, sample SAMEA2737868) | human gut metagenome | biome: human gut; feature: human-associated habitat; material: faeces | place: China | collected 2012 ... | reverse complement strand
TTTTGATCTAGACGCCCTGGCGGAAATGGAGGACCGTGAGGTGCTGGCCCGCCTCACCTCCCTGCGGGGTGTGGGGCCTTGGACAGCGGAGATGCTGCTGATCTTCGGCCTCCGGCGGCCAGATGTGGTCAGCTGGGGCGACTTGGCCATCCTCCGGGGGATGCGGATGCTGTACCGAAAGCGGTCCATCGACCAGAGGACCTTCCAGCGCCTGCGGAAGCGGTACAGCCCCTACGGCACCACTGCCAGCCTGTACCTCTGGGCCATCGCCTGCGGCGCCCTGCCGGAGCTGACGGACCCTGGCGCCGGACGGAAACCGGACAAAAAACGGGGGCGGCACACATGACAGACCGGCAGCGCTGGCAGGCGGTCCTGGACAACGACCGCCGGTATGATGGCGCATTTTTCTACGGCGTAGCCTCCACAGGCATCTTCTGCCGTCCCTCCTGCCCCTCCCGACCGCCGCGGCGGGACCGGGTGCGGTTCTTCCCCACGGCGGACGCTGCACTGGCGGCGGGGTTCCGCCCCTGCAAGCGCTGCCGCCCGGACCTGACCGATTTTTCCCCGGGCCAAGACGTTGCTGCGGAGGCCATGGCGCTGCTGCATCGCCACTTCCGGGATCAGGCGGCCTTGTCAGCCGCGCTGAACGGCCTGGGGCTCTCCCGCCGGAGGCTGGCCGCCCTGTTTCAGGCAGCCTACGGCACCACCCTCCACGGCTGCCTGGGAACGCTTCGGGTGACCGAGGCCTGCCGCCTGCTGCGGGAGACGGACCAGCCCGTTGCCCAAATAGCCGGGGAGGCCGGATTTGACAGCCTCTCCGCCTTTTACCGGGCCTTCCGGTCCGGCACAGGACAGTCCCCGCTGGCGTACCGCCGGAGCGCCCATTCCGCGCCGGACAAATCAAGCGGTCCCTGTTGAACGACTTACATTCGTTTGCAATCGCTCCATCACTCTGATCCTGATTTGAGGTGTAATTGTATGTGGATGATCTTTCATAAGCCCTCCCCGGTGGGAATGCTGACCCTCTCCTCGGACGGCACAGCCCTCACAGGGCTGTGGCTGGATGGGCAGAAATACTTTGGTGCTGGACTCCCAAATGCTGTAAAGGAAAATGACCTGCCGGTATTTGAGCAGGCCTCCGCCTGGCTGGACGCCTATTTTGCCAAGGCTCCCCTCCCGGCTCTGCCGCCTGTGGCCCCCCAGGGCAGCCCCTTCCGCCAGGCGGTGTGGCGCCTGCTGCTGGAGATCCCCTACGGCACGGTCACCACATACGGCGCCCTGGCCCGGACGCTCCGGGGCCAGGGGATTTCTGCCGCGGCCCAGGCAGTGGGCGGCGCCGTGGGCCACAACCCCATCTCCATTCTGATCCCCTGTCACCGGGTTGTGGGCAGCGACGGAAGTCTGACAGGCTACGCCGGAGGCGTGGCCAACAAGCAGTTCTTGCTGGAGCTGGAGGGCGTGGACATGACCGGGCTGTATGTCCCCACTCGTGGCACGGCGCTGTGAGACGCAGGTGGTCTCCATGGCGCACACACGAAAAAAGATGTTTTACGCGCCCAAGGCGTTCAACGGCTATGGGCCGCCGGAGCCTCCGATTCCGGCAGCTCAGGATCGGCCCGGGCGCTATCCCTGTCCCTGCTGTGGGCAGATCACCCTCCCGGTCCCGCCGGAGGAGGCGGTGGCTTACATTTGCCCGGTATGCTGGTGGGAGAACGACGTGTTCATTTCCTCCGACAACGAGCCCAGCGACGAAAATCATGGGCTGACCCTGTCCCAGGGGCGGGAAAATGTCCGGCGGTTCGGCACCTGCGATCCCCGGATGAAGCGGTGAGGGCATCGGAGGAAATTTCTTCTTCAGGGATGCCTTTGGGACATCTGAACAGGAATCCCCCAATCCTTGCGCTGTTCGGCGTCTTTTGGTTCCCTTTGTGGTGGTCGGTCTCACGTATACCGGGCGAGTCGGCCTTTTCCCAGCTCCCTCCGGGACAGGCTGGAATAGTAAGAAAGGGCGCCGGATTCCTCCGGCGCCCTTTCTATGATGTCTGCGTCACAGAATGATGCAGATGAGTCCCCCGCTGCCCTCATTAATGATGCGGGTCAGGGTCTCCTGGAGCTTCCGCCGGGCGTCCTCCGGCATCCGCTTGACCTTGGTGTTCAGGTCCTCCCCCACCAGCTCGTAGAAGGATTTCCCAAAAATGTTGGACTGCCAGATCTTGCTGGTATCCCCTTCAAACTCCTGCAGCAGGTAGTTCACCATGTCCTCGGACTGCTTCTCGTTGCCCACGATGGGGCTGACGGCAGTCTCGATGTCCGCCCGGATCATGTGGATGCTGGGGGCGCTGGCCTTCAGCCGCACGCCGTACCGGCCGCCCTGCTTCATGATCTCCGGCTCCTCCAGCTTCAGCTCGTCGATGCCGGGGACCACGATGCCGTAGCCCGTCTCTCGGACGTCGTGGAGGGCGCCGGCTACCTTGTCGTACTCCGCCTTCACCGCCGCCAGCTTCGTCAGCAGGCTCATCAGATCCCCATCATCCCCCACCTCAAAGCCGGACTGCTCCGACAGGGTCTTGTAGAACAGCTCCCGGGGCAAGGCCAGCCGTGCGGCGGCCACGCCGGTGCCCAGGTCGATGGCTGAGATTCTGGCCTCACTGATGTGCTCGCTCTCCCCCAGGGCGGCGATGACGCCCTCCACCTCCCGGATGTGGCGGAGCTGGGCGGTGTTCTGACGGATGGCGTCATACAGGCCCGCTTTGATAGGATGGTCCGCCGGCAAGGCATCCACCCAGGGGGGCAGGAACAGGTCCAGCTCCTGCATGGGGAACTCGTAGAGCACCGCCTTCAGGATGGCGGCCACGGCGTCCTCGTCCAGCTCCAGGCAGTTGACGGCCATGCAGTTCACCTCATACCGGGAGGAGATGTCCTTGGCAATGGCTTGGGCCCGGTCGCCCCGGGGGTCTGCGGAGTTCAGCAGGACGATGAAGGGCTTCCCCAGCTCCTGCAGCTCCCGGATCACCCGCTCCTCCGCTTCCAGGTAGTCCTCCCGGGGGATGTCGGAGATGGTGCCGTCGGTAGTGATGACAATGCCGATGGTGGAGTGCTCGGCGATCACCTTCCGGGTGCCGATCTCCGCCGCCTCGGTCATGGGGATCTCATGGTCGTACCAGGGGGTGGTGACCATCCGGGGGGTGTCGTCCTCCATCTGGCCGATGGCGCCCTTCACCATGTATCCCACACAGTCGATCAGCCGCACGGAAAAGCTCGCCCCGTCCGGCAGCTGGATCTGGGCAGCCTCCTCCGGGACGAACTTGGGCTCGGCGGTCATGATGGTCCGGCCAGAGCCGCTCTGGGGCAGCTCATCCCGGGCCCGCTCCCGGCGGTACACGTTGTCAATATTGGGAATGACCAGCGTCTCCATGAACCGCTTGATGAAGGTGGACTTCCCGGTGCGCACGGGACCCACCACGCCGATGTAGATATCCCCAGCGGTGCGGGTGGCGATATTCTGATAGATACTGGTATTCATAGCATCCCGTCCTTTTTCCGCTCCATAGTCTTGTTCCACTCTATGTCCGGCTGCTGCGAAGTATGACAGCCCGTCTTGTTTTGGAGAAGATGCACAAATTCAGGAGCCGGCCTTCTCCGTTCTTGGCTGATTTTGCGGCTTTACACGGATAATTTAGTGTGGTAAACTGCTAATGTAATGAAACGGACGGTATCTCCGTCCAGAGATTTGGAGGATTGACGATGAAAAACATGAAGAAGCTGTGGGCAGCGCTGCTGGCCCTGGCCATGACCTTCTCTCTGGCCGCCTGCGGCGGAACCTCTGACGAGGACGCCGCCACTGATGACCAGCCCACAGGGGAAGAAGTCTCCGGTGACACCGCTCCCGAGAGCGACGTGGCCTATATCCAGGATAAGGGCACCCTGGTGGTGGGCATTACCTACTTTGCCCCCATGGACTACAAGGAAGAGGGCAGCGATGAGTGGATCGGCTTTGACGCCGACCTGGCCAAGCTGTTTGCCGAGAGCCTGGGCGTCTCCGTGGAGTTCCAGGAGATCACCTGGGACTACAAGGTGGAAGAGCTGGACTCCCGGGCCATCGACTGCGTGTGGAATGGTATGACTCTCACCGACGACGTTCTGGCTGCTATGGGTACGTCCAACCCATACTGCACCAACTACCAGACTCTGGTCTATCCTGCCGACCGGGCCGCTGAGTTCGAGGGCCTGACCTCTCTGGAGGGCCTGAACATCGCTGTGGAGTCCGGCTCCGCCGGTGAGGATGCCGCCGTGGCCTTGGGTGCCACCACCGTGCCGGTCCAGGCCCAGTCCAACGCCCTGATGGAGGTTGCCGCCGGCACGTCCGACGCCGCCGTCATCGACGTGCTGATGGCCGCTGAGATGACCGGCGAGGGCACCAGCTACGCCGATCTGATCTACAGCCTGAACCTGAATGAGGCCCAGGACCTGCCCTCCGAGGAATATGGCGTGGGCTTCCGGCAGGGGTCCGACTTGGTGGACGCCTTCAACACCTTCCTGGCGGAGAAGACGGCTGACGGCACCGTGCTGGAGGTGGCTACCACCTACGGCCTGCAGGACGCCGTGATCCTGGAGTGAGCTTCTTCCCCTGCGGATCTTCCAAAAGCAGAGTGCGCAGTGCGCGCTCTGCTTTTCGGCGGCTTTCCCCCTCTACCACACTGACCTTGAGAGGACGATACCATGATTGAATTTTTTACCTCCAGCACATTCCGGACCGTGCTGTCGGCCCTGAACAGCGGATTTCTCAAGACCCTTCAGCTGTTTTTCATCACCCTGATCGGGGCACTGCCCCTGGGCTTGGTTATCAGCTTCGGTTCCATGAGCCGCTTTCCTCCCCTGCGGTGGCTGACCCGCCTGGTGGTCTGGGTCATCCGGGGCACGCCTCTGGTGCTGCAAATCATTGCACTGTTCTATGTGCCCGGCATCCAGAAGTGGTTCAACTGGCCCAGCGGTGAGTCCGGGCGGATGATGGCCGTGTGTGTGGCCTTCATCATTAATTACGCCTGCTACTTCTCCGAGATCTACCGGGGCGGCATCCAGGGAGTGCCGAAGGGCCAGCAGGAGGCAGGCCAGGTCTTGGGCATGACCAAAGCCCAGATCTTCCGCCACATCACCCTGCTGCAGATGATCAAGCGAATCGTCCCCCCCATCTCCAACGAGATCATCACGTTGGTGAAGGACACCTCCCTGGCCCGGGTCATCGCATTGCAGGAGGTCATCTGGATGGGCGAGTCCTTTATGAAGGGCAACTCCGGCATTGCGGGCCTGGTGTGGCCCCTGTTCTTCACCGCTGTCTACTATCTGATCTTCAGCGGCATCGTCACGGTGCTGCTGGGCAAGCTTGAAAAAAAGCTGGACTTCTTTCAGTAAGGAGGGAACCGATTTATGGCAATTCTGGAAGTACATCACATTGAAAAGCATTTCGGCGCCACCCGGGTGCTGGAGGACATCAGCTTTGATCTGGAGCAGGGCCAGGCCCTGGCCATCATCGGCTCCTCCGGCTCCGGCAAAACCACCCTGCTGCGGTGCCTGAATTTCCTGGAGAAGCCGGAGCAGGGTACCATCTCTGTGGCGGGTAATCTGATTTTTGACGCCGCTGATCCCGCCACCCAGCGGGAGAGCGAGGTGCGGAAGAAGCGGCTCCACTTCGGGCTGGTGTTTCAGTCCTTCAATCTGTTCCCCCAATACACGGCGCTGAAGAACGTCACCCTGGCCCGGGAGCTGCTGGCCCAGGAGCAGCCGGACTTCAAGCAGAACAAAAAGCAAATCCTGGAGGAGATCCAAGCGGACGGCCGGGAGCTGCTGGCGAAGATGGGCCTCAGTGAGCGGGCAAATCACTACCCCAGCCAGCTCTCCGGCGGACAGCAGCAGCGGGTGGCCATCGCCCGGGCCCTGGCCTTGCACCCGGACATCCTCTGCTTTGACGAGCCCACCTCCGCCCTGGACCCGGAACTCACCGGCGAGGTGCTTCGGGTCATTCGGGAGCTGGCGGAACAGCGGACCACCATGATTATCGTCACCCATGAGATGGCCTTTGCCCGGGATGTGGCAGACCAGGTGATCTTCATGGACGGCGGCGTCATCGTGGAGCAGGGTGACGCCCACCAAGTCATTGAGCACCCCAGGGAGGAACGGACCCGTCAGTTCCTCGCCCGATATTCCGAGGGATAAAACGGAACAGAAAAAGAGCGGAGCTGATGCTCCGCTCTTTTGTTATCTTGTGCCGTCTTGTTAAGACGGGGCAACGGGAAACTCCGTCAATCAGGCAGGTTTGGATCTCCGGCGGCCCAGCAATCGCCCGATGAGAAGGCCCAGGGCAGAGATGGCCGCCCCGATGAAAAACAGGTCCCACTGAGGCAGGTTGATCTTGTCAAAGGCCAACATATTGGCGAGCCGGAAGGTGAGAAAGTCCGCCAGCATATACAAAAGTCCCAGGGCCAGAGGCAGCAGCCACATGCGCCCATCCCTGCGGACCAGTTCCCCAATCCGCAGGGAGATCACAAAGGCGGCGATGGGCAGGAGCAGCCAGTGGAATAAAAGGGCGTACCCCATGGCGTCCGTGGGGTCCATCAACAAGAACACCACCAGGGCAAAAACCCAGAGTCCCAGGTAAACCGCTACCAGCCGCCTCGGGGACCGCCAGCTCCTCCCCTTGGCTCCCCGAACACGCACCGCAAAGTCCGGCATAGGCACCTCCACTTCCCAGAGGGCAGACGAAACAGACCGAATACCCGTTTTTTCCAGTCTACCATGGGCTGCCGGACCCGTCAAGGGTGACTCAGGTCCGCTTCCGGGGGATCAGCAGCAGCTGGTCCCGGGAGATATCTCCTTCCGTCTCCAGTTGATTGGCTGCCAGGATCACGCCGATGGTGGTGTTGTACCGTTTCGCCAGATCCCAGGCGGTCTCCTGCTTCCCCAGGCAACGCAGCACCAGGGACGGCGCGCCGGTGGTCTCCTTAGGCGCGTCTGTATTGATCTTTCCTGCGGACACGCACACCCGTTTCACACGCTGGGCCGCCTCCGCCCGGAAGTCCACCGGGAACCGGACCTCGATGCCCCGGTCCGTCAGGCTGCCCTGGACCTCTTCCGGGCAGACGGCCCGGGCAGTGACCCGGCAGTCCTCCGGCAGCTCCAGCTGGCAGCTGACGTCGATGCTCCGCTCCGCCACCAGAGGCACGCCCCCCTCGTCCAGATACAGTGCCCGGACAGACGCCCCGGTCCGCAGGACCACGCCCGCCCCCTCCCGGCTGACGGAAACAGCTCCGCAGGTGACGGAGAGGGCCAGGATGGAATCCGCCACCACACCGATCTCCAGCACCTCCCGCACCGTCTGACGGCGGGTGAACTGTTCCCGAAAGCTGGTGAGTTCCAGAGGCGCGGCGTCATAAGTCAGATCATAGGCAGTGGAGTAGAGGTCACTGAGGAGCGTCAGTTCCTGGGTCTGGCGCAGCAGAGCTGTGGCGTGGAGGTACAGCGTCACCGCGATCTCCCGGCCCTCGGCGTCGGCGCCGTCGACCTGCAGATCCGCGCCGGTGAACTGGAGGCGCACCGATGGCTCCGCGCCCTCCGGGGCGCCTTCCACCTCCAGGATCTGAGAGAACGGCAGCTCTCCGGACGCGGCGCAGCAGCGGCCGTCCGCCGTCCGGTACAGGAGGCTGACGGTGAAGATACCCTTGAACAGCAGCTTGCTGCCCACAATCTTCGTCTCCGTCACAGTGCTGTTCACCCGGCTGGTGAGGATCTCCGCCGCTCCCTCTCTGCCCGGGGACAGGTCCATCTGTTCGGAGAAGGTGAAGTCCTTCTCCGCAATGTGGGTCAGGACGATGGCGTGCTGCTGCTCCTGCTTTTTTTCGATGCACAGTTCCGGCCCCGCCTCTGCATCCGTGCAGAAGCATAAGGGCCTGCGCTGATAGCCTGTCAGCCGCGTCACCAGCTTGCAGTGGGTGAAGACCTTGCGGGGGTTCAGCATCCGGGTCTCCAGAAGCTCCGGCTCCGTGTCCGCCAGCAGCGCCGCGCAGTCCGGCAGACTGCGTCCGTCGGTCTCCACCGTGAAGGGCATGGCAAATTCCAGGGTCCGGATGCCCCCCTCCCCCTCCGGCGTGTACAGCACCGTCACCCGGACGGTGCCGGAGATCTCTGCCCTGCCGTCCCGCATCTCCCGGCTGTGGAGGAACACCTTGCCCGTGGTCTCGATGATCCGCGCAATGTCCGGACAGTAGTCCGGCACGATGGTCTCCGCTGTCTCCTCCTGAGTCAATGTCAGCTCTCCCGCCGCCTCATAGGCGTCGAAGCAGGCCTTTTTCAATTCCAGTTCCATGGTTCGCCCTTCCTTTCCGGCCGTTGGTCCTCCGATGGACGGCGCAACCGTTTCCCGCCGCCTGGAAAACGGTACGGGGCGGGAGGGGCCGCCAGCGGCCGCTCTCCCGCCCCTGTGCGCCGCCATGTTGTCCACGGAGTCTCGCTCTGCTGACACTGTATGCCCGGCCGGGACTGCTTATTCCGAAATCTTGAACAGCTTCCGCAGAATGCCGCTGAGGGCTTTGGGGGACTTCCACACTACAATTCGCATGATATTTGCTCCTTTCTAACGCCTGCAGCAGGCGCAGCCGCACGCAATCAGCAGGACCGCCACCAAAAACATCAGCGCCCCTACCGGAAAGATCGCCGCAATCAGGATCCCGGCCCCCAGCGCCACCGCACAGACGCCCAGTATCCAGCATCCGCCGCCTCTCCGAAACATACGCCCCACGCCCCTTTCTCACTCCCATTATATACGCCGCTGCCTGTCCTGGTACAAAAGGCAGGGCACACAAAAAGAGGCGGGCATCTGCCCGCCTCTTCCGCGCGATTCACTTCTTCCGCTCCTGCCAGTCCTGGAGGGGCTTCAGCTCCTCATACAGGCGCACATAGCTGGCGTGGCGGCTCCGTTGGATCTTGCCAGCGCGCACCGCCTCCAGCACGGCGCAGCCCTTCTCCTTGGTGTGGCTGCACCCCACGAAGCGGCACTGGTCCAGATAAGGCCGGAACTCCACAAAGGTCTCCGGCAGGCGGTGCTTCAGATCCAGATTCAGCTCATCGGTCTCAAAGGAGGAGAAGCCCGGGGAGTCCACAACGTCCGCCCCGCAGCTCAGGTGGAACAGCTCCACGTGCCGGGTGGTGTGGCGTCCCCGGCCCAGCGCCTGGCTCACATCCCCCACCTGGAGCTGAAACGCCGGATCCAGGGCATTCAGGATGCTGGACTTTCCCACACCGGAATTCCCTGTAAAGGCAGACAGCTTCCCGGCGATCAGGGGCTTCAATTCCTCGATCCCCTCCCCGGTCTCCGCGCTGACCCGCAGAGTTGGAAATCCGGCGGCTGCGTAAACGGCGTACAGCGCATCGGCACAGTCCAGATCGCATTTGTTCAGCAGCACCATCACGCTGCATCCTTTCAGTGCCGCGATGGCCGCCACCCGGTCAATGAGGAACGGGTCTGTTTTGGGGATGGCACCGGAGGCGATGACCACCAGCTGGTCGATGTTGGCCACCGCCGGCCGGGAAAATGCGTTCTTCCGGGGCAGGATGGCCTCCACAAAGCCCTCGCCGTTCCCCAGCTCCCGGACCTCCACCCGGTCCCCCACCAGAGGGGAGATGCCCTCCTTCCGAAACTTGCCCCGGGCCCGGCAGGTGAGCACCTCGCTGCCGGTGTCCACATAGTAGAAGCCGCTGAGGGCCTTTCGGATCCGTCCCTCACTCACCGAAGGTCACCTCACGGGTATTGTTCACATCCATCACGCCGTCCACGTACACCTCCACGGAGACCGTTCCGGTGCCTGTCAGCGTATAGGGGAAGTTGCCCTGTTTGCAGTCCACCGATTCATTGAACACGATGGTGCCATCTACCACGATCTGGACCTCCGCTGTCTCCTTATCCACAGGTAGCGGAATAATCAGAAGCTCTTCCTCCTGCCCTTCATTGCCGCTGCTCTCCGGGCCGGTGCTGACCCACAGCTCCACTGTGCTGCCGGCAGGCACCTGCGTGGTAGCCGTCGGGTTCTGGCGGATGACCAGACCCGCTTCCACAGTGTCGCTGGCCTCCTCATGGACCTCGACCTCCAGGCCCAGCACGTTCTTCAGCTGGTCCTCCGCCCAGGCACGTTCCCTATTCGTGAAATCGATCAGCGGCACGGTCTGGGGTCCCCGGCTGAGGACAAAGGTGATGGTGTCCCCCTTGTGGAGCTCCGCTCCAGCCGCCGGGGTGGTGGACTTGATGACGTCAACGGCCAGCTCGTCATCGTACTCCTTCTGGGTCTCCTCATAGGGCTGGACGTTCAGTTCATATTCCGCCACCAGATCCTGCAGGATGGTCATGGCCTGGTCATAGGTCATGGGCTTGGTGGTCAGGTCCGGCATGGTGCCCACGTCCTCACCGGCGCTGACCCAGACGTTGATGGTGATGGGCAGCTCACCCTTCTTCTCCATGTCCGGCTCCGGGTCCTGGCGGACGATTTCACCCACGGCGGCGTCGCTGGCCTCGGTGCCCGCCACCACCACCTGGAAGGTGCCGTCCGCCACACTGGCCTGCTCGTTGGCCTGCTCCTCCGTCATGCCCACCAGCTTGGGTACGGTGTAGGTGTCCGGCGCCGCCGGGACAAAGGAGGCGAAGATGGCCCGGAACAGGAAGAACAGGACCACCACGACCACTACGGCACCGCCGCCGATCAACGCGATCTTCTTGCCGCCGCTGAGGCGGGAGGGCTGTTCGTCCTCGTAGCGATCCTCCTCCCACCGGCGTCCCCGCTCATAGGAGGGCTCCCGGCCCTGCCGGTGGAGCTGGGGCGGCACAGCGGAACGGAGCTTCTGAGTGGGCTCGTCGGTCTCCTCCGGCCGCAGGTCGGACAGCTCGAAGTCCAGATTCACGCCGGGGTTCTTCCGAAAGGCCTCCAGATCTGCGATCATCGCGTCTGCAGAGGGGTAGCGTTTCTCCAGATCCGGCGCCATGGCCTTCATGCAGATCAGCTCCAGCTGCTCCGGGATGTCCGGATTCACCTCCCGGGGCGCCAGGGGCACGGAGCTCAGGTGCTGGATGGCCACGGACACGGCGCTGTCCCCCTCAAAGGGCAGGCGGCCGGTGAGCATCTCATACAGCACCACGCCGGCGGAATAGATGTCGCTGCGGGCGTCGGTGCGGTCCCCGCGGGCCTGCTCCGGAGAGATGTAGTGGACGGAGCCCAGAGCCTCCTGGGTCAGGGTCTGGGCGGCGTTCTCCAGGCAGGCGATGCCGAAGTCGGCTACCTTCACGCTGCCGTCCCGCAGCACCATCACGTTCTGGGGCTTGATGTCCCGGTGGACGATGCCCCGGCTGTGGGCGTGGCTGAGGCCCCGCATGATCTGTGTAATGAAGTGCAGCGACTCCCGCCAGTTCAACTGCCCCCGCTTCTCCATGTACTGCTTCAGCGTGATGCCGTCGATCAGCTCCATGACGATATACTCGATATCGCCGCCCTTGGACACGTCGTATACCGATACGATGTTGGGGTGAGACAGTTGGGCGACTGCCTGGGATTCTGCGTTGAACCGGCGGCGGAAGTCCTCGTCCTGGGCCAGGTCGCTCTTGAGAATCTTGACGGCCACCAGGCGGTTCAGCCGGTGGCACTTGGCCTTGTACACAATCGCCATGCCCCCGGTGCCGATACGCTCCAGAATCTCATAGCGGTTGTCCAGCATTTTTCCAATATACGGGTCCTTGTGTTCCATGTGTCTCCCCCCTTTACTGTTTTTGCATCAGGACGGCCGTGACATTGTCCGGCGCGCCCTGGCGCTTGGCGATGGCCAGCAGCCGGTCCAGGCAGGTGTCCGGCCCGTCCCCGTGGATGACCTCGAAGAGCATCTCCTGATCGGTGACGGTGTTCACCAGTCCGTCGGAACACAGCAGCAGATACTCCCCGGCGTTCATCGGGCATATGTACCCGTCACAGTCGGCGGAGATGTCCGGTCCCAGGGCCCGGGTGATGAGATTGCGGCTGGGGTGGCGGCGGGCCTCCTCAGCGGTGATATCTCCCCGGTCTACCATGCTCTCCACCAGGGAGTGGTCCTTGGTGATGCGGGTGATGCCGTCCTCCGTGATGTGATAAGCCCGGCTGTCCCCCACGTTGGTGACCACCACGCCGCCGTCATAGGAGATGGCGGACACCAGGGTAGTGCCCATGTTCCGGCATTCCTCCCGGCGCTCTGCCTCCGCCTGAATGGCCTGATTGGCCAGGGCTGCCGCCTGGGCGGATGCCTCCAGCAGCTGCTGAGGGGTCTGATCCGCCGTCAGGAGCTTCTCCAGCTCCTCCAGATAGACGGAGACGGCGATCTGGCTGGCCACACGGCCCCCGGCGGGGCCGCCCATGCCGTCGCACACCACGCCCACCGTGCGG
>ERZ773106.2053-NODE-2053-length-12441-cov-6.863394_pt1 | contig 12441 bp, 8 predicted proteins | sample MGYA00580572_ERZ773106 | MGnify/ENA primary metagenome ERZ773106 (study PRJEB29015, sample SAMEA2737868) | human gut metagenome | biome: human gut; feature: human-associated habitat; material: faeces | place: China | collected 2012 ... | reverse complement strand
GGCGGCTCCAGCTGCCCGGAAGCGGCCAGCACCGCCAGCAGCAGGGGCAGGTCATACACCGGGCCGGTCTTGCGGACGTCGGCGGGAGCGAGGTTGATGGTGATGCGGCGGTCAGGCCACTTGAAGCCCAGATTTTTCAGGGCTGCGTGGACGCGGTCGCCGCTCTCCCGGACGGCGGAGTCCGGCAGGCCGACGATGGAGAGGGCGGGCATCCCGCCCGAGATGTCGGCCTCGACTTCCACGGGGAAGCCGTTGAGGCCCTTGAGGCCGAAGCTCTTGAGGACTGCGTACATGGGCGCTCCTTTCTGCCCGATGGGGCGGCAGAAACCATCCATAAAAGGGGATGACAGAATTTTTTACGGTGCTTCGAAATTTATTCCGAGATAACAGACAAAAGGAATGAAATGGTTGGCTAAGAACTGACTAAGAAATGGGAAAGACAGGGCGCAGATGCCCAAGTTCGACACAATTTTCTGTTTGAATCTATTATATTAAAGGGCATGTGAGATGTCAACGAGACGCGGGCGATCTGCGATTGGAGGAAGAATCTTATGGTTGCGAAAGAGTACTGCTGTTACACCAGGCCCTATTCCAGGATCGAAGGCTTTCAGCTTGCACACACGCTGTACTACAGCGCAAGCGTAGAGGAAGAGGGAGTTGTACTGGCAGTGCGGCAACAGCAGGGAGAAGAGTGTGTCACGGAGCAGGTCATCTGCCCGGTGGGCGACTTCGGGCGGCTGATGTCCCTGATGCGGTATCTGTGCGAAAATGGAGTAGGGCTGGGCCACTGGCTGGATGTACTGGATGACGCAGGGCAGGTGTACTGGCCCTGCACGGCTGCAAATGGGCAGCAGGAGAGCGGAAAGCCTGCACGATTTGTGGCATTTGCTGGTTTTGAGGGGGCAAACTTGGTACATAATCCTGAATTGACACAAAGCGTATAAAAGCTTATATTATAAGTAGACTTGGATGAATTTGTCCATTATGGTCAAAAATTATAAAGGTAAGGTGTGCAATATGTATCAGGATGAGTATAAGCGCTGGCTGGCAGCGGATCTGGAGGACGCAGATCTGAAGCCGGAGCTGGCCAGGATCGAGGGAAACGACGACGAGATCAAGGACCGCTTTGCCGTTGCACTGAAATTCGGTACCGCCGGCCTGCGCGGCGTGCTGGGCGCTGGCACCAACCGCATGAACATCTATGTCGTGCGTCAGGCCACCCAGGGCCTGGCAAACTGGGTCAAGACCCAGGGCGGCAATCAGACCGTGGCCATCAGCTACGACAGCCGCCTGAAGAGCGACGTCTTTGCCAAAACTGCCGCCGGCGTTCTGGCCGCAAACGGCATCAAGGTGCGCATTTATGATGCTCTGATGCCTGTCCCGGCCCTGAGCTTTGCCACCCGTTACTATGAGTGCAATGCGGGCATCATGGTCACCGCTTCTCATAACCCCGCCAAGTACAACGGCTACAAGGCCTACGGCCCCGACGGCTGCCAGATGACCGATGACGCCGCCGCCATCGTCTACGACGAGATCCAGAAGACCGATGTGCTCACCGGCGCAAAGTACATCTCCTTCGCCGAGGGCGTGGAGAACGGCATGATCCGCTTTGTGGGCGATGACTGCAAAAAGGCTCTGTACGATGCCATTGAAGCACGTCAGGTGCGCCCGGGTCTGTGCAAGACTGCCGGTCTGAAGCTGGTGTACAGCCCGCTGAACGGCTCCGGCCTTGTGCCCGTGACCCATGTGCTCAATGATATGGGCATCACCGATATCACCATCGTGCCCGAGCAGGAGTACCCCAACGGATACTTCACCACCTGCTCCTATCCCAACCCCGAGATCTTCGAGGCACTGAAGCTGGGTCTGGAACTGGCCACCAAGACCGGTGCCGACCTGATGCTGGCTACCGACCCCGATGCCGACCGCGTGGGCATTGCCATGAAGTGCCCGGACGGCAGCTATGAGCTGGTGTCCGGCAACGAGATGGGCGTTCTGCTGCTGGACTACATCTGCGCAGGCCGTATCGAGAAGGGCACCATGCCCAAGAACCCCGTGGCAGTCAAGTCCATCGTGTCCACTCCGCTGGCAGACGCTGTGGCAAAGCATTACGGCGTGGAGATGCGCAATGTGCTGACCGGCTTCAAGTGGATCGGTGACCAGATCGCCAACCTCGAGGCTGCCGGTGAGGTCGACCGCTTCATCTTCGGCTTTGAGGAGAGCTACGGCTATCTGGCTGGCCCCTATGTCCGCGATAAGGACGCCGTCATCGGCTCCATGCTCATCTGCGAGATGGCTGCTTACTACCGCAGCATCGGTTCCTCCATCAAGCAGCGTCTGGAAGAGATCTACGCTCAGTACGGCCGCTACCTGAACAAGGTGGACAGCTTCGAGTTCCCCGGCCTGACCGGCATGGAGAAGATGGCGTCCATCATGCAGAAGCTGCGCGACAACCCGCCCACCGAGCTGGCCGGCCACAAGGTGGTCAAGGTCACCGACTACAAGAAGCCCGAGGAGACCGGCCTGCCGGCTGCCAACGTGCTGATCTACGCACTGGAGAACGGTGCGACTGTGGTGGTCCGTCCCTCCGGCACCGAGCCGAAGATCAAGACCTACTTCACCACCCTGGGCAAGGATCTGGCCGAGGCCCAGGCCCAGAAGGATGCCCTGGCTGCTGCCATTGAGCCCATCCTGGCATAAACCGCACTGAAATAAGGTCCCAAAGCCCTTTTGCACCTGCCTGCACGGCGGTGCAAAAGGGCTTTTTTGCTGGGCGGAACCGGTTGCAGTTTGCGGGCCGATACGCTATAATAAAAGATGACTTATTATAGCCAGCCGCAGCCGGAAACACCGGCGCGGCGGCAGCAGGGGCAGGTGTGCAGATTGCAAAAAACGATTTCGGCCGTGCTGGTGGCGGCAGGTTCTTCCACCCGGATGGGGTTCGACAAGCTCAGCTTTGACCTGGGCGGTGAAACGGTGCTGCACCGCAGCATCCGCGCTTTTGACCAGTGCCCGCAGATCGGCGAGATCGTGCTGGTGGCGGGCAAAAACCGTGCTTTCGTGGAGCAGCAGGCCGTCGGCTGCACCAAGCCGGTGCAGATCGTGGCCGGTGGTGCCACCCGCGCCGAGAGCGCCAAGAATGGCGTGCTGGCAGCCCACGGGGAGCTGGTGGCCGTGCACGACGCAGCCCGGCCCTTTGTGAGCCCGGCCGTCATCGCGGCGGTGCTGGAAGCCGCTGCCCGCTGCGGAGCCGCCGCCCCGGCAGTGCCGGTCAAGGACACCATCAAGCAGGCCGTGCCCGGTGACGGCAAAACGGTGCCGGAAGCCTGCCTTGTGCACAGCACCCCGGACCGCAGTACCCTGTATGCGGTGCAGACGCCCCAGTGCTTTGACCGGGCGCAGTATCTGGCCGCCCTGCAGGAACTGGACGCCGAAAAAGCCCGGCTGGTCACCGATGACTGCAGCCTGTTCGAGCTCACTGGCCGCTCGGTGCAGCTCACCCAGGGTGACTATGCCAACCTGAAGATCACCACGCGGGAGGACCTGCCCCGCCCGGTACAGAAAGAGGAAACGAGAATGCGCATTGGACATGGTTATGACGTGCACCGCCTGGTGGAAGGCCGCAAGCTGATCCTGGGCGGCGTGGAGATCCCCTTTGAAAAGGGCCTGCTGGGCCACTCGGACGCCGATGTGCTGGCCCACGCGGTGATGGACGCCGTGCTGGGTGCGGCGGCGCTGGGGGATATCGGCCAGCATTTCCCGGACAATGACCCCGCCTATGCCGGGGCCGACAGCCTGGAGCTGGCCCGCCATGTGGCCCGCATCCTGTCGGAGCACGGTTACCGGGTGGAAAACATCGACGCCACCATCCTCTGCCAGCGGCCCAAGCTGGCCCCGCACATCCCGGCCATGCGGGCCAATCTGGCGGCGGCTTTCGGCCTGCCGGTGGACGCCGTGAGCGTCAAGGCTACCACGGAAGAGCATCTGGGCTTTACCGGCGAGGGACTGGGCATTGCCGCCCACGCCGTCGCCCTGATCGAAACACGGTAACAGGAGTGTGCGTCCATGACACTGAATGCGATCATTGCCAATTTTCAGACCTTCAAGCTCGTTGACCTGCTGGATATCATCATCATTGCGTTCCTGATCTACCAGCTGCTGGGCATCGTCAACCGCACCCGCGCCGGGCAGCTGTTCAAGGGCGCGCTGCTGGTCATGGCGGTTTATCTGGTGGCCGAAACGCTGAACATGCGCACGGTCACCTGGCTGCTCAACTCGCTGCTGCAGGTGGGCCTGCTCACCCTGGTGGTGCTGTTCCAGCCGGAGATCCGCCGTGCTCTGGAGCGCATGGGCCAGACCGACCAGTGGGCCGCAAAGCTGTTCAACGTGAAAGGCCGCTACAACGACCCCAGCCTGAAAGGGGCCTGGCGCAGCGCCATCATTGCCATTTGCGACGCGGCAGAGCGCTTTTCGGAGACCAAGACCGGTGCGCTCATCGTGCTGGAACGCCACACCAACCTGTCTGAGATCGTGCGCACCGGCACCCCGGTGAACAGCGCGGTGAATCTGGAAGTGCTGGGCACCATCTTCTACGAGGGCACCCCCCTGCACGACGGTGCCGCCATCATCGAGAACGGCCGCATCAAGGCCGCAGGCTGCGTGCTGCCGCTTTCCAATAATCTGGATCTGGGCAAGGATATGGGCACCCGCCACCGCGCCTGCCTGGGCATTGCCGAAAACTCGGACGCCATCGCCATCGTGGTCAGCGAGGAGACGGGCATCATCTCCATGGCAAAAAATGGCGTGCTGATCCGTCATTTTGACCGCCAGACCCTGTACACCCGCCTGATCGACGAGATGATCCCCAAGGAGCCTGTGGTGGAAAAGAGCACGGCCGACACCTGGAAGGACCGCGCAAAGAGCCTGATGAAGTGGGTCAGCCAGAAAGGGGAGGACGAGCAGCAATGAACAGGAAACCGAACAAGTCGAACGGCACAAAGCCTGCGGTGGGCAGCCACAGCCGGAGCATTCTGGACGACCGCCGCATCCGGCTGGCACTGTCCATTCTGGGTGCCATTGTGGCCTGGATGATCGTGACCATCATCGTGCAGCCCGGCACCACCAACACCATCTACAATGTGCCGGTGGACTATACCTACGATTCCTCCGTTTATACCTCCCGTGGACTGAGCATCGTCAGCGCCGAGGACAAGACGGTGAACCTGAAGATCTCCGGCGACGGCTACACCATCGGCAGCCTGACGGCCTCCGATTTTGTGGTCTACCCGGACTGGTCCAGCGTGCGGGACAGCGGCCAAAAGACCCTGCGCCTGCTGGTGCGGGGGGCCAACGGTATGCTCAATGGCGTCACCGTGACCATCGACGGCTCCGACAACATGGTGGACGTGGTGTTCGATGTGGTGGAGGAAAAGACCCTTCCCGTCACCGTGACCACCAATTACCTGGCCATCTCGGACGGGTATATCCTCTACAGCACCGAGGTGTCCAAGGATATGGTCACTCTGTCCGGCCCCAGCAGTGAGCTGGACAAGGTGACCACCTGCACCGCCGAGGTGACCTACTCCGGCGAGCTGGACAGCTCGGTCACCCTGGCAACGCCGCTGCGGTTCTACACCTCCGGCGGCACGGAAGTGAACTTTGAGTACACCGAGCTGGAAGAAAGCAGCGTGGACGTGACCTTGCAGGTGTACAAGATGGCCACCCTGCCGGTGAATGTGAGCTTCATCAACGCGCCCCGCGACTTTGACGCGTCGGTGCTGGTGTATGAGCTCAGCCGCAAGCAGCTCAAGGTGGCCGGCCCGGCGGAAAAGATCGACGCTTTGTCCACCCTGTCCATCGGCACCATCGACCTGTCCACCTTCACACTGAACAAGGTCTATGAGCTGCCCATTGAGCTGCCCAGCGACATCTACCTGCTGGACAACATTTCCACCATTACCCTCAGCTTTGACTGCTCCGGTCTGGAGACCAAGACCATGAACCTGCCTTCCAGCTGTGTGCAGGTGGTGAATCTGCCGTCCACCTATCAGCTCACGGTGGAGACCGAACGGCTGATGAACGTGACCCTCTGCGGCCCGAAGGCTGCATTGGAGACCCTGACCCCGGAACAGGTGGTCGTGGAGATCGACGCGGAGGACTTCTCGGTGGCCACCGGCCAGCAGAACATCGCCTGCCGCCTGTATGTGCCCTCCAACGGCAGGATCTTTGCACTGGGCAGCTATGTGCTGCAGTGCCGCATTGAAAGCAACTGATAAAAAGGAACACACTGTACTATGATTCTCGTTCGCAACATCCGTCTGCCGCTCTCCGCCGGGGAACCGCAGGCATTTGAAAAGGCCCTGCGGGAGGCACGCATCCCCCGCGCAAAGGTGCAGCATCTGGGCGTGGCAAAGCTGTCGGTGGACGCCCGCCGCGGCCAGCCCAAGCTGGTGTACACCGTGGCTGTCACCCTGAAAAACGAAGCCGAAGAACCCGCCTTCGCCGGGGCATCGGCCAACGTGTCCCTGCACGGCAGGACCGACTTCCGGGTGCAACGGGGCACGCAGAAGCTGCCCCACCGCCCGGTGGTGTGCGGCCTGGGGCCTGCCGGTCTGTTTGCGGCGCTGCTGCTGGCCCGGCAGGGCTACCGGCCCATCGTGCTGGAGCGCGGCCCGGCGCTGGACGAGCGGGTGCAGGCGGTGGAACACTTTTCCGCCACCGGCGAGCTGGACCCCAACGCGAACATCCAGTTCGGTGAGGGCGGCGCAGGCACCTTCTCGGACGGCAAGCTGACCACCCGCATCGGTGACGAGCTGTGCGGCCTTGTCACGGAAGTGTTTTTGCAGCACGGTGCCCCGGCGGAGATCGCCTGGAAGCAGAAGCCCCATGTGGGCACCGACCTGCTGCGGGGGGTCATCACCTCCATCCGCAAAGAGATCGAATCCCTGGGCGGTGAGGTGCATTTCAACACGGCCCTCACCGGTCTGAAACAGAAAAACGGACACATTACCGGAATTTTCACAACGGATGGTTCCTTTGCCTGCGAAGCACTGGTGTTTGCGGTGGGCCACTCGGCCCGCGATACCTTTGCCATGCTCATGGACAGCGGCCTTGTGCTGGAGTGCAAGCCCTTCAGCGTGGGCTTCCGCGCAGAGCATCTGCAGAGCGAGATCGAAAAGAGCCTGTATCACGAGGCGGCAGGCCACCCGGCTCTGCCCCGCGGCGAATACCAGCTGTCCCAGCATGTGGGGGAGCGGTGCGTGTATACCTTCTGCATGTGCCCCGGCGGGCAGGTGGTGGCCTCGGCCAGTGAGGAAGGCCGTGTGGTGACCAACGGCATGAGCTACCATGCCCGCAGCGGCAAAAATGCAAACGCCGCCGTGGTGGTGAGCGTGAACGGCACCGACTTTGCAAACGACCCCCGGCAGGCCATCGCGTTCCAGCGGGAGCTGGAAGCAAAGGCCTACGCGGCAGGCCGTGCGGCCGGGCCTTACGCCGCCCCGGCTGAGAACATCCGGAGCTTTCTGGAAGGGCAGGGCCAGCTGCACATCGGCAGCGTGGAACCGACCTACGACCGCGGCGTGACCGCAGCCGACCTGGGCAGCCTGCTGCCTGCGGAGCTGGCCGACACTCTGCGGGCCGGTCTGCGTGCCTATGAGCACAAAATCGCGGGCTACACCGCACCGGATGCCATCCTCACCGGCCTGGAGACCCGCACCAGCAGCCCGGTGCGGCTGAAGCGGGAAGAGAACTTCGAGTGCACCCAGCTGGCAGGGCTTTACCCCTGCGGCGAGGGCGCGGGATATGCGGGCGGCATCATGAGCGCCGCCGTGGATGGCCTGCGGGTGGCCCGCGCCATCATCAGCCGGTATGCACCGGCAGAAGGGTGAGAAGATTTTGATGAACGATCGTGAAAACGACAACCGGATCAAGGACGAGGGCCGTCAGGTGCAGCAGGAGCTGGAGGACCAGCTGCGCGCCCTTGGCGACACCATGACCGACGCCTTTGCCCATGGCTTTGAGGGCCGGGGCATGGACATCGGTGACCGGGCCTGGGATGTGGGAAAAGCAGCCGTCCATGCGGCCAACTTCGGCATCTCGGAAGCGGGAAAAGCCCTCCGGAACGAATACTACAAAGCCCAGCAGGAGGCACAGAAAACCGGGCCCCGGAACGCGGGCGGGATGCCCCAGTGGGCCAGACAGATCTTTGGCCTGAAAGGGGAGCAGACCCCCGTAGACCTGCTGCGTGCAGACGGCAAAAAGCGCCAGAACGGCGGTGCAGCCCTGCTGGCCGTGGGCATCACCTTTGCGGTGATCTTCGGGCTGGGGACGCTGGGCTGCCTCATCGGGCTGGGCACTATTTCGCCGGCTGCTTTGGGTGACGTTGTGGTGTCGGCTACTGAGGGTGGCGGCATCCTGATGACGGGCACGGACTACGTTATGAACACCGCCTACAACGTGCTGGGCATCGTCAGCAGCGTGCTGGGCCTTGCCACGGCGGGCTTTGGCTGGATGACGGCCTGTGGTGCAGCCCGGATGAAGGCGGGCAGACAGATGGGCCAGTTTGCCGACTACGCCGACAGCGTGGACTACCATAAGGGCCTGCCTGTTTCGATGCTGGCCGACCTGACCCACCAGACCAAGAAAAAAGCACTGAAAAAGCTGCGCAGCTACATTCATAAGGGCTGGCTGAACGCATGGCTGGACGATGAGACTGAAACGCTCTACCTGACGGCAGAGGACTACCGCGCCGCCAAGGAGGCAGCTACCACTGCCGCCGCAGCCGCCGCGCAGCCGCAGCCGGAAAAGGCAGAAACTGGCGATACTCCGCTTAATCTCGATACCGCCCGCCGCTTTGCTGCCGTGCTGGAAAAAGAGCAGCAGCTCATGCAGGATGCGCAGGCACGGGAAGAGCTGGCCGCCATGCACAAGACCACTACCGCCATCTGCGACTGGCTGGAGGCACATCCGGAAAGCCAGCCCAAGACCCGCCGTTTTGCGGAATATTATATCCCCACCACCCTCAAGCTGCTGCACACCTACAACGATGTGCAGGGGCAGCAGGGCGAAAATGCTGAGACCATCCGCCGAGACATCGCAGGCATCCTGCATACCTTGAATCAGGCGTATGAGAACCTGTACAACAATCTGCTTTCGGACGTAGCCATGGATATTTCTTCCGAGATCGCCGCTTTGCAGGGAATGCTGGCCAACGATGGCCTGACCGGGAGGGAATTTGAATGACCTACCGTGCTTGGGAACAAAAACCGCTGGACCGCGCCGCTGTGCGGGAGCTGACCGCCGCCATTGCCGAGCAGACAGCGGCACAGCTGGAAGAGCAGGCCATGGACGAAGCGCCGTGGTCAGACGAAAAATATAAGGCCGTGCTGGCTGCGCAGCAAAAGGAAAACGCCCTGCTGGCGGGCATTCTTGCCGCCCGGGGCATCACCGACCCCGCCGAAGCGCTTACCTTGCTGGCAGGGGAGGAGGAACTTTCCGACCCCGCTCTGCTGACCGACATGGACGCCGCTTGTCAGCGCATCTGGCAGGCCATCGACAACGGCGAGACCATCGCGGTTTTTGGAGATTACGATGTGGACGGCGTGACCGCTACCGCCCTGCTGTACCAGCACCTCAAGGGCATGGGCGCGACCGTCAAGTGTATGCTGCCCAGCCGCGAGGGGGACGGCTACGGCCTGTCCAAAAACGCCATTCAGTCCATGCACAACAAAGGCTGCACGCTCATCGTGACGGTGGATAACGGCATCTCTGCCGTGGAGGAAGCCGACTTTGCGGCTTCACTGGGCATGGACCTGATCATCACCGACCACCACCTGCCGCCGGAGACTTTGCCCAAGGCTGTGGCCGTGGTGGACCCCCGCCGGGAGGACGACCACAGCCCCTTCAAGGGTCTGTGCGGCGCGGGCGTAGCCTTCAAGCTCTGCGCTGCGCTGGACGGCTGTCCGCCGGAGGAAATGCTGGATTACTGCGGCGACCTTGCCGCTGTGGGCACTGTGGCGGACGTGATGCCGTTGGTGGGGGAGAACCGCACCCTTGTCAAGGCCGGGCTGCGGCAGCTGCAGCAGACCGACCGCCCCGGCTTTGGGGCACTTTTAGAGGAAGTCGGCCTTGCGGGCAAGCCTATCACCGCCGAGAATATCAGCTATGCCATCGCGCCCCGCATCAACGCGGCAGGCCGCATGGATAACGCAGTCACCGCTTTGCAGCTGGTGCTCTGCGAGGACCCGGACAGAGCCGAGGAGCTGGCGCACAAGCTGAACGAGATCAACGCCCACCGGCAGGAGACCGAGCAGCAGATCTTCAAAGCTGCCGAGGAATTGCTGGAACAGCAGCCCGAGCGGCTGGATGACCGCATCATGCTGCTGTGGGGACGGGACTGGCATCCCGGCGTCATCGGCATTGTGGCGTCCCGGCTGGTGGAGCGCACCGGACGCCCGGTCATCGTGGTCACCATTGACGAGCATGGCGAGGGCAAGGGCAGCGGGCGCAGCGTGCAGGGTTTTAACCTGCACGCCTGCATCGGCTCCTGTGCCGACCTTCTGGTGCGCTACGGCGGCCACGCCATGGCGGCGGGACTTTCCGTCCGGGAAGAAAATCTGCCCGAGCTGCGCCGCCGCCTGAACGACTGGGCTGCCCGGGAGTGCCCGGTACTGCACACCCCGCCCCTTACCTGTGACGTGACCATCCATCTGGACCGTATCACCGTGGAGAGCGTGCGCCATCTGGATCAGCTGGCACCCTACGGAGCCGAGAACCCTACCCCGGTGTTCCTGCTGCAAAGTGCCGTGGTGGACGGCGTATACCCGGTATCGGAAGGGCGGCACAGCCGCCTGCGGCTGCGGCAGGGCAATAGCTGCCTGTACGCAGTCTGGTTCGGGATGCCCGCCGAGCAGCTGCCCTACGCGCTGGGCGATGTGGTGGACGCGGCGTTGAACCTTTCGGTCTACGAGTCTGCCCGGGGGGCGCAGCTCTCCGGCCGCATCATTGACCTGCACCCGGCAGGGCTGGGCGCAGAATTGGCGCGGCAGGCTGCACTGGTGCAGGCACTGCGCCGGGGCACCCCCCTGACCGAAGAACAGAAAAAACAGATCGCCCCCGCCCGCACGGATATCATTGCCGTGTACCGGGAATTGCAGTCCCGCCGCTGGCACGCCGAGGACTTGCAGCCCCTGTGCGCAAAACTGGGGGAGGAGCAGACCGGCAAAACGCTGGTGGCAGTTGCCGCTTTAGAGCAGGTGGGACTGATCACCGCAGCGGAAAAAGGCGGGGCAAAATTCTGGGAGCTGGTGCCGACAGCAGGCAAAAAGAACCTTGCCGATGCCCCCATCCTGAAATGTCTGGAGGAACTATAAATGCCTGAGGGAAAGAAAAATACTGCACCGGTCCCGTCTCCGGTACGGGACGAGGATGGTTACTCTGCCAAGACTCATCTGCACCAGCCGGTGCAGGAGACCGCCACCGTAGCTGCTACGGCGCTGCTGGCAGACGCACCGGAGGGGGCACTGCCCTCTGAGGTGCGCCCGGAGATCGTAACGTGGGAAAAGCTGTGCGAGGCCATTCAGGCCAGCGGCAAGGCCTACAATATGGAGATGATTCAAAAGGCCTACGAACTGGCCAATAACGCCCACAACGGCGTGTGCCGCCGCAGCGGCGAGCCCTATATCTGCCACCCGCTGGCAGTCGCCCGGCTGGTGCTGGATCTGGGCATGGACTCCGAGAGCATTGCCGCCGCTCTGCTGCATGACGTAGTGGAGGATACCCCCACCACGCTGGATGACCTGAAAGCCGCCTTTGGCGAGGAAGTGGCACTGCTGGTAGACGGCGTGACCAAGCTGACCAAGATCCAGTTCTCCAATATTGAGGAACTGCAGGCCGAGAACCTGCGCAAGATGCTGCTGGCCATGAGCCGCGATGTCCGCGTGATGATCATCAAGCTGTGCGACCGGCTGCATAATATGCGCACCGGCGATGCTTGGCCGGAGCAGAAGCGCCGCGATAAGGCCCGCGAAACCATGGAGGTGTACGCCCCCATCGCCAACCGCCTTGGCATCCTGAACGTCAAGGAAGAGCTGGAGGATCGCAGCCTGCATTATCTGGACCCCGTGGGCTATGCCGAGATCAGCCGGATGCTCAGCGAGCACGCCGGTGAGGAGTTTTTGATCAAGGTGTCCGGCGTCATTGAGCGCCGTCTGGTGGAAAGCGGCATCGAGGGTGCCACCATCAAGCGCCGGGTCAAGAGCATTTACGGCATCTACCGCAAGACCATCATGCAGAATAAGTCTTTCGACGAGATCTATGATATCTATGCGGTCCGGGTAATTCTGGATTCTCTGGCCGAGTGCTACAGCACCCTTGGCCTCATCCATGATATGTACCACCCGCTGCCCAACCGCTTCAAGGACTATATCTCCACCCCCAAGC
>ERZ773106.2048-NODE-2048-length-12464-cov-3.651301_pt1 | contig 12464 bp, 9 predicted proteins | sample MGYA00580572_ERZ773106 | MGnify/ENA primary metagenome ERZ773106 (study PRJEB29015, sample SAMEA2737868) | human gut metagenome | biome: human gut; feature: human-associated habitat; material: faeces | place: China | collected 2012 ... | reverse complement strand
GCAGACATCAGAATAATTCTCACACATATAATCAAAGAATTCCTGCATGGTATCATCATATGTTGCCTTATTAAATGCTTCTGCAAATCCTGCATGTATCGGTATGTTTGTAGGCATATTGTCCATTCCTTCTGTATCCGGCACAGGGAAGAATCCAAGTTCACCATTGTCATACATTTCTTCTGCAAGGCTGATCTGTCCGGAGCCTGTATAGAAGATTGCACCGGAACCACCAAAGAATAAGTTACATGCAGAGGTAAAATCTACACTTGCAAATCCTGGTTCAAAATAACCTTTTGTTCCAAGATCAGAAAGAAGATTTACTGCATATTTTGCAGACTCATTGTCACTGAAAGAATCTGTTCCAGCCTGATAACCCTGAATAAATTCAGAACCAGTTACTCTCCATGGTGAGAAAGAAAGATATCTCATCAGCTGCCATGCATCAGAACCTCCCACAATAACCGGAATCTCGCCCTGATCTGCAATTTTCTGGCAATCTTCTTCAAATTCTTCCCATGTTGTCGGAGCATCTTTGATTCCTGCTTTTTCAAAGATATCTTTTCTGTACATAAAATACTCACAGTACAATCCCTGTGGGAAGAGATACATATTTCCGTCGTCTGCATCTGTAAGGAAATCTCTGATCGCACCATTTAATTTCTCATCATATCCGTTTCTTTCAAGTTCATCTCCCACATTAACCAGTGCATCAATATCTTTGCATGCTTTAGAAAGTGTTCCGTTCGGGCATCCAAAAATATCCGGAAGTGTATCACTGTTAATATACATCTGGAGTTTTGTAAAATAATCCTGCATATCGTTTACAAGTTCAATTTCATAATCCAGACCTTTTTCATCACAGAAATTTTTAAGAAGATAATCAAATGTCTTATACTGTTCTGTAGACTCTGTACCTTTTAATAAAGCAGTAATCTTCGTTCTTTTTCCATCGTCCGATTTCTTCGCAGAAGCTGTAACTGCTCCCATGCCTGTCAGAAGACTGGCTGTCATAGCTGCCGTCATGGCAAGTGATAACACTTTTTTCATTTTCCTCATTTACTTGTTTCCTCCTTTTAATTTGTGTTTCCTCGTTCTTGATGATTTTATTTTAGTCTTTTTGCCTTTTATAAACAATTGGAAATAAAAGTAAAAATAGGAGATTTGTGCACAAATTTTATACTGTGCACAAATCTCCTGTTCTATCGTCAGGCAGATAAAATCATCCGCCTCGCTACTTGCCTGATTCGATTAAATGACTTACCTGATACAGTTAACCTCGCTGTTTATATATATTTCCTGAATTCATTGGGTGTAATACCGTAACGCTTTTTGAATACTTTTATGTAATATCCAAAGTCTTTGTATCCTACCATTTCTGCGATTTCATATTGTTTATATTTATTATCTGCAATCAATTTCTCCACCTGTTGGAACCGGACATCTGTCAGATATTCCAGAAAACTCTTTCCGGCATATTTCTTAAGAAGGCGGCTGATATAGGTTCTGCTTACATGGAATTTCTCAGTCAGATCATCCATAGATAAATCTCCTGAATAATTCTTCTCAATGTAAGAAAGAACACTCTGAACCAGTTTCCGGTTCCGTTCATCAGTTCCTTCTGTATTCTGTTTAATCAGCGTTCCAAACAGATTCAGCAGACAATTCAACACCTCTTCTGTGTTCTCGCACTGACAGATTCTTTTTATTCCATCCTGAAGCACAGAAAGATTCCAGTTTTTATTATGAATTTCACTGTCAACTGCACAGATATATGGAAATTTCATACATCCCAAAAGTAAATCCATTGCTGCAAATTTCACCGGAGATACATCTTCCGGTGCGTTTCGAAACATCTGATGAAGTTCATCCTCCGCTTTCTCAAAACTGTCCTGAAACAAAGTCATCATAAAATGTGTTTTTTCACCGGAAGTAATCACAAAGTCTGTCTGTTTTTCATATTGCAGATCTTCGTATCTGAGTATGATATTCGTACCCAGATAAACACATTGCCTGCATGCTGTCTGTGCCTTACGGTACTGTGCATTTGCCTGATATTCGTCCACTTCTACATCGCTCAATCCAAAATTCATATGTGCTTTCAGATACCGTTCTACTTCTACCTGTATCTTACTGCATGCCTGCAATGCTTTTTCCATACATACTGCGTTTTCTTCTTCCTTTTCAAACAAAAGAATAAAATTATATTCTGCAGTTGCTGTATTATAATCGCTCAAAACATGAATTCCAAAATCATTAAAAATTTCCTCAAAAATATTGATGCATGCAAATTCCTCTATCCATTTATCTCCTGTATGGATTTTATTTTCTCCAACAACTTTTCGCCCTACACACACAATATATTTCTCTATTGTCAGATTCAGAGATTCTGCCTGCTCTTTTACAACTCCTTTTCCCTGGATTCTTCCATACAGAAGATTTCCCGCAAATTTGGATCTCAGCTGCGGAACTGACCTGTTGAAATATTTCTTCAGATCCCGGATTTCCTGCTGTTTTTCCTTCCTTGCATGAATTTCCCCTGCAATCCGGGCAGCCATTGCCTTTAACTCATCATAGTCCACCGGTTTGAGAAGATATTCTTCCACACCAATGCTGATTGCTTTCTGAGCGTAGGCAAAACTGTCATATCCTGTCAGTATCACTATAACCGCATCGGGATAAATCTCATGTGCTTTTTCTGCAAAATCCAGTCCATCCATTCCCGGCATCTTCACATCTGTAAGGATCAGATCCGGTTTCGCCTGCTCCAGTTTCTCCAGCCCTTCCAATCCGTTCCTTGCAGTTGCGGATATACGGTATCCATAATCGCTCCATGGAAACGAACATAAACCATCCAGAATAATATATTCATCATCTAATATCATTACCTGCAATTCCATTATCTCTCGTCTCCCCTTTTTTTGTTATTTTCATTAACAGGTTCATCACATTTCCTGTAGGTAACTCCGACATTACCGTTCATCGGGATTTCCAGTATTACCTGTGTTCCCTTCCCCGGTTCTGATGTAATGCTCATCCTTGCCTTGTTCTGATATACATAATCCAGTCTCTTTCTCACCGCATACACTCCCAGATGAGTATGTGTCCGCTCTGCTTCATGATCTGGCTCTTCCTCTGTCCCCATCAGTTTCTCCAACTGCTCCTGTGACATTCCAACTCCATCATCCTTTACTGTAAATACTGCCATTCCATCTGTAATTTCTCCTGAAACATAAAGGAAACAGTCCCATGTCGCATTTTCCACACCATGAACTACCGCATTTTCCACCAGTGTCTGAATAGTCATCTTCGGAATCTCTAATTCATTTAATCTCTCATCCACTTCAATATAAGATGTAAATTTATCTCCATATCTGGTTTCCTGTATGTAAAGATAATCCTGTACATATTTTATTTCCTCACGAATATAAACCATACTTCTTTTATTGCTGATACTTGCACGCATCAGACTGCTGATAGAAGTAACCATACGACAAATATTATCCTCGCCCTTCTTTCGCGCCATCCAGTTGATCGTATCCAGTACATTATAAAGAAAATGCGGATTAATCTGTGCCTGCAAAGCCTGGAATTCAATATCTTTGTTAACTGTTTCCATCTCCACAACCTGTTTTATCAGCTGCTCTATTTTCTCTATCGTCTGGTTGAAAACAGAATTCATGGCTCCAATCTCATCCCTTCTTCCTTCCGGAAGACGGACAGAAAAGTCACCCTCCGCAAACTGCTGCATTGCTTTACTTGTACGCTTGATCGGACCGGCGATTCCCTTTGCCAGAATATTAGCAAGAAAAATACACAACATCAAACTTGCCAGAATAAGCATGATTGTCGTTTTCTGTAATCCTCTAGCTGTTTTCTGTAAGAAACTCATAGGAATCATTCCTACAACTGTAAGTCCTGTGTCAGAACTTCTCTGATATACACAGTCATAACCCTGTCCATCTGCAGTAAACAGAAAATCTCCTGTGTTACCTGATATTTTTTCTATCCAGCTTCTGTCACTGATTGTCGCATCATTCTCTGCACTCTCTATCAGAACATTTTTGTCACTGTCCAGAAGAAAAATATGTGCAGACAAAGAATCTCTGGCTGTGATCGTCATTTTTTTCAGATAGCTCAGCTTAATAGATGCTCTCAATATTCCCACTGGCTTCATAGTCAGAGAATCTTTGATCTGCTTTGCCATATACATCAGGCCTTCCTCAGAAGCATTATAATAAATACAGCGTCCTTTTGCCTGCTCCGCCAGTTCACAGGATGTCTGAGCGGTATTTTCATTAATCTCATGATTATTTGCCAGCAGATGATTTGCTCCGTTATAACCATACAGCTGGATATCATTCATATAAATACTTGTATATCCCTGCAAAAGCAGCCTTCTGATCTGCCCTGATCTTGAATAATAGGAATACAGCTCTGTGCCATCCGATTTATATGGTTCATCAGACTCCAATTCCTCCTGAACCGTATTGTTATTTGCAATATACTCAAATGAATTCCTCACCATATCAAAATAATGATCCAAATTCACCGACAACTCATTTACCACTCCCGCAGACTGCCTCCTTGTCTGTTCTGTCACAATTGAAGATGCAGACATATACTGCGAAACACTGGCAGCCAGCAAAACAACCAATGCTACCCCTAACGTACAATACAGAATTTTTCTCTGTATTGACAGATTAATATACCACTTCTTTAAATTTTTCATCTCTCTTTTCCCTTTAATACCCCTTTATTTTTCCCGTTTTTCACTGCTGCGATCTATTCCGGACAGCAAAAAAGCCGACACACTGCTTCCAGTCAATGTATCGGCTTTACTGCTTCATTTTATTATGTTCGGAATTTTATTATGTAGGTATATTCCGTAACTTTTTCTGTTTTACAGATACTGACTGAATTCCACTTTTTCCTTATTCGGACCCTCAATGGTAAAGAATTTTACACCATTTTCCCAGAATGGCAGGAAATGAATGGTATCCTGTGTGGAGTTTAAACCAGCTTCATTAATATACTGGAAAATCTCCTCAATGTCTCTCACATCAAGCGCAACATGATCAATCGCCCCATGCTCCATCTTCGCCGCATGATTCTCATAAGTCTCCACAACCAAAGTTCCCAGCTTCAGAAAAACAACCTTCTCATTCGCTTCCTCATTCACAGTCTCAAACGCCGTCTCAAATCCCAGCTTATGATAAAACTCCACCGTTTTGTCAATATCATTCGTCGGAATCCCGATATGCTGTACACCTGTTGAATAGTTCTTTAAGTCCATAATCATTTGCTCCCTTCTAGTCAATCGGATATTCGCAATCCGCTTCTGCTACATGGCTCATTTTTCTACAATATACTCAGAAAACAATTTAATTGTCAATAGCCGTTATAAATTCTTTTTATTTGCTTTTCTATTTTGTACAAAATTCCCATGACATAGAACTCTAATACCTGATAAAATAAATACGACATAAAATGTCGCTTACCCAATGTCAGACGAGTAGGCGGCATTTTTGCATTTATATGGAGTTTTTGTTACTACCCACTCCAGGTCCTGATTGTCGGACCACTCTGCCGCTTCATCTTCCGCCACCTATTCGCCACCACAGCCCAGGATTAGGAAAACTCACCTGTTTAAATAATATAAAAACCATCCTGTTTCTAATCATATCAATGATATCATACAGGATGGTTTTTTATATTTTTATTCATAAAACCAGACAGATACTCGCAATCCAATTTCGCTACTTACTTAATTCGGTTAAATTCTGTTTCTGAGAATCTCCGTTTTACATCTGTGTATTTTATCGATTTTACTATAACTAATTCCAACACCTAAAATCTCACCAGTATATTTCGGTAATTCACCTAATTTTCCCATAAACCGTAGCATATAATCCTTATCTCTAATCTGTTCAATGGCTTCTTCCGGTGTATGGTCCACTTTTAATTCTAAAATAATACATGTGTCCGATCTGTCTTCTGGATAAAAAATAAAATCAACAAACCCCTTCCCTGACTTATCCTCTCTCTCCACACGGTATCTATCTCTCGCTGCCAAATAAACAAGATTCACAACCACTGATAATTCTGTTTCATTATTGTAAGAAAGGATTGGGGTCTCTGTATTGTGAACATAAGCCAATATATTCTCCATAGTTTCTGTATCCCCATGAAGTGTGGCCTCCAGCATACGCTCAGATTCTTTCGCCAATCTGTATACATATCCCAATGAAGCTTCTTTCTGAACCATCTCATCAAATTTGTCCATCAATTCTTTATTAGGAATATACACCTTTCCATTATAGTAGCTTAAAAAACCATATACTACCATGGCAGATAAAATTTCTTCTCTGGTCAGCAGATTCAGAGAAGTGGCCGCATACTCCTGAATCTTCGCCTTGACACCCTCACCAGAAATCATAAGCGCAATATCTTTACGCACATCTGCAATATTATTCTCAACGTAATAGAATATTTCATCATATGGTCCTGAACTTGTCCAGTAACTGCCCAGATTATTATTCTCTAAGGCTGCCACAACCGATCTTGGATTATACATTCTCTCCCCATTTTTAGTAAAATATCCATCATACCATTCACGTAATCCTTCCCTGGTCACATTCAGCGTTTCTTCTTTTCCGGCATTGTTCTCGCAATATCTTTCATAAAGCATATCAACTTCTTTATCTGAAAATCCAAATACATTACCAAACTTAGACTCCGAAGCCATCGTATACTCCATGAACATGTTTAATTCAGATCCACTGGAATACTTGGCGATTGGTAATATCCCCGTCATATATGCCAATGCAACATACGGCTTATCCTTTAACAATCCCTTCAAAAATAGCAAATACGACTTTTTATCATCCTCCGTCACAAACGGCATATGGAACACAGAATCCCACTCATCAAAAACAAAAATAAAGCGTTCTTTTTTTTCTGCAAAAATTCTCAGTAGATCTTCTCTTACAGAACCACCCTCACGAAAAACAATCTCCGGATATCCCCGCCTTAAATCTTCCCTTAAAGTTTCTTTAATTGCGTCTATATACTCTTTATAACTGCTACATTCATCATCAACTACACTAAAGTCAATATAAATTGTATTATACTGGTTCAAGTACTTTCTATAATCAGCAATCTCCGAAATATTTAGTCTGCCAAATACATCCTCTGCATCAATATCCTTTCCAAAAAAAGCTCCGATCATATTTGCCATTACCGTTTTTCCAAATCTGCGGGGACGTGTCACACACACATGACGATTTCCAACCTCTGCCAACGGAATCAGCTCTTTCAGCATCCGCGACTTATCCACAAAATATGCACTGCTTACTTCACTTTTGTACAACGTATACGGAGATACACTATTTAAATAAATCCCCATGCTAACAGTCTCCTTTCTGAGCAATTTTCCTTTTCTTCTTTGCTACTCTCAAAATATCATAAACAATATAAAACTGCAATCAACATCCAACTTATATCTTCTATTTTATTTTCTCAAAAACATCACACGAGCCATAGCCAGCATCGCAATCCCCACCATCACCAACGGCAGAAATCCATCTATATACCCCTTCCACTTCTCCAAATCATAGTAAATCATATAACAATACAAACTCGCCACGACTACAATCAAGGTCAACACCACAAACAACGATGAGACTCCGTCCGAAAACATGCAACAGAAACTCCAGCTGAAAATAATCCACTGGCATACAGCGTATCAACTGTGACTAGATTCAAAACCGCCCATCCGATAATCAGAAACAACTCCGTCGTCACCATACGATGAAAAATAATATTACTGATTACCAACAAAACAACATAACCAATCACACCACCAGCCAGAATCCACCCAACAGGAATTCCTGCACGCACTTTCTCTGCCTGAAAAATGCCCTGCGCCATCCAGTTTACCGCCATAATCCCACAAGCCGCCGTCGCCACCAGCAAAATCCCCGACAGCCACAACGGAACATGTCTCTCCGGATAAAAAGCCACACCCCACCAAACCAGATAACACCCCGAACAGGCTGCAAGCATCAAAATCCCTTTAAACAACGTCCCCATAGCCGTTCCATAATTTGAAAACATCCTATCACTCCTCTAGAATACCTATAAATCATCTTATATATTTATAATTGTAAATCTTTTCTCTAACAGAATCAACATCTTTACATCCAGCATTGCAGTCATTACTGTTCCCTCTTACACAGCCAATCCCCAACGCGAAGCAGCATCTCTCTGCAGGCATGTGAGGTTCACACAGATAACATCCTTTGTGCAAAAAAACTATCACAGCCAGTTCTCAGCGCGAAGCAGCATCTCTCTGTGGGTGAATTTGGAGGGGGCTTAGTAACTCTTAGGTGGGGGAAATTCGCGTTATGAAGAAAAATAGCAACCTGTCTGAGCGGAGTCTGCAACGGAGCGAGTTTTGCATTTTTCTTCATGCTTTTAGCGGATTTTCCCCACCTTAGAGTTACTTAGCCCCTAGAACTGAACCTGCAGAGAGATGCTGCTTCGCGCGTCCCTTATTGTCTGTGTACGCCCCACACCAACAAACCTCCCCCAAATACTTACAAAAACCTCTTGACTTTCAAAACAAACAGCGTTAAAATTGCTTTAGCTTTTTAAACAGCTAAACCTATAACGCATAAATTCAACGAAGGGAACCAGTAAAAACAGTCCCCCTGTCCCCAGAGAGCTGCAGTCCGGTGAAATGCAGCGACAGACCTGTTTCGAATATCATCCCCGAGAAGGAAAGCCGAACCTTGAATACAGCCATCACAGATATCGCCGCATTCACAGTAAGCTTCCCCGGCCGCCCCCCGTTACAGGAGCCGCGTATATCGGTACGTTGCAGAATCGTACTTGTTTCAAAGGTGAAACAGGGTGGTTACGGAATATCATATGTCCGTCCCTGCGTGGGGCGGACTTTTTTTATGTCAAAAATGCCCTGACACACGAGACATACTTTCTTTTCCAGGCTGTCGATCTGAAACCGAAACACTACCTCTGCTTTTTGAAAACAGCAGAATTCACCACAGATGAATCTGCCCTACATTTCGAAAAACAGCAGCAAATTTTTTGAGAGGAGTAGAGAGCATGAAAATCTACAAAAAAATCATGAACGCACTGGCTGCAGTAGAAAAAATCGTCCTTGTGATCTCCACACTACTGATCCTAGTGCTGACTGTGGGAAACGTATTTTCCCGTAAAGTCATCCACCGTTCCTGGTCCTTCACAGAAGAACTTGTAGTAGCGGTATTCGTACTCATCACCCTGCTGGCAGCCGCACTGGCCTGCCGCGAAGGAGAACTGGTCAGCCTGACACTGGTCACAGACCGTCTTCCAAAGAAGCTGAAGAAACCATCCGTGATCCTGATCACAGTCCTGAGCATCATCTTCAGCGTCATCCTTTTCAAATACGGAATGGACAAGGTAATCACTCAGCTTCAGAATGGAAAAAGAACCTTCGTATTAAACTGGCCTGAATGGATCTTCTGGTCCTTCGTACCCATCGGTGCAGGATGCATGATCCTTCACTTCATTGAATTCTGTCTGGACTTCTGCTGCAAAACCGACAGTGCCAAAAATACCGACAACAGCACAAAAAGTAACATGAACACAATCACAACAGACAAAAAGGAGGCCAAATAAATGATCAGTGCAATCTTATTTATCTCCTTCTTCATATTCCTGATCCTGGGTGTACCCATCGGAATCTGCCTCGGACTTTCCTCCGTATGCGCAATCCTCTACTCCGGTACATCTCTGACGATCGTAGCAACCAACATGTACTCAGGAATCAGTAAATTCCTGCTCCTGGCAATCCCATTCTTCGTACTGTCAGGAAACATCATGGCAAAAGCCGGTATCTCCAAGCGACTGATCAAATTCGTTGATACCTGTGTAGGGCACAAAAAAGGCGGTATCGCCATCGTATGTGTTATCGTAGCCTGCTTCTTCGGCGCGATCTCCGGTTCCGGCCCTGCAACTGTTGCAGCCCTTGGCGCCGTACTGATCCCTGCAATGGTAGAACAGGGCGGTTTCTCCGCACCATTCTCCACAGCACTGATGGCAACCTCAAGCTCCATCGCCATTGTTATCCCGCCAAGTATCGCCTTCGTTGTATATGCCTCCATCACAGGCACATCCATCGCAGATATGTTCATGGCAGGTATCGTACCAGGTCTTCTTATGGGCGTGGCACTGGTAATCGTAGTAATGCTGGAAGCAAAGAAACACAACATCAAACCATCCAGAGAAAAAGCCTCAGGCAAAGAACGCTGGGACGCTTTTAAAGATGCTTTCTGGGGATTCCTGATGCCGGTCATCATCCTGGGCGGTATCTACGGCGGTATTTTCACACCAACAGAAGCAGCAGCCGTATCCGTTGTATACGGACTCTTCGTAGGTATGGTCATCTACCGCGAAGTTTCCATCCGCGATATGTTTGACATTCTGGTAGACTCAGCAAAGACAACCGGCGGTATCATGCTCATCGTAGCAAGTGCCTCTCTGTTCTCCTTTGTATGTACCAAATTCGGTATTGCAGATGCAGCCTCCAATTTACTTGGAAGCATCGCACACAATCAGTTTACCTTCCTGCTGATCGTAAATATCATCTTCCTGATCGCAGGATGCTTCATCGATGCAAACTCTGCTATGTACATCTTCATTCCGATCATGCTTCCTGTATGTAAGGCTCTTGGATACGATATAGTAGCATTCGGTGTTATGGCAACTGTAAACCTTGCAATCGGACAGGTAACTCCTCCTGTAGGTGTAAACCTTTTCGTAGCAATCAGCATCAAGATCAAAAAAGGTCTGGAAGTTACTCTGCAGGAGATCTCAAGGGCAGTTGTGCCAATGATCGCAGCCTGCGTTGCAGTTCTTCTGATCGTTACATACATCCCAATCACCTCCACTTTCCTTCCGAAAGCTCTTGCAAAAGAAGGCTCCTACACAGGTGATCAGTCCTCCGCTTCCTCTGACACAGCTTCCAAGGAGGCAGGAGACGGCAATAACTCCTTTGACACAATCGCAGATTACAGCGACCTTGACTGGCCGGAAATGACCTGGAACTTTACGTGTTCCACGACAGAAACCAGTACCTGGGCACAGGCAGGCCGCAAGTTTGGCGAGCTTATGGATCAGGCAACGGGCGGCAAGGTCAAAGTAGATGTTTACGCAGCCGATCAGCTGACCGGTGGAAACCAGTCTGAGGGCATCCAGGCACTGATGAACGGCGATCCGGTGCAGATTTCGATGCACAGCAACCTGATTTATTCGGCATTTGACCCGCGGTTCAATGTTGTATCACTGCCGTATCTGTTTGATTCTGTTGAGACAGCGGATGCAGTCTTAGATGGTCCGGCGGGCGACAAGCTGGTTGAGCTCCTGGAAAGCTATGGCCTGCATTGTATGGGTATGGCGGAGAATGGTTTCCGTCAGCTGACCAACAGCAAGCAGGAAGTAAAAACCGTCGATGATATGAAGAACCTGAAAATCCGTGTCGCAGGAAGCAACCTGCTGATGGAGTGCTACAAACGCTGGGGCGCCGATGCCACCAACATGAACTGGTCCGAGACCTACACGGCCCTGCAGCAGAAAACCGTAGAACCCGCTTCCGGCGATTGATGCGGCGAGTGTACAGGAAGTACAGAAATATGTTTCCCTGTGGAACGCAAACTATGACTGTCTGTTCTTCTGCATCAACCAGAAGCTGTATGACAGCCTGACGCCGGAGCAGCAGGCGGTTGTTGATGAGGCAGGCCGTAAGGCGGTTGCTTACGAGCGTGAGATCAACCGTGCAGGCGATGATGCAGCAGGTCTGGCTATTTCCGAGACAATGCGTTCCCAGATCAATGGTTTAAACCAGGCTGTAAACAACGCAAACGATGCGATCGGTCTGATCCAGACAGCAGAAGGTGCTATGACAGAGACCCACTCCATGCTTCAGCGTATGAAGACTCTGACTACCCAGGCAGCAAATGGTACTTATACCACAACTGCAAGAAATAACATCAAGGCTGAGATTGATGCACTGAATAAAGAAATTACCCGTATCGCTACTACTACAGAGTTCAACGGTGAGAAACCTTTAAATCCTGAGGCTAAGAATACGAACCTGACTTTCTTCATCGGTGCTTCTGCAGCTACAGCCAACGCAATGACTTGCACAGATGACTATGACAGCGAAAGCATTAACTATTGATCAGATCAAAGTTGATTCTACAACGAATGCATTCAAGGCAATGGCATCTGTAGATGCTGCAATTGAGAAAGTATCTACTTACCGTGCGACCCTTGGTGCTGCCCAGAACCGTCTGGAGCATACGGTAAACAACCTGAAGGTAACTTCTGAAAATATTACATCAGCGGAAAGCCGTATCCGTGATACTGATATGGCAGATGAGATCACAGCTTATACAAAG
>ERZ773106.2029-NODE-2029-length-12550-cov-3.433133_pt1 | contig 12550 bp, 7 predicted proteins | sample MGYA00580572_ERZ773106 | MGnify/ENA primary metagenome ERZ773106 (study PRJEB29015, sample SAMEA2737868) | human gut metagenome | biome: human gut; feature: human-associated habitat; material: faeces | place: China | collected 2012 ... | reverse complement strand
AGGAACGGCAAAATTTTTTACACTTCTATTACTTCTTTATCGCACATCAGTAAAGGGCGCCTGCTTACAGCAGACGCCCTTTTGCTTTACGCATACGCTTTGATAATTTCCCGTATCATACGAACATTGTCCTTGGTGTGCAGGGCGTTTGGAGCCTTGTATTCCAGCAAACAGCAGGGAATGTTCAGCTTTTTGTGTACCCAACCGATGGCGTAGCCTTCGTTTGCGGCATAGACGCCGTCTTTCATTTTGTTTAAGTGCAGGGTGCGATTGACGATTTGGCACAGCTTTTTGGTGCCTAAGGTTTCGTTAAGCCAGCCGTGGGCATTGATGTACACATTGGGCTTGCTGCGGAGAATAAAGTCTCGCAGGGCACGGGTCTCTTTGCCCTTAAACGGACCGAAATCCCGGTTTATATCAATATGCGCGGCGGTGCAGCGCCCAAAGGCATTCTTGCCGGAGCGTTGTGCGTTTTTGCCGGCAATGGCACCGTCCGGATTGGCGCAGGGTACAATAACCAATCGGTAATTGCCCAATTCCTCCGGGTGGGAAGCAAAGTGGGCTATCAAGTGGTTGGCAATGGCAGTCAGACGCTGCCCGTCTCTGGCATAATCGTCCTCAAAGCCGTGGATGGCAAAGTCAATAAACAGCGTCTTTTTGTACTTGCCGTTTGCCGGGGTGATGATATAGCCTTCCAAATTGCGATTTTGTACGGATTTGCCATAAACCACTTGGGTCACATGGTTGTGGTCTAAGGCCAACTGTGCGGCATTTGCATTCAGCGGCAGCGCCTTGTTTTGTACGCGAACGGTAACCTGTGCCGTAACACCATTATAGGTGCGTACGGTCAGTTTGGTTTTGCCGTTGGCTTTGCCGGTAATGTAGCCTTGCCGAGTGACTGTGGCAATGGCAGAATCCCGGGTTTTGTATGTAACGGTGTAGGCTGCGGTGCCACGGGCAAATTGCAGCTTTATCTTATGGTTGTTGGCACCCTTTTGGATAATCACATCGCCGCCTTTAACGGCTAATTTGGTGGGAGCGGCCTTAACCGTAACGGTACAAGCGGCGGTTTGGCGTCCGTAACGCACGGTCACTTTGGCTGTACCGATTTTCTTGGCGGTAACCACGCCGGATTTGCTAACGGCCAGTACGCTTGTGTCTGCTGAGCGATAGGTGCAGTCGGTAGGGTGGATACGAGAATTATTGAATTGAATACAAGCGGCTTTTTCGCCCAAGCCCAGCGCAACGGTGGTGCGCTTTAATGTTAGATTTTCTGCAGCATAGGCTGTGCAGGTGTTGCTGAGCAAAAACATCAGCAGCAATAGTGCTGCCGCTATGGAAGTGCGGTGCTTCATAACAGAATCTCCTTTTTTCTGATTTGGCAGCGACCCGGGTGCCACTACTGTAACAGTGTATCATTTCTTGCAAAGTGTGACAAGTTGTTTGCGTTTTTTGCCGTATTTTGATATTTGCGTTTATACGCTGCGGTTTTGTGTACGGCAAAGTGCTGCAAAATTGTGCCGCAAATGCAAAAAAATTTGTTTTTGCGTTTATTGCGCCGCTTTAGACTTTGTGGTAAAATAAAGCCGAGGTATTTGATTATGGAGCATCTTTGGAAACAGAATTTGCGGCAGATTGAGCCGTATGTGCCCGGGGAGCAAAGCAGCGACCCGGATCGGATCAAGCTCAATGCCAATGAGAACCCGTATCCACCGGCCCCCGGCGTGGAGGCGGTGCTGCGCAGTTACGACCCGGCAGCGCTGTGTCTGTACCCGGACGCCAACGCCCGGCTGCTCAAGGCGTCCATTGCCCGCCACTACGGCGTGGCACCGGAGCAGGTATTTGTGGGCAACGGCTCGGACGATGTGCTGGCACTGGCCTTTCAGTCCTTTTTTAACAGCGACAAGCCCATTGCCTTTCCGGATATTACTTACAGCTTTTACCCGGTGTGGTGCCGGCTGTTTCATATTCCTTTTGTAACCTACCCGTTGACGGCGGATTTTCGCATAGATCCGGCGGATTACGCGGTGCCTAACGGCGGCGTGGTGCTGCCCAATCCCAATGCCCCCACCTCTATCGGTGAGGACCTGCCCTTTGTGCAGGCGCTCTTGGAGGGCAATCGGGATGCTGTGGTGATTATTGATGAGGCCTATGCGGACTTTGGCGGCGTCAGCGCCGTGCCGCTGCTGGCGGACTATCCCAATTTGCTGGTGTGCGGCACATTTTCAAAATCCCGCTCACTGGCCGGGCTGCGGCTGGGCTTTGCCATCGGCAGCGCGGAGCTGATCGGTGTGTTGGAAGCAGTGAAGAATTCCTACAACAGCTACACGGTGGACAATTTGTCTCTGCTGTGCGGTGCGGCTGCTATGGATGATGAGGCGTATTTTGCCAAGACCACGGCGGCGGTGATAACCACCCGGGAGCGAGTGCGCCGGGCGCTGGAGCAGATGGGCTTTTCCGTATTGCCCTCCCGCACCAACTTCCTTTTTGCAACGAAGGACGGCGCGTCTATGCGGGAACTGTTCCTCTATTTGAAGCAAAGACATATTTACATTCGCTATTTTGACCTGCCGCGGATTGACAATTATGTGCGTATTACCATCGGTACCGACGCACAGATGGACGCATTTTTGCAGGGAACGGAGGCTTTTTTGCGTGGAGAATAAAAAAGTTGCGCTGATCTTCTTGTATTTTATCGGTGCCATTCAGCTGGTGGCCGGTGTGTACACCCAGCTGGTGGGGTTGTTTCATTGGGACTTTATGTCCCTGTTCCCGGTGGTGGAGATGGGCACCCAGCAGATCTTGTATTTGAATTTGCTGGCGGTGTTCCTGGTGACCACGCTGATCCATATTGTGGTGGCGGCGCTGGTCAATGACGGCAGCTACGGCCCACTTGATGTGCTGCAGGCTTGCCCGCCGCTGACCGTCGTGGTGCCGCTGGTGCTCTTTGGCATTTCCATTTATACCACTCTGGGCGCTACCTCGGCGGGGGAGCGGGTGTTCTGCCTGGCTGTGTCCGCTTTGTATATTCTTGCCTGCTATATTAGCGTGGGCTGCATTGCCGCTGTGCGAGATATGGAAGATTAAACAAGAAAACAGACAGAAAAGGACCTCTGTGTGCCAAACACAGAGGTCCTTTTTTATGCTTTATTTACCGAGAAAGAGTACCAACAGCAGTGCCACTACGGCAATACCGCCCAAGGCGGCAAAAATTTTAACTGCTCGGGATACCGCGTCATACACATTGGTGGGCATGATTTGGAAGAAAGCAAAATGCAGCGGCTCTTGCAGCTTTTTGCCTACCAAGTCCCGGTAGCGCAGGTCCTGGGTGGACAGGCTGCCGTCTCGGTGCAGCGCAATGGTGCGCACGCCTCGATCCAGTCCCGGGCCGTACACATGGAACCCGGCACCCTGGGTGTAGCCCACATCAATGCCGCGAATGTCACCGTGGAAGGCATTGTTGTGGTCGTGGCCGAAGTACAGACCCTTCACTTCGCCCTTTTCGCAGAAGGCGTCAAACTCGCCGCTGTTTTCCTGCGGATCAGCAGGCGACTCTTTCATAAAGCCCTCTTTGTCTACCCGCTTTCTGTTTAGCACAAACCACTCCTTGGCGTGGGTGCGGAAACCTTGTACCGCGCCTTTGGTGGACTTTTTCACCTGCGTGAGCAGGTCAAACACCTCACACACGGGAATGTGCTGAATGACAACGGAGGGAATGGTGTGGCCGTATTGTTTTTCATAACTGTCGCGTACGCCCCGATACCAGTCAATCTGGTTCTGATGCACATGGTCGTAGCCCACTTTCAGGCTGGAATGACTGTCGATCAGGTAAAGCAGATAGCCGGGCCGGTCGCCGTCGGCGATCTCCAACACGCAGTTGCCCACACCGTCCACGCCGGGGGTATCCTCCCCAATAAAACCGGGGATCTCTTTGTAGATTTCAAATTGGGCACGGTTGTCCAGCCCCACCTGCCGATCGTGATTGCCAAAGCAGATGGCAAAGGGCAGATGCCGCTCCACCACCGGGGCGGTCAGCTCTTTCAGCACCCGGCGCACCTGGTTTACATCACCGTGGAACCCGCGCCCCCAGATCTGGTCACCGCTGTATACCACCAGGTCCGGCTCCTCTCGATCCAAGGCGGCGTTGATCAGCGCCAAGGTGTCCGGGCTGACCTTGCGGCCCTCTTGCGTATCTGCAATTTGCAGGATCTTAAAGGTGTCGTTCTTGAATGTCAACTTCATATTTATTCTCCGTTCTCAGGAATTTTGCCTTTTTTCTAATTTTAACACAAGAAAGCCTTGACGGCAACGCTTTTTCAAATTATAATATGAAGTGCTGTTACGGCAAGTACATCCGCCCGTGGCGAAGCTGGATATCGCAGCAGATTCCGATTCTGAAGGCCGGGGGTTCGAATCCCTCCGGGCGGACCATAAACGCGGCAAGCGTCTTTACGATGCTTGCCGCGTTTTATTTTTTTGCCACTTTCCGGTGCGTGTATCGGCAAAAAAAGCACACGATAATAGCGCCGACAGGCTGGACAGCTTTGTAAATAGGCGATTTGATTCTTTTACATTATATATAAGAGAGTTCTTGATTTCATCCGGAAGCTATGTTATACTGAGTATGAACGAACGGTCAGTAAAGTTAGAAACGAATAACTAGAAATTTTGGAAAAACTGACCGGGTGCCGTTCTTGCCGATTTTGCCCCCATTTTTGAATTTTGAACGGAGGTAAGAAGATGAAAACAGGAAAGAAACGACTCACGGGTACACTTTTGGCGCTTTGTGCCGCTTTGTTGGTGCTTTGCATCGTGCTTGCCATAGGATGGAGCAAGACGGCAAAAACCAACACCGCACTGCCGGAGGTACGGAACAACGGCACGGCGGTTCAGTGGAAATACAGAGATGAAACCGATTGGCGCGACCTTGTGGCGCTTACCGAGCTGCGGGGTGTTGCCGGAGAAAACGGCAGGGACGGAGCCAATGGCGAGAATGGCACCGACGGTAAGAACGGAATAAACGGTACAAACGGAAAAGATGGTATGAACGGCGTTGATGGCACAGACGGGCAAAACGGTATCGACGGTAAAGACGGCACAAACGGCGAGAATGGCACCGACGGTAAGAACGGAATAAACGGTACGAACGGCAAAGATGGTATGAACGGCGTTGACGGCACAGATGGGCAAAACGGTATCGACGGTAAAGACGGCGTGGACGCCAAAAATATAGAAGTGCAGCGAGCCGAAACCCACATACAGTGGCGTTACGAGGGTGGCGAGTGGCAGAACCTTGTTGCGATCGCCGATATAGAAGGCCCTGCCGGGCAGAACGGTAAGGACGGAGCAAACGGAAAAACACCGGAATTCCGTGTGAGCGAAAACACATTGCAATGGCGCTATGTCGGCGATGAAATATGGCTGAACCTGTACGACCTTACCGCATTAAAAGGTACGGATGGCAGAGACGGCGTTGACGGCAAGGATGGCATAAACGGAAAAGACGGCGCCGCCGGTAAGGACGGAACAAACGGACAAAACGGCTCTGACGGCAAAGACGGTAAAACACCTTTTATCGGCGAAAACGGCAACTGGTGGATCGGAGAAATCGACACCGCCGTAAAAGCCGCAGGCATTGACGGCACAGACGGTGTTGACGGCGACAAGGGCGAAAAGGGCGACCCCGGCGACAAAGGCGACAAAGGCGATAAGGGCGACAAGGGTGACAAAGGCGACAAAGGCGACAAAGGCGACCCCGGTCAGAACGGCGGAAGCTTCGGGTACTTTGCAGCAAACGGCAGAGTATACAGTTGGGGAACACCGCTTCCGTTCAATGTAAAAAACGAAAGCGGAGATTTGATCTCCTATAACTCATCAAGCAAAACAATCACCCTTTCAAAAGGTCACACATACAGTATGGTGTTCAGCGGAACGGTTATGATCAGCGCTAACGGTAACTATAAGTTGTGCGGTGCATCACTCATTGACGGATATAACAGTTCTGAAATGATGCTTGAGACGCGAACCTATGTGAGTATGATTGATGACGGTCAAGGTGCAAGACTTGGTATGTCGTATAACACGATATACCGTTCCGAAGCGGATATTGCTTTGACATTTCAATATACAAATATGCTCTTCCAGAATACCAATTTTACCGACAGTCAGTACAACATAACCATTATTGCTCTTGACTGAGCCGACCTATACGGAAACGGAGGTAGCAAGAAATGAAAAAACGAATACTCAGTATCCTGCTCGCCCTATGTATGCTGTTCTGCCTTGTGCCGACTACGGCGTTTGCCGCGGGTGAGACAAACAGGAAAGTCGAAACGGAACAAGAGCTTGTCAATGCGCTGGCGGACAGCAGCGCAGACATCATCACGCTGAAAAATGACATTGCAATCGGCACGACCCTGACCGTCCTCCGCAAGGTCACCCTCGATCTCAACGGCTATGTTCTGAAAATGACCGGCAGCGGCAGCGTTATTATCCTCGATAATAAGAGCGGCATCACCGGCGACCTGACCCTTATCGACAGCAATCCCACGGCGGAGCACAAATTCAAGGTTAACGGCGCAGAACCTTGGGTGCTGGACAACAGCGGTACAGAGACCGTCTATGGTGGCATCATCACAGGCGGCACGGGCAGCCGGATCTTCTTCTCCAACGGGGTGGAAGGCGGCGGCGTGATCATCGGCAGCGGTGCACTCACCATGAACGGCGGCAATATCGTCGGCTGCATAGCCAATGAAGGCGGTGGCCTGTTCCTCTCAGACGGTTCGTTCACCATGAACGCCGGCAGCATTGTCGGCTGCTCAACACCGGACAGATTAACGACCGGAGAGGCCTTTCACGGCGGCATATACGCTTTTGGTCCGATGGCGAACAGAGATACAACCGGCGTGATCACGTTGACCGGCGGCCTGATCAAAAACAACGGCAGATACGCTATCAATGCTGCGTATCATACCACAATTTACGCCAACGGCGGCGAGGTGTACGGTGGGGTTTACCTAAATCAGTCAAGTAAGATCACCTGTCTTGCAGAAGATAACGGTATTACCGCCTTCAAAGGCAAGACGGTGATCGGCGGAACTTCCAGTGTATATCCAAGCCATGTTGACTGGGGCCTCTTCTACGGCGGTCTGGATATTTACGGCAATACGACCGGCGTCATCGTGACTTACAAGGACGGCGACAGTGAATACGCAAAGCAGGTTCTTCCCTCCGGCACTCTCGCGACGCGTCCCGATGCTCCCGCCGCCACACCGGGCTATACCTTCGGTGGCTGGAACAAGGCCGACGGCACGGCGTGGGATTATGCAAGCGATAAAGTCACCGATAACATAACATTGTATGCAAAATGGGCAGCGAACACCTACACGATTACCTTCGACACCGCCGGCGGCAGTGAAATTGCCCCGATTACGCAGGAGTACGGCACGGTAATTACCGCACCTGAAGCCCCGACAAGAGAAGGATATACCTTTATCGGCTGGGATAAGGAAATTCCCACGACTATGCCCGCTGAAAATATGACTGTCACCGCGCAGTGGGAAATCAATCGGTACACAATAACCTTCGACACTGCAGGCGGCAGCGAAATTACTCCGATTACACAGGACTACGGTACGGCAATTACCGCGCCCGAAGCCCCGACAAGAGAGGGCTACACCTTTATCGGCTGGGACAGGGAAATTCCCACGACCATGCCTGCCGAGAATATAACGCTCAAAGCACGATGGAAAGACAGTGAAAAGCCCACGGGCGAAATTGTCATAGGCACCAACAAATGGCAGGAATTCTTAAACAAGCTAACCTTCGGCCTGTTCTTTAAGGATACGCAGGAGGTGACGATAAACGCCGCCGACAACAGTGGAACCGTGTTTATCTCCTATTTGGTGACCGATCGGGATCTTTCAGAGGCGGAACTTCAATCTCTCGTATTTAGCGGATATGAGGAGCCGTTTCGCATAGACCGAAACGGGGAATACATTGTTTATGCAATGCTTGTTGACACGAGCCTGAATATAACATACCTTCGTTCCGACCGCATAACAGTTGACAATGTTCAGCCGGTCATCGGCGGCATAGAAAACGGCAAGACCTACTGTGAAGCACAGACGGTCACCGTTGACGAAAAGTATGTGGACACTGTCACCGTAAACGGCACGGCGGTCACGCTTGACGAAAACGGCAGCTTTACCCTTGCTCCGGCGGACGGCGAGCAGAAGATTGTTGCTACCGACAAGGCCGGCAACACCGCCGAAATGACCGTAACGGTCAACGATGGGCATACCTACGGTGAATGGACATCCAACGGCGACGGCACGCATACCCGTAAATGCACGGTGGACGGCTGCAACGGGCTTGAAACAAAGGATTGTTTCGGCGGCACAGCCACCTGTACCGAAAGGGCGGTATGCGAGGTCTGCGGAAAGGCTTTCGGTGACCTGGATGGAAATCATCACGCCAACCTTAAGCATATCGACGCAAAGGCGGCAACAAAGACTGCCGGGGGCAATATCGAGTATTGGTATTGTGAAGACTGCGGCAAGTATTTTGCCGATGCCGCGGCCACCAAAGAAATCAAACAGGCAGATACCGTAACGGCCAAACTGTCGGGCACTGCCAAATCACCCCAAACCGGTGGGGACAGCGGCGTTGTGACCGCATTGCTGCTAAGCGGCGGTGCGTTCATTTGCTTGGTATCCCGCCGGAAAAAGCGCACCCACACCGTGTAAACCACACAAATCATTGCACAAAAAGAGCAGACATCATGTCTGCTCTTTTTAACACCCGGCAGGAAAGCCCTTTGCACGCTTTACAGAGAACGATGGGTATGGTAAAATGCAGGGGAGGTGAGCAAAATGTATGAACCCAGCGAAACACGCTACGAGACAATGCCCTATAACCGGTGCGGCAAAAGCGGTCTGCGGCTGCCGGCGCTGTCTGTGGGGCTGTGGCAGAACTTTGGCGTGAACAACGATTACGATACCATGAAAGAGATCATCCTGACAGCCTTTGACCATGGGGTGACCCATTTTGACCTGGCTAATAATTACGGGCCGGAGCCGGGGCGGGCAGAGATCAACTTTGGCCGCATATTCAAGGAAAATCTGCGCCCTTACCGGGATCAGTTGATTATCAGCACCAAGGCCGGGTATGAGATGTGGCCGGGCCCTTACGGTGGTCGGGGCGGCAGCCGCAAGTACCTGACTGCTTCCCTGGATCAGAGTTTGCAGCGGATGGGGCTGGAGTATGTGGATATTTTTTACCACCACTGCATGACCCCGGACACGCCGCTGAAGGAGACGGCTCTGTGCCTGGCGGATCTGGTGCGCCGGGGCAAGACCCTGTATGTGGGTATGAGCAATTATGACGGCAAGACCATGCACCGTATGTACCACAAGTGCGACGATGTGCAAGCGCCCTTTGTCATCAACCAAAATCGCTATTCCATCTTTGACCGCACGGTGGAGAAAAACAAGCTGCTGAAAGAAGCCCGGGACAAGGGCAAGGGCGTGATCTGCTTTTCGCCGCTGGCCCAGGGGCAACTGTCGGATAAATACGCCAAAGGCATCCCGGAGGGCGCCCGCCTGTTTGGCAACGAAAAGCTGCAAGCCCATGTGGGTTATGATCAGCACCGTGCCCAGCAGATTGAAAAGCTCTATCAGCTGGCAAAAGACCGGGGCGAGACTCTTTCTCAGCTGGCAATCCAGTGGCTGTGGCAGCAAAAGGGGGTCACCTCCGTGCTGGTGGGCGTGCACTCCAAGGCGCAACTGCTGGAGAATTTGGCTGCGCTGGAACAGCCTCCCCTTAGCGAGGCGGACCTGATTCGTATTGACTCTTACAGCAAATAACAGCACTTTATACAGAATAAGTAAAACAAAAGGAACGCGGCTGGCAGTCGGGTTCCTTTTCGTTTGACAGTGCCGGCGGAATATGCTACCCTTTTACCAAGAACGGCGGGCGGCGGCCCGTGATTTGGAGAGAAAAGAATGCCCTATATGCAAATGACAGAGGAGCAGTTCAAGGTTCCTGTGCTGAAAAATGTGATCTATGCCCTGCGCCTGGTGTGGCAGACGGACAAGCGCCTGCTCATCGGCTATCTGTTGCAAGAGGGGCTGTATGCGGTGTTTTCCCGCTATTTGCAGAATATTTTGTTCTTAAAGATCCTGCTGGATGTGATCACCGGCAGCGGCGACTTTCGCACTTATGTGGGGGAGCTGGCGGCGTTTGCCCTTTTGGCGCTGGTGGTGAAGGTGGCCCAGTGGGAGGGTATGCGCATGGAGAAGTGCGCGACCAAGCGGGTGCTGAAGTTGCTGAACGACCGGATCTTTGAAAAGGCACTGTCTGTGGATGTGGCCTGTTATGAGAACCCGGAATTCTACGACAAATATCAGCGGGCAACCATGGTGACCACCAATAGCTTTTTTGACCTGATCTGCTTTGATTTTTCTGCCTTTGTGGCGGATGTGGTGGCGCTGGTGTGCGTGATGGCCACCGTGGCGGCGGTGCACCCGCTGTATCTGCTGTTTTTGGTGCCGGTGTTCTTTGTGTTCGCCGTAGAGGTGTATAAGAGCAAGTGCGTCTATCGGCGGGATATGTCCATGACCGCCAACAAACGAATGCAAGCCTATGTGCAGCGCACGGTGTACCTGCGAGAGTACGCCAAGGATATGCGCACCTCCAATATCTTTGCCGTGATGGTTCGGCGTATGGAGGCGGCCACCAAGGCCAATGTGCGCATTTTGAGGGACTACGGCGTGCGGCTGTTTTTGTACAGCGTAGTCAGCAGCCTGCTTGGTGAGCTGCTGCCGGTGCTGGGCACTTATGCCTTTGCCTGCCACAGCTTTGTGCAGGGCAGCGGGCTGACTGTGTCCGGCTTTAGCGTGGTGGCCTCCGGCATTAACGCGGTGCGGGAGTCTACCCTGGACACCACCGAGTGCTTTGACGAAATGACCTTGATGGCGTTGTATTTTCAGAATTTGCGGGAGTTTTTGGACTATCAGCCCCAGGTGGTATCCGGTCCTCTGCCGGTGCCGCCGCTGGAGACGCTGGAATTTTGCCATGTGGACTTTACCTACCCGGGCACCGATCGATGGGTGCTCCACGATGTGAACTTTACCCTGCGGCAGGGCGAGACCCTGGCGGTGGTGGGCATTAACGGCGCCGGTAAATCCACGCTGGTCAAGCTGCTGCTGCGGTTTTACGACCCCACAGCTGGCCAAATTCTCTACAACGGCAAGCCGCTGCCGGAATATGACCTGGAGCAGCTGCGGGCTGCCTTTGGTACCGTGTTCCAGGATTATAAAAACTTTGCCCTGTCCGTCAACGAGAATGTGATCGGCCACGCTTGTACCCCGGCGGAAAAAGCTCTGGCAGAGCAGGCACTGCGCCACAGCGGTGTGTGGGACAAAATTGCCTCACTGCCCCGGGGGGCGGACACGGTGCTGACCCGAGAGTTTGACGAGGCGGGCACCGGCCTGTCCGGCGGCGAAAATCAAAAGGTGTCCACCGCCCGGCTGTTTGCCCGGGACTTCCAGATCGCCGTGCTGGACGAGCCAAGCTCCGCCCTAGATCCGGTGGCGGAGTATAAAATGTATGAGAATTTGCTGCAAGTGACAGAGAACAAGACGGTGATCTTTATCTCGCACCGGCTGTCCAGCGCAGTGCTCAGCGACCGCATTTTGGTGCTGGCCGACGGTCAGGTGCAGGAGAGCGGCTCCCACCGGCAGCTGATGGAGCGAAACGGATTGTATGCGGATATGTTCCGCCTGCAAGCCTCCGGTTACAAGCAGGAAGGGGGTGCCGCCGGTGCGCAAGCCTAAGCATGCGGGAGAGCACTCCATGTTCTCCAATTTATTCTACTTTTTGCGGCTGCTGTTTGCAGCCTCCCCGGCGCTGGTGATCGGCGAGCTGGCATGGGGCGTGCTGACGGTGCTGCCCGGCCAGCTGGTCAGCGTGCTGGGGGTTAAGTATGTGATCGACATTGTCACCTCCGGTCGGGACTTAAAGCGGCTGTACGCCGTGGTGGCCGGGGTGGTGGCGCTGCTTGCGCTGTGCCGGCTGGCGTCCTATTTGTATCGGGAGCTCTTTTGGAATGTGCAAAGGGAGAAAGCCTATTACCGGCTGAACCGGCGGCTGTATGCCAAGGCGGCGGAGCTGGACCTGGCGTCTTATGATGACCCGGAATTTTACAACCGCTTTATTCTGACCATTGAGTCCTCCGGCGACAACATCCAAAACCTGTTGGGCCTGGTGCGCCGGTACTTTGGCAACTTGATCTCGCTGATTGCCATTTCCTCTGTGCTGCTGACCATTGACCCGCTGTGTTTGGTGATTATTTTGGCGTCTATTTTGCTGTTTTTGCCCCTAAGCAAGGCCATTAGCAACTTGCAGGTGCAACGCCAGGTGGAGAACACCCGCTATCATCGGCGGGCAGACTACTTCCAGCGGCTGTTTTACTTGCAGGATTACGCCAAAGAGGTGCGTATGAACGGCATTGCGCCTCTGCTGATGGAGCGCTACGACCAAGCGGCGG
>ERZ773106.1990-NODE-1990-length-12771-cov-2.930560_pt1 | contig 12771 bp, 13 predicted proteins | sample MGYA00580572_ERZ773106 | MGnify/ENA primary metagenome ERZ773106 (study PRJEB29015, sample SAMEA2737868) | human gut metagenome | biome: human gut; feature: human-associated habitat; material: faeces | place: China | collected 2012 ... | reverse complement strand
CGATGTCACGCTACATAACAGCAATTTCCTATCAACTGAAAACTAATTGCGGCAAGACAATTACTGTAGTTCTCTGATGGCAGAAACCACTATGTTGTGGCTGCAAAATACTTCGTACTCTTTGACGTAATAAGCAATATGTGACGATGCATTCCCTTTGGATGCGTGAAGTTTGGGTTGTTTATTGGTATAGGGGGATGGGTGTCTGCTGTGCATCCCGATAGTATAGTATACTAGCATTTTGAAAATTACTCAACTTTCCTTTTTACTATAGGGCGAAAGAGTGCTACAATAGGTGTGGCTATTATGCGCTGAAATCATGCGCTATTTACTGGAATGACAGGAGGTATGACGATGAGAAGTTTACTGATAAAAGATACCACAAAGGAAGAAAGAATGACGATCATTGAAGAATCTGTGGGCGGTGATGCAGGTGGCTGCGATGGATGTTCGGCAGGAATCCTAAAAATGTACGAACCGTATATTGAAGGGGAAATGGAATTGCGAGAATGCAATATGGCGTTTCGTGCACACTATATTTCGGGGAAGGAACATCCGATGAAAAACGGCTGCGGGTATATGTAACGTATGAAAAAGATATATATTTTTGCAAAAAGAAGCATAATTATAATGCTAGGGATAATTTGGGGATGCATTAGTTTTATCTGGTTGGGATACAGTATCTTAACAGCAGGTAATCTTATGGAAGAACCCGGGTCTATTGATTACGTTGCGGAAGGCGAAGCTATGCGGATATATGGTTTCATAGGATGTGCTTTGTATGTTCTTGCCTTTTGTCCAATATTGTATTCGCTGTATAAACGCAAACAGTCTATTGCTACATTTTTGTTATCTATGCTTTTGGGTGGCGGCATTTGTGGAGTGTATCTATTTGTACTCCGCTAACGCCAATATAAAGCAAACTTCCGGTATGAGAAGCTTGAGAATATAAATGAAAACAGGAGGAACTTAGAGAATGAAGTTTGAGAAGATTGATAAAAAGGAAGAAGGTAAATTTATTACCCGTTATGATATTACTTATAAGACGGTAGATGATACGACAAAGATATATGAAATGATCAGCCGCAACCGTAATGTTCAAACAAGAGAAGAGCTTCGTGGCAATAAGCCGGATGCAGTTGTGCTGATGGTCACTGATGAGAGTGGGGAGAAAATCGTTTTGAACAAAGAATTCCGTATGGCGGCAGGTACGTGGGTTTATAATTTCCCGGCGGGATTGATCGATCCCGGCGAGGTGCCGGAGCAGAGTGCGAAGCGCGAGTTGTGGGAAGAAACGGGGTTAGAACTATATGAGATCAATGATGAGTTAGGACTCAGCTATAGTGCGGTTGGGTTCAGCAATGAGATGAATGTATGTGTCATCGGAAAAGCACGTGGTGAATTCCGCCAAAGCACATCTAATGTGGAAGAAATTGAAGCAGGATGGTACACTAAAGAAGAAGTACGGAATCTGTTAAAGACAGAACGATTTGCGGCGAGAACACAAGCATACTGTTATCTTTGGGCAAATAAATAACGCCAACTTCCCATGCCGGAAGTTGGCGTATATAGGCAGCTAACTCATAGATACTACGGTGAGAATGTCATCCTGTACGAAAAAGCGGACAGTAACGCCGGCGAACTCGAATGCATAGATGCGTTCCGGATCGTTTTGGTAAGAAGGGCGAGGATCTTGAGCCAGCACTTTTTCCAGAGAAAGAAGCTTTTCGGCAGGCAATACTTGGCCCGCATTGTCCGGAAGTATTACGCGCAGCAAATGAACTTCTACGCTGTCTGTAAAACCACCCGTAGCCAGCGGTTTACAGTCGGCATACGGAAGATATGGTTTTATATCATAGATCGGGGTGCGGTCCATGAGATCGGCACCCGTTATTTCCAGGATTGGTCCATCTTCTCTTGAAAAAATAATGTCCTGTAATTCTACACAAGAAAGCGCCAGTGAATTTGGTCGAAATGGAGATCTCGTTGCAAATACTCCCATGCGCTTATTGCCGCCAAGTTTGGGCGGACGAACGGTAGGTGACCATTCCCCACGTATTGTTTCTGAAAATTCCCAGATCAGCCATAAATGAGAAAAATCTTCCAAGCCGCGGACCGCATCGCGATTGCGGTATTCCGGTTCAAATATGATACGGCTGCGTAACTCCGGAACCAGACCGCTCTGTCGTGGAATGCCAAACTTTCCCGGAAAATCAGAGTGTATCCGGGCAATCGGATGAATTTCCATGTTTTCCTCCTGTCGCTGATATCAATTATTCAAACTGTCGCTGATATCTTTTGCTCAAAATGTCGCTGATATCTTTTGTTCAAAATGTCACTGATATCTTTTGCTCAAAATGTCACTGATATCATTTATTCAAAATGTCGTTGATATCAATTATTCAATATGTCACTGATATTATTTATCATTTCATCATCTTTCAGGCGGAAAAGAAATTCCACGCGACGAGATGCATTTTGATCTTCTTTGCCATCCTTATCCAATATAGGATTGCTAAAGGACTTGCCGTTTGCCGTCACAATTTTGCGTAGTTTCGTAATCTTGGCAGTCGACAGCACTTTCTTGTTTTCATCCAAGCAGAAAGTTGCGACAGACAAGGCCCTTTTTTGGGACAGCTCCAGATTATATAAATAATCTCCCTGTGTATCTGTATGTCCTTCAATAATAATCTCTGAGATATAATCATTAAATTGCTTGTCTGTTAATACGCCAATATACTTTGGTAAAAACTTTTGCAGCAATTCTTCACCAGACGCTTTCAACGCAAATTGTCCGGAATCAAACAAAATGCTTGAGTCAAGCGCGATGGATCCGGTCTTTTCATCGACTTTCACACTGAGATCCGTACCGTCAAACTCTTTCTTGAGAGCCTCGATCAGTTCCGTTCGAATACCGATCAATTTGTCTAACTGTTCCTGCTGCTCCTGCAGTTGTTCCTGTTGGCTTTGAACCAAAGCCTGCTGCTGCTTTAATTCCTCTTGTTTTTGCTCATAACGTCTTTGCGATTGCAGCATTGTAAACGAAATGATCAACACAAAGATCAACAAAAGAGCAGCCATCATATCGGAATAGGAAAGCCAATAACTGGTTTCCTCCAAATGTCTTTTCTTTTTTCTGCGCATAATAAACCTCTTTTCTGTACGCGGAACCGAGTGGTGTTACTGTCTGAGTGCCCGAGCAATCTTATCAGCTACTTCATCACTAAATTTCTCCATCATCTTCTCTGTCTGCATCATTTGCAAAGCCTGATAATCCAAGAAAATATTTGCCGCATTATTTTGTGCACGGGGTGCGACATATTTATGGTAACTGTCCAAAAAATCGTCCATGGCATTATAAGCATCTTCTAAGTTTTTCTTGTAAACAAAGTTAAATACCAAAGAAAATACCATACCATAAATAGATGTGTGGAACGCGATCTTGATACCATTCATCAACTGCGGAATGCTGTCCGTAATTGCGGACGCACTGCCGGTATTAAAATTCTGAAGACCAAACGACAGACCGATAAAAGTACCCAAAATACCAAGACCGGTCATTACGCCGGGAACAATGCTGATCAATCCACATTTCATTACGCTGTCAATGTAATATTCATTCAGATAATCATCAATATCGCATTGGGCACTTCGCTCTAACATCGTTAATCTTCTGCGCTCCTCGCAATATTCACGAAAACGTGTATCTGCCAATTTGTTACCAAAGAGCTTTGGATTATCTTTATAATCATCCCACAAATAATCGCCTTTGCGTTTGAAGTCAGTCTGAAAGTTGCGTGCCGCAAGATGCAGGCTAGCCATCATCCGATTAGCAGGCATGAAACAATGTGTCGTAGAATACAAAATAATCCCGCCGACAATTAAAAACATTCCAATATTAATGATAATGTTGGCGATATCAAGCCCTGAACCCGTAAACACGTTCAGATATACGGCCAAAGCCAGCATAATAAAATATACAGGGAATAAAATCCCCTCACTACCAAAAGATTTCATAGGTACCCTCCAATGTTTGCTTTGCTGCAAAAAACCAGCGACCATCCCCCTGTTCTAAAGAAACCGGGCGTATATCAAAAGCTGATGCCTCGCAGTCGTAAAATGTAACGTGTGCCCGATGGCACAACATATATACTATACAAAGTTTGAGGGAGAAAGTCAAAAGGTGGGCGGGGTGGTGCACTGCATATGAGAGGATTTCGTAAAATAGAAAATGTTATGTTATCTATTACGATAAAAGAAAGAATGAAAAGCAAATGGCACTAATTAGTTGCCCGGAATGCAACCGGGAAATTTCGGATACCGTAAGAAAATGTCCGAATTGTGGATACAAAATCAAAAATCACCGATCCAAAAAAGAACTTAAATTATTGAAAAATACGATTTAGTACGTTTTATGGGACAATAAATGTGCTATAATAGTGGCATGTCATAAAAGAATGTGTAGAGAATCCACACTAAGACAAGTAATGTTAAATTTTGTACCAAGAAATCTACGATAGGTATGCGTATAAGAGATGGGAGGGTAAATGGCAAAACGACCGAATCAAAGGCTAAAATTGTTGTATTTAGCAAAGATTATGCTTCGACTGACGGATGATGAACATGGTTTACAGGTAGAGCAGATTATCAATGAGTTGGCCAAGTATGATATTGCGGCAGAGAGAAAGAGTATATATTCTGATTTAGAAGCTCTGCAATTGTTTGGAATTGATATTGAAAAAAAGCACATAGGACGATATGTATATTATTGTGTAGGAAATCGAAATTTGGAATTGGCGGAATTGAAACTTTTGGTAGACGCGGTACAGTCTTCTAAATTCATCACAGAGAAGAAATCCAGCCAGCTTATAGAAAAACTGGAACGCTACGTCAGTCGATACGAAGCGAAACAGTTAAATCAACAGGTATATGTTCACGGTCGGATAAAAACCATGAACGAAAGTATCTACTATAATGTAGATGAAATACATAATGCAATTACAGCAGACGTAATGATTTCATTTCAATATTTTCAGTGGAATTTGAAAAAGGAGATGGAGCCAAGACACGAAGGAGAGAGATACATAATATCTCCGTGGGGGCTGATTTGGGATAATGAGAATTATTATATGGTAGGATATGACGCAAAGGCTGAGCTTGTCAAGCATTTTCGAGTCGACAAGATGTTACGTATTCAACCGATGAAATGCAAAAGAAAAGGTCAAAAGTTATTTCCACAGGGAAATATAGCAAACTACGCAGAGAAGCATTTTGGAATGTTTTCGGGAAAAGAGGAATCGGTCACGCTGCTTTGTCAAAATGGGTTTATAGGTGTGATCGTAGATAGATTTGGAAGAGACGTTAAAATTCGCCCGGTGGATGAGGATCACTTTCAAGCAAAAGTTGAAGTGGTTGTCAGTAATAATTTTTTTGGATGGGTGTTAGGATTAGGAGAAGGGGTTAAGATTGCTGCACCGCAGGAAGTTGTCAGTGAACTACAAAAGGAAATTCAAAGAATGAGGAGACAATATTTTGCGGATGATCTGGAAATGGAATTGGCTATGAAGGATAACAAGTGCTGATTCTTAGATTGAAGTGATGGGGAGGAGATGATCTGGTATGAACAAGCAACAAAAAAACTCGCCGAGGCGAGTACCTAAAGTTCAATTAAATCACACACTGTGATGCCCGAAGGCGATTTGAATAAATTTTTATTTGAACTTATGATGTAGTTAATACGTATGGTACTTAACTGACATCAATAATAAAGCATAAACTACGACATGTCAAGAGAAAAAGGAGGATTTTATGAAAAAATTTGAAGAGTACTATATTGGATTGGATATGGGAACCGGTTCTGTAGGATGGGCAGTGACGGATCCGACGTACAATATTATCAAACGTCATGGTAAGGCATTATGGGGAATTCGCCTGTTTGAGTCTGCTAAGACAGCCGAAGAAAGAAGAATCTTTCGAACATCTCGAAGAAGAACAGAGCGCCGTAAAAATCGATTACATTTATTGCAGGAAATCTTTGCGGAAGAGATTAGCAAGAAAGACATGGGATTCTATCAGCGGATGAAAGAGAGTAAGTATTGGCATGAGGATAAGAAAGACATCAATGGAAACATGCCGGAGCTGCCGTATGCACTGTTTGCAGATGATGGATTTACAGATAAAGACTATTATAAGAAATATCCGACAATTTTTCACTTGCGCTATGCGTTGGCAACGAATACAACAGATAAGCCCGATATTCGATTGCTTTATTTGGCATTGCATCACATTATTAAGCATAGAGGACATTTTCTGTTTGAGGGCAAGAAATTATCAGAAGTAAAAGAATTTTCAACAGCGATTGAGGCATTAGTGCAGCAGGCTGAAGAACAAGAGATTGATCTGAAATCTTTGACGCAAGAAGAAGTGTTGACTCAATTGGAACACATTATGAGTGATGCTCAATGCACAAAATCAGATAAAAAGACGCAGGTCAGCAAGCTCATAGTAGGAACAGATAAGCAGAAGCAAAAACAGGAGAAAGCGATAGCAGCTTTAATTACGGGTTGCACCGTAAAGCTAAGTGATATTTTTGCTGATCCGGAGTTGGATAAAGAAGAAATCTCGAAAATATGCTTTTCTGATAATGGTTATGAAGAAAAAGAGGTAGAAATAGAGTCTGTATTGGCGGATCGATTTTTGCTTATAGCAGCAGCAAAGGGTGTGTATGATTGGACGGTATTGCATGATATACTGGGGGATGCGCGCTTTTTGTCGGAAGCAAAAGTTAAAACCTATGAGAAACACCGTGATGATCTGCGGAAAGTGAAGCAGCTTCTTCGGATGGATAAAGAAGTTTACGAGGCTGTTTTTGGTGTGTCTGAGAAAAATGAGGCAAATTATAGTGCTTATATTGGCATGGCAAAGAAAAATGGAAAAAAACAGCCGATTGAGAAAAAATGTTCACAGGAAGATTTTTATAAATTCTTAAAAAAGCAGTTGGATCGTCTGTCTGTGGATGAAATGGGGCAAGAGATAATCGATGAGTTAAAAGCAGAGATGGATCTTGGAACATTATTTCCAAAACAAATAATTCGCGATAATGGAGTTATTCCTTATCAATTGCATGAGAATGAATTGAATGCAATATTGGACAACGCACAGAAATTCTATCCGTTTTTGTTGGAGAAAGATCAAGATGGTTATACACCAGTGGAAAAAATACAAAAGATATTCCGCTTCCGCATTCCGTACTACGTAGGACCATTGAACACGGCACATCAAGATAAAGGTGGTCATAGCTGGTCTGTACGTAAAAAGGAAGGCAAAATTTATCCATGGAATTTTTCAGAAATGATTGACGAGGAAGAAAGTGCAACGAAATTTATTGAACGCATGACGAATAAATGCACGTATCTGATCGGAGAGGATGTTTTGCCGAAGGAATCATTGTTGTATGCGAAATTCAATGTATTGAACGAGCTAAATAATCTGCGCATTGATGGGGAACTGATAGCTCCGGAACTTAAGCAGGATATTTATAATAATGTTTTCAAGAAATACCAACGTGTAACAGGGAAAAAGGTCAAGGATTACCTAAGAATCAACGGCGTAATTTCTAAAGAACAAGAACTATCCGGATTTGATCAGAATTTTAAGAGTTCGTTGAAAGCGTATCATGATTTTAAGCAGATCGTTGGAACGGGGGTCCTTTCGGAAAGTGAGCAGGAGGATATTGTTAGAGATATTACGCTATTTGCAGATTCTCAAAAGATGTTGAAACAGCGTATTCATAGAAAATATCCGATGTTGTCTGACAAACAGATTGCTCAGCTTGCCAACAAAAAATATGCAGGGTGGGGCAGATTGTCGCGCACCTTTTTGGAAAATATTGAATCAGTCAATAAAGAGACTGGTGAAGTGATGAATATCATCACTGCGCTTTGGGAAACGAATGAGAACTTAATGAAACTTTTAAGTGGAAAATACGATTATACAAAGCAGATTGAGCAATGGAATGCCGGACAGATGAAAAAAGGAGAGATAGAATATCAAGACATTGAAGAGCTTTATGTGTCTCCTGCAGTAAAGCGCCCAATTTGGCAAACTATAAAAATTGTAAGGGAAATTACAAATATAATGGGTGGTGCACCAAAACGCATTTTTGTTGAGGTTGCAAGAGAGCCCGGTGAAAAAGGCGTGAGAAAAGTTTCTAGAAGAAACCAGTTGTTGGATCTTTACAAAGCCTGCAAAAAGGAAGCACCGGAATTATACGATCGTCTGGCAAATAAGGAGTCTGACAATGCATTGCGCAGTGACAAACTTTTCTTATATTATTCGCAGATGGGAAGATGTATGTATTCCGGAGATGTCATTGATTTGGATGAGTTATTCACAAACCGATATGATATTGATCATATATATCCACAATCGAAGGTTATGGACGATAGTATAGACAACCGCGTATTGGTTAAAAGAGATTTAAATAGCAAAAAGACAGATACATTCCCGGTCCCTGAGGAATACCGAAAAGCAGGAAAAGCATTATGGAGCACGCTGTTGAAAAAGGGATTGATCTCTAAAGAAAAATATAAGAGATTGACAAGAACAGAGCCATTTGGTGAAGATGAGCTGGCTGGTTTTATTGCCAGACAATTAGTAGAGACACGTCAGAGTACCAAAGCGGTTGCGCATTTATTGGAAGAGGCATATCCTGATGCCGAAATCGTTTATGCAAAAGCTCGTGCAGTTAGTGAATTCCGGCATAAATTTGACATGATCAAAGTGCGTGAGGTGAATGATTTCCATCATGCCAAAGATGCCTATTTGAATATTGTTGTCGGCAACACATACTATGTGAAATTTACAAAGGATGCGGCATGGTTTGTACGCAACAATCCGGGACGTACATACAACCTAAGGAGAATGTTTGAGAATGAAACGGTAAAACGTGGAAATGAAACAGCATGGATTCCTGGAGATAACGGGACAATATGCACTGTAAAGAAATGGATGCGAAAGAATAATGTTTTATTCACCAGAAGAGCATACGAAGTGAAAGGAGGGCTTTTTGATCAAAATATTTTGAAGAAAGGGAAAGGACAGATACCGATCAAGGGAGGTGCCGATGAGAGACTCCGCTCGCGCGATAAATATGGAGCGTATAATAAGGCAAGTGGTGCTTATTTTATGCTGGTGGAATCCGATGGTAAGAAGGGAGAGAGAAAGAGAACGATTGAGTTCGTGCCGGTATATTTGGCGAAAAGCTTGGAGGAATCTGTGGAGCTTCGCAGACGATATTGCGAGGAGGAACTAGGTCTTGTGAATCCAGACGTGCGATTATCCAAGATTCGGAAAAATGCATTGATCGATGTTGATGGATTTAAAATGCATTTAGTAGGAAGGACTGAAAATAGATTGCTATTAATCGGGGCAACTCAGTTGGTGTTATCTGAAGATGATCAGCAATTAATAAAAAAAATTGGAAAATATTGCTTGGATCATAGAGAGAATAAAGATGCTGTTTTGTCAGAAAAATATGAATTAACAATGGATCTATTTGAGAAATTATATGATATTTTCGTATTCAAATTGGAACAAACAGTATATGCAGTAAAGTTATCAAAGCAAGCTAAAGATTTGAAGGAAGTAAAAGAAGAATTTTTGGCATTAGATGATGAGCAAAAATGTTTGCTGCTTATGGAAATTTTACATTTATTTCAGTGTAGTCCGCAGTTGGCGAATCTTACTAACATTGGAGGTGGGAAAAGTGCTGGTTCACTTAAAATATTGAGTGATATCACAAAACAACAAAGTGTTTTATTGATTAACCAATCAATCACCGGTTTCTACGAACAAGTGATTGATCTAAAAACGATATGAGTTGGCGGATTGTTGTCGTGCACAACACGGCAAAATTGGACTTGCAATTGCAATATTTAGTGGTACGAAGTGAGATGAAAACGCAGAAGATACATATTTCAGAAATAGCACTTCTGCTTGTGGAATCTACGTCTGTATCGCTGACAGTTGGATTGTTGGCGGAATTAACGAGACAGAAAGTGAAGGTGATATTTTGTGACCATAAGCGAAATCCATCCTCGGAGTTGATTTCGTATTATGGTTCACATGACACAAGCAATAAAATCCGTACACAAATTACATGGCCACAGTCGGTAAAGGAAGCTGTGTGGACGGAAATTGTTCGTGAAAAAATAAATAAGCAGGCAGAATTCCTGCTGGAAAGGGGGAAGAATACGGAAGCTGCGCTGCTGAGAGACTATGTTCAACAGATACAATGGAATGATGCCACTAATCGTGAAGGTCATGCTGCAAAAGTATATTTTAACGCATTGTTTGGCATGGATTTCTCACGGAGTCAAGATTGCTCGATTAACGCAGCATTGAATTATGGATATTCACTGATGCTTTCTGCAATTAATCGTGAAATTGTAATGAATGGATACATTACGCAGCTGGGGTTATTCCATGATAATATGTTTAACCAATTTAATTTGGGCTCAGATTTAATGGAACCGTATCGTGTGCTTGTCGATCGAAAGGTATGTGAAATGAAACCAATAGAATTTGAGCATGAGCAAAAAATGAAATTAGTTGCTTTGCTAAATGAGGAGATAATAATGGAAGGCAAACATTATGTCATCCTAAATGCGATCAAGCAATACGTTAAGAGCGTATTCGATGCTTTGAATGAGTCGGACATTGCGCAGCTTTCCTTTTATTCTTATGAGTTATAGGTACATGAGAGTGATAGTAATGTTCGACCTTCCTGTACTATCAAGTGCGCAGCGACGAGAATACACGAGATTTCGGAAATATTTGCTGAAGAGTGGGTTTGTCATGCAACAGGAGTCAATCTATAGCAAGTTAGCATTAAATACCAGCATAGCTCAAAGGATTGAAGATAATGTTCGCAAAAACAAACCTCCTGAAGGGTTGGTGCAAATGTTGACGATTACCGAAAAACAGTATGGTCGAATGGAACTTTTGGTCGGGGAAGTTACAAGTGAAGTGATTCAGAGTGATGAACGGTTAATTATACTGTAATCACGGTAAAAGAGGGGAGGGGGATGTTTGAAATTAACACATCCGGATGTTCATTTCGATATAGAATTTGGAAAGGATGATTCTCTGATACCAGTGTGTGTTGTAGAATCGCCGGTAAGATGGCGGGAGATTCAAAAGGAATTAATGTCTCAGCAAAGTGGTGATAGTGGTAACTGGGTATTGTCGGAAGGTGATAAAGAATTAAAAATCAGCAAAGTCATGGAAATGATATTTAATCCATTGCAGCTAGATGTTAATCAAAGAAAGCTGGTTACTGCCTTTTTGAAATCTTTTGCAGAAAAAGCAGTGAACAAAATGCATTGGAGAGAGGGGCAGGAGCTAAACACACATATCCAAACATTCTTTGGTAATCTAGAGGTGGAGTATTCGTTTGAGTTCAGTATCAATGAGGAACTTGATTATTCGAGTTTGGCGAAAGCTATGGGTATTCAATTAGTTACTGAATATGAAACGGACTTGGAGCGGTTATTGCAATATTGTATATTGCTCCAGGAATTGATAAAGCCAAAATTATTAATATTCTGGAATTTAAGACAATACTTTTCTGCTGAAGAAATGAAATTATTGTATTCAGAAGTGTGCTGTCGAGAATGGAATGTTTTATTAATGGAACATTATATTGACAGTAGAATAGATGGTGAGAAGTGGTATATTATTGATAAGGATAACTGTGAAATCTATTGAAAAAAGAGAAAGATCTCGTTATACTATTATTTAGATAAGTGTGTTTGAGCACAGCAGAGATACATTTTATGTTAGTGATGGCATTTCATTTTCTAATTTGAGGTTTGAGAATGATGTAGAAATGTATGGTGCTCAAGCTACCCACTCCGCAACTTTTTTTACTTCATCGTTTGAGAATGATGTAGAAATGTATGGTGCTCAAGCGACTATGCATTACATTTGCCTTTTGCAGTGGTTTGAGAATGATGTAGAAATGTATGGTGCTCAAGCTATTGAATATGAAAAGCCAACGTATACCCCGTTTGAGAATGATGTAGAAATGTATGGTGCTCAAGCGAGGACGAGATAGCAGATTTCATCTATTGTGTTTGAGAATGATGTAGAAATGTATGGTGCTCAAGCATCGAAAATTATAATCGCAAACAAACGACAGTTTGAGAATGATGTAGAAATGTATGGTGCTCAAGCTGTAAGGATTTTATAATCTGTATAACCATTGTTTGAGAATGATGTAGAAATGTATGGTGCTCAAGCAATGTATGATTATGATTAAACACCCACAATGTTTGAGAATGATGTAGAAATGTATGGTGCTCAAGCAGCGGTGTGGTATTTAACAAGTACCCCTTTGTTTGAGAATGATGTAGAAATGTATGGTGCTCAAGCGACAATTACTGCTGATATGCTTAAGGATTTGTTTGAGAATGATGTAGAAATGTATGGTGCTCAAGCCCTCACCTGTGGCGATTCGTGCCATTTTGTGTTTGAGAATGATGTAGAAATGTATGGTGCTCAAGCTTGCTCGGGTATCTCTTCATTATGATGTTTGTTTGAGAATGATGTAGAAATGTATGGTGCTCAAGCCTTCAAACTATGTATAACTATGCCGTATCCGTTTGAGAATGATGTAGAAATGTATGGTGCTCAAGCACGATCATTCAATGTGCTGCCGTTCTTACGGTTTGAGAATGATGTAGAAATGTATGGTGCTCAAGCACGGCC
>ERZ773106.1987-NODE-1987-length-12787-cov-12.939601_pt1 | contig 12787 bp, 10 predicted proteins | sample MGYA00580572_ERZ773106 | MGnify/ENA primary metagenome ERZ773106 (study PRJEB29015, sample SAMEA2737868) | human gut metagenome | biome: human gut; feature: human-associated habitat; material: faeces | place: China | collected 2012 ... | reverse complement strand
CGCTGACCTGCTGGGGAGTGTACTCCTTGCCGTTCAGGGTCACCTTGTGGTCGGTACCCATCTGACGCTTGATGGAAGAAACGGTGTTCTCGGGGTTGGTGATGGCCTGACGCTTTGCGACCTGACCGACCAGACGGTCACCGGTCTTGGTGAAGCCAACAACAGACGGGGTGGTGCGGGCGCCCTCGGAGTTTGCGATGACGACGGGCTCGCCGCCCTCCATGACAGCCACGCAGCTATTCGTAGTACCAAGGTCAATACCAATGATTTTGCTCATAAATGAAGTCTCCTCTCAAAAGAACTTGTTTATCTCATGCTTAGATGTGAAGCGGATGTCTATATTCAAAACCCCTGCGGGTCTTTGCGGATCTACTCGGCCACCACGACGGTCGCGTGGCGGACGATCTTGTCGCCCAGCTTGTAGCCTTTCTGGTACACCGTGATGACGGTGCCGCTCTCCTGCCCGTCCGGGGCGGGGATCTGCTGGACGGCGTTCATGAAGTTGGGGTCAAAAGGCTTGCCCAGCGCCTCGATCTCCTCCACATGGAGGGCATCCAGTGCCTTGGCGGCTTTGTCCAGCGTCATGGTCACGCCCTTTTTGTAGTTCTCGTCGGTGGTGGGGGCGTTGGCTGCCATTTCCAGCGTGTCCAGGATGGGGATGATCTGGTTCACGGCGAAGGACACGCCATCGTTGAACTTCTGGTCAGCCTCGCGGGTGGAGCGCTTGCGGTAGTTCTCGTACTCCGCTGCCATCCGGAGCAGCTGGTCTTTGGCCTGTGCGGCGTTCTTCTCGGCTGCGTCGAGCTTTGCCTTTACGGCGTCCATCTCACGTGCCTTCTTATTGAACCAGCCATCTTTCTTCTTGGCGTCTGCGGGTTCTGCCTCGGCCTCCTTCTCGGGGGCTGCGGCGGTCTCGGGCGCTTCCTGAGGTGCGGCCTCGGTCTCCTTTGCTTCCTGCTCGGGAGCTTCTGCCGTCTTTTTGGTCTCTTCGCTCATTCCAGGTCCTCCTTATATATCACAGTCCGCCGGGGTGCGGCCATCTGCGGGGTGTCTTTTCGTTTGCCGCTCATGCCCTCGCCAAGCTCGTCGGCGAAGAGGTGGAGCAGCGGCATCAGCTTCTGGAAGGGCATCCGGGTCGGCCCGATGAGGGCCACCGTACCCCACAGCCCGCCGCCTACCAGGTAGCGGTCGCTGACGATGCACAGGCCGGGGATCTGAGGTTCCAGATCCTCACCCAGCAGCACGCTCTCACTGCGGTCTGCCGGGGGTGCGATGATGTGGGCCGCCTGCTCTTCGTCGTTCAGCAGGGTGAGGATGTCGCCCACCTTGCCTTCGAGCTGCGGCCAGTTGAGCAGGTACTGCTCACCGCCCAGAAATACGTGGGGCTGTGCGGAATCCTGCAAGATCGCAGCGGCTGCGCTGATGACCGGAACCATCTCCGGGTCGATCTGGCTGCACAGCTCTGCCAGCAGCCGGTTGGACAGGTCCACCGGCGCAACGAAGGTCAGGTTGCGGTTGAGCAGCGCGGCCAGTGCGGCGGCGTTGCCCTCCTCGGCAGCTCTTGCGGCGGCGGCGGACTCGGACTTCTCGCGGGCGTCACACTCCGCGATGATCTTCTGCTTCTGCTCGTCCAGAGCAGCCAGCCGGGCAGAGCGCTCGAGCCGGGCCTTCTCGCTTTCGCGGCGCTGGGCGGCATCCATCTCCAAAATGGCCTGCATCAGGTCGTTGACATCTTTCATGCAATGCACCTCACTCTTTGGGAGCTTTACCTGGGTTGGGTTCCCTGCCTCCCTCTGCGAGGGGGCCAAGGGGCTTTTCTCTATATAAATAGGTACACCCACTTTTCAGGTTCAGCCGTATTATAGCACTATTACCAAATATAGCAAGTGGTTTTTGTGCAGTTTTATTGGTACAAAATCGAGTTTGTGTTTTTCTGTCGGTGTATTATGAAATCGTTATCACTTCTTTTTCATAGCGGCCAGGCCCTTGCCAAACACGAACCGCACCAGCGGGCCCGCGCCGCACAGCTGCCACAAAAATGCCGTGGGATAGTTCATCGCTGTGGTCTGCACCCACATAGCAAAAAAGTTCGCGTTGTGGCTGTCCTTGAAGAACAGCGTGGCGAAAAAGCTCATCAACGGGCACATCATCCACGCGGACAGACAGGAGATAGCGGCCACCAGGAACACCTGCTTGTCCTTGCCTGGGGTGAACCAGCCCGTGGTGATGCGCATGGCCGTGGGGCCGACCAGGAACGTGTCCAGCAAAAAGCCAATGACGCCCATGATGGGCAGCTCACTGAGGGCAGCGGCAAAGATGAAATTCTGCATCCCGCCCACATCCAGTGCGATATTGTAGCAGACCATTCCGTAGACCATGACGCAGACCATCATGACGGTGTAGACGATTTCCTGTTTCTTTGTTTGCGGCATTGTAATTACTCCTCATATATACGTTATTTTCTCCAAAACAAAAACAGCCGCAGGGTGTCGCTCAACTCGTTGCGACGCCCTGCGGCTGTTGTCTCACTGCGTTGGAAAGTGAAGTCAGTATACCGCAAAAATTGCGCTCATGTAATACTCTTGCACAAATTTCTGCACTTTGTATAAAATCTTTCTCCGTTTTGCAGCGTCACTTTGGTACAAAACGCCGCATGTGTTGCTGCAAACTTTACAGCGGCGGCGCGGCGCGCTATAATGGCGGTGTTTATACGTAATAGAGAGGTCGGAAAGTCATGTCAAAATTATTCCCGCATCACCGCGGCCAGATGTCGGAGGCATTCCGCACGGTCATGTTCTTGTCGGCGTCGGGCGGCCTGCAGGACGCCTACACCTACATTGGGCGCGGCAAGGTGTTTGCCAACGCCCAGACCGGCAACATCGTGCTGATGAGCCAGAGTCTGTTTGATGGCGATTTATCGCGGTTTGCCCACTATTTTATCCCCGTTCTGTCCTTTGCGCTGGGTGTGGCCGCGGCGGAGTGCATCCGCCTGCGCTGGCGGCAGGCCCGCCGCATCCACTGGCGTCAGCTCGTCGTGCTGGCCGAGATCGTGCTGCTGTTCGCGGTGGGCTTCTTCCCTGCCGGGTGGGATATTGGCGCAAACGCGCTGGTCTCGTTTGCCTGCGCCATGCAGGTGCAGGCGTTCCGCAAGGTGCATGGCTACCCGTTTGCCAGTACCATGTGCATCGGCAACCTGCGCAGCGGCATGGACGCGCTGGTCGCATTCGGACACACCCACGATAAAAACGCTCTGTGGAAGTCCCTGCACTACTTTGCCATTATCTTTATCTTTGCGCTGGGTGCGGGCATCGGCACACAGTGCGTCGGCATCTTCGGCGAGAGGACGATCTGGCTTTCCTGCGCGCTGCTGCTGGTGAGCCTGTGCTTTATGTTTATCAAAGAGGATCTGCCGGAGATCGAGGAGGAGCTGAAAAAATAACGCGCCTTCCCTGCCGGGATGGCTGTAGGGGCCGGACATATCCGCCCGGGAACACCGTGGCCGCCGTCAGGCCCCGCGGAGGGGTCAAGACCCCTCCCTGCGATTTCCATTTCTCATAATTCCCCTATTACAATTATAATTTTGATAAAACGACAGCCCCACCCGTTTTCTGCGGGTGAGGCTGTCGTTTTATACGTGTTTTCGTGCTTTTTTATTTTTCCAATCATTGACCATGCCGTGCAGCCGCTCGCCCATAAAGACAAGCCCGGCCAGAGTCGGGGCGCTCAGGGCCAGCAGAACGACCAGCACCAGCGTGCCGCCCAGATCCAGCCGCACCAGCGGCAGCCAGCGCGCCAGCAGGAACACCCCGCCGACGCCCGCCACGGTCATACTGCCCCAGATGGCCCAGTGCAACGGCGTGAACGGGATGCAGACGCCCCACAAAATCTGCAAGCCCACGCACAAAATCACCAACGTGCAAATCGTACCGACCATGTCGGACGGGATGTCGAACGCATAGCCGAACCCCTGTGCGCAGAACACAAGCAGGAAATCCGTCAGCCCGCCGGGCAGCGCCTTGCGCAGCACGTTCCGCATGAATCTGCCGTGGACAAGCTCGTGGTTCGGCTCAAGCGCCAGAAAGAACGCCGGTGCGCCGATGGTGGCAAACGTGACGAGCGACAGCTGCAGCGGCTGGAACGGGTAGGCCAGCGGCAGAGCCAGCGCGACGATGCTGAGCAAAAACGAGAAGATGTTCTTGACCAGAAACAGCGACGCCGAGCGCTGGATGTTGTTGATGACCCGCCGCCCCTCGGCCACAACGCCGGGCAGCGCGGCAAAGTCCGAATCCAGCAGCACAAGCTGCGCGACCTGGCTGGCTGCCTGCGCGCCCGATGCCATCGCGATGCCGCAATCGGCATCTTTTAACGCCAGTACGTCATTTACGCCATCTCCGGTCATGGCTACCGTGTGGCCCTTTGCCTGCAAAGCATGGACGAGCTGGCGCTTCTGCTCGGGCGTGACGCGGCCAAAGACCGTGCATTTTTCGGCAGCCTCGGCCAGCGCCGCCTCACTTTGCAGCGTGGCGGCATCGACCCAGTGCTCGGCCCCGGCAATGCCCGCGTTGGCGGCCACATGGCTGACAGCCTGCGGGTCGTCGCCCGAGATGACCTTGATCTTCACGCCCTGCTTCGCAAAGAAGCGGAACGTCTTGGGCGCACTCTCGCGGATGCGGTTCTGCAACGGCAGCAGCGCCAAAAATTCCAGCTGTGCGGGGTCGAGCGCCGCGGGCGGATCCGGCAGTGTGCCGCTATATTTTGCCAGCAGCAGCACGCGGCGACCCTGGGCCAGCAGCGGAGTCAGCCTGTCGGCAAGCTCCCCCGCCCTGCTGCCCGCCAGCACGTCGGGCGCACCGACGACGTAGCACCCCTGCACACCAAAGTCTTTGGCACTGTACTTGTACGCCGTGTTGAACGGGATGGTGCGCACGACAGCCCATGCCGTGCCGCCCTGCCCGAAGCGGGCTGTCAGGGCGCGGGCCGTGTCGTTATCAGGCTGCCCTCCCGCGTAGAACGCCGATAAAATCTCGGTGATGGGTGTATTTTCCGCCAGCGGCAGCGGGTCGTCCGCCTGCATGGTGCTCTCGGTGATCGTGCCGGTCTTGTCCACGCAGAGGGTGTCCACCCGGGCCAGCGTTTCAATGCAGTTCATGTCGCGGGTCAGCACCTTGCGGCGGGCCAGCCGCATCATGCTCACGGCCAGCGCAACGCTCGTCAGCAGATACAGTCCCTCCGGGATCATACCGATGAGTGCTGCCACCGTGGCGTCGACAGTCTCCTTCATGGAAAGCTCCAGTACCCAATGCTGCTTCCAGATCAGCACCGCGCCGATTGGGATCAGCGCCACACCGATGAATTTTATCAGCCTGTCCAGGCTGCGCATCATCTCGCCGCGCGCGACCCTGTGACCGTCGGCCTGCGCCTCAGCGGTCAGGCGGCTGGCGTAGCTCTCGGCCCCGACACGGGTCAGCCGCGCCACGCAGCGGCCCGCCATCAGAAAGCTGCCGGATTTCAGCTCCGCGCCGCACTCCTTGGGAATGGCCCGCGCCTCGCCCGTGATGAGGGATTCGTTCGCCTGGGCGCTGCCGTCCAGCACGACGGCGTCCGCTGCGATCTGGTCACCCGCGCCGAACTCGACAACATCGTCCTGCACAAGGTCGTCGGACAGCACCTCGCACCACCGGCCGTCGCGCAGGCAGCGGAGCTTCTGCGCTGAGACAAGCGTCAGCTTGTCGATGGTACGCTTAGCGCGAAGCTGCTGCACAATGCCGATGAGGGTATTCCAGAACACGATGCCCAGAAATCCCATATTCAGCCAGGAATGCACGAGCGCCAGCATGACGGCCAGCACCAGAAACACAAGGTTGAAGTAGGTACAGACGTTATCCCGCACGATCTCGCCGGTGGTTTTAGTCTGGGATTTGGGCGGCTGGTTCGTCTGCCCCGCCGCGCGGCGCGCTTCGACCTCGGCGGCGGTCAGGCCGGTGATGGATGGCATAGTAAGGGGTGCTCCTTTCGGGGGTGGATCAAATGGCGGCAGGGGCCGGACATATCCGGCCCGGGCGTGTATGGCAAACAAGCGGTTATGGGAAGGCCGCGGGCCGGGCACGCCCGGCCCCTACAGGGCGGCGGAATTGTTTAAAACGGCTTGTAGGGAGCGGTCTTGACCGCTCCGGGAAGGTTGCTGGCGACGGAAACCGCACCAGGCGGCATATATACATTCCGCGCAACTATGCGGCAGCCGCACAGCTCCGCGGAGGGGTCAAGACCCCTCCCTACCGTACAGACGATTTACGGCAGCCTATTATAACGCCCGCTGCTTATATTTTCCTCAGTATACCCACCAAATATGAACAAAACAAGTGCCCGGCTGCGTTTTGGGGCAGCCGGGCAGTTTTGTACATTATTGAATTTCCAGCGGCTCAAACGCCTCCGCCGGGTCGGCATCGACAGCCTCAAGATTCCTCGTCAGCTGGTCGAGCACCTTATAAAATGTCGCTAAATCGTCTGGGTCTATCCCCTCGTCGGCGCGGCGCTCTACATCGGCCACAACAGCCCCCACGCGGGCGGCGCGGTCATGGCCTGCGTTGGTCAGCAGGTAGAGGGCATTGTACTTGCCGCTCTCGGCGCGCTTTTCCACCAGGCCGCTGCGCACCAGTTCTGCCAGCACGCGGGAGATCATGGCCGGGTCCAGACCGCACCGTTCTGTCAGCTCCGAAAAGTGCAGGCCCTCCGACGCGGCGGCCAGCCGGCAGAGCACCAGCGTGTGCCCGGCCTTCAGCTCAATGCGGCTCATGCCGCTCGCCTTGATGCGTTGGATGACCTTTTGCAGCCGGGCCAGCGAGATGGACAGCCGGATAAAACGGTCATTCATATCAATCTTCCTTCAGTTCGCCGCGGGAGGCCGCCTTCAGGTAGGCAAAGATGAAGCCGTCCAGGTCGCCGTCCATGACAGCCTGTACGTTGCTGCTCTCGTAGCCGGTGCGGTTGTCCTTGACCAGCGTGTAGGGCATAAAGACGTAGCTGCGGATCTGGTGGCCCCAGGCGATCTCATTCTGCACGCCCTTGATGTCGTCGATCTTGTCCTTGTGCTGCTGCAAAGCGATCTGGTACAGCTTGGCCTTCATCATCTCCATGGCGTACTCGCGGTTCTGCAGCTGGCTGCGCTGGGTCTGGCAGCTCGTCACGATGCCGGTGGGCTTGTGGATCAGGCGGACGGCGGAGGACGTCTTGTTGATGTGCTGGCCGCCTGCACCGGAGGAGCGGTAGACCTGCATCTCGATGTCGGCGGGGTTGATTTCAATGTTGATGTTGTTGTCCAGCTCGGGCATGACCTCAAGGCTGGAGAAGCTGGTCTGGCGGCGGGCGTTGGCGTCAAACGGGCTGATGCGCACCAGACGGTGGACGCCGTGCTCGCTCTTGAGCATGCCGTAGGCGTTGGGGCCCTTGACCATCATCGACGCGGACTTGATGCCGGCCTCGTCGCCGTCCAGCACGTCGAGCACCTCGACGCTGTAGCCGTGGGCCTCGGCCCAGCGGGTGTACATGCGGTAGAGCATCTCGGCCCAGTCCTGGGCCTCGGTGCCGCCGGTACCGGCGTGGAAGGTCAGGATGGCGTTGTTGTGGTCGTACTCGCCGTTGAGCATCGTCATGAGCTGCAGCTCGTCGATGGATTTCTCGACGCCGTTGACGGCCTCCTCACCCTCGGCGGCCAGGGACGGGTCGTTCTCCTCCTCGATCATGAGCAGCAGCGTCTCGGCCTCCTCATACTGGGTGGACAGCTTGCCGAAGCGCTCGAGCTTGTTCTTGACCTCGCCCATCTCGCTGATGACCTTCTGGCTGCGGGCCTGGTCATCGTAGAAGCCGGGCATCGTCATCTGGTGCTCCAGCTCGGCCAGGCGCTTTTCGCTGGCCTCGATGGACAATGCGTCGCGCAGGTCATCCACGGCGGTCTTCATGCCGCCGAGCTTTGCTTTCAGTTCGTCAATCGTAATCATATATCGTTTCCCTCGTCACACATAAGTTGGCATAAAATTACATAGTACCATTATAAGCGAATTGGCGGGCGTTGTAAAGAGGGGGCAAGGGATAAAATATTTGCGGAAGGAATACGTGCGGGGCTGCGGTAAGGCAGCAAAACCCCGCGGGCCGGGCTGCCCGGCCCCTACAGAGCGGCTGTTAACGGCCAATTTGTATGCAATCTTGTAAAGTTTTTATGTTTTCTTTGCATTTATCCATTTGATGCGGTATAATGGCCTTATGTTACGGAAAGGATACCACACATGACACGTTACACAGGAAACCATTGCCCTGTCTGTGAACAGGCATTTACCGACGAGGATGACATCGTCGTCTGCCCCGACTGCGGCACGCCCTACCACCGGGCCTGCTGGCAGAAGGTCGGGGCCTGTATGCACAAGTCGGAGCACGCCGCCGGGTTTGAATGGCAGCCCGAGTTCGGTCCCGATGCCGAAAAAGCCGCGCACGAGGCCACCTGCCCGAACTGCGGCACCCACAACCAGCCGGGCGCGGCGAAGTGCAGCCACTGCGGCTGTCCCCTGCCGAAGGACAACGGCCCCCGACCCGACCCGAAGGACGAGGACGCGCAGGTGCCGATCTACGCCCGCGACCCGTCCACCGTGCATAAGCCCGACGACAGCCGCACAACCCCCGGCCCCCGCATCGACACCTACACCGCCGACGACAACGGCGGCATCTGCCGCCGCGAGATCGGCCCCGAGGATACCATCGACGGCATCAAGGCCAAGGACTGGGCCGCCTACGTGGGCCGCAGCCCGATGTATTACTTGATGCAGTTTTTCCGCATGAGCATCACGAAGCAGAAGGTCACAGTCTGCCTGTCGGCATTCCTGTTCGGGCCTGCCTATCTGCTTTACCGCAAGATGTGGAAGGAGGGTCTGCTGACAGCCCTGCTGTCCATCGCTTTGAGCGTGCCGTCGCTCATCGCCATTGTGGCGACCTTCAACCCGTCGCTGTTCGGCAGTATGCCGCTGCATTGGGTGCCCGTGGCCGCCGACGTCTGTGCCATTGCGGACTGGATCGTCAGGATTTTGCTGGGGCTTTTCTCGGTCTGGCTGTACCGCAACACCTCAAAGAAAAATATTGATAAAATCTACAGCGAATACCCCGAGGGCGACGCCCGCACCGATGCCCTGCTGCAAAAGGGCGGCACCAGCATCTGGGCGGCGCTGCTCTACTTTGGCATCGTGCTGCTGCTCTCCTCGCTGGTCATCAATCTGGCCGGGCCGGGCTTTGTTCAGTACGCCATGGCCATGGCCGGGTATTAAGGCAACACCGCACCCCAACGCAGGGTGTTTAATTTAGGAGGAAACTATGAAAACTGCACTGGTGATTATGGCCGCCGGTATCGGCTCCCGCTTCGGCGGCGGCATCAAACAGCTGGCTGCCGTCGGTCCCAACGGCGAGATCATCATGGACTATTCCATTCATGACGCCATCGAGGCCGGTTTTGACAAGATCGTCTTTATCATCCGCCACGACATTGAGGAGGCGTTTAAAGAGGCCATCGGTGACCGCATTGAGAAGATCTGCGCCGGGCTGGGCGTTGAGATCGACTATGCGTTCCAGGCACTCGAGAACGTGCCGGAGGGCTTCTCCGTGCCCGAGGGCCGCTCCAAGCCCTGGGGCACCGGCCAGGCCGTGCTGGCCTGCAAGGGCATTATTAAGGAGCCGTTCGCCGTCATCAACGCCGACGACTACTACGGCAAGGAGGCGTTCGTCCGGCTGCACGACTTCCTGCAGGGCTACACGCCCGACAAGCCGGGCGACCTTGCCATGGCGGGCTTTGTGCTGAAAAACACCCTGAGCGACAACGGCGCGGTCACCCGCGGCATCTGCCAGATGAACGACGCCCACTACCTGACCGGCGTGCTGGAGACCGGCGGCATTGAAAAGACCGCCGACGGCGCAGCCGCAGGCGGCAAAAACATCGACATCGACAGCCTTGTTTCGATGAACATGTGGGCGCTGACCCCCGAGTTCGTGGATCTGCTGGAATCCGGCTTTGTGGAGTTCTTCGAGAAGGCCGCCCCCGCCAACCCGCTGAAGGCCGAGTACCTGCTGCCCATCTACATTGATGAACTGCTGCACGCCGACAAGGTCAGCGTCAAGGTGCTGCCCACCCACGACAAGTGGTTCGGCGTCACCTACGCCGAGGACAAGCAGACCGTCATTGACAGCTTTGCCCGGCTCGTCGCCGACGGCGTGTACAAGAAGGATCTGTTCAGCGATCTGAAGAAGTAAAACAGCCAAAAACGCCCCGCTGCGGCAGGTCCTGACGGACAGCACAGCGGGGCTTCGCTTTTGGTTGAAAATTGCAAAAGACTGGCACACAACGCTATGGAAAGCGGAGGCAAAACGCGGTATGGTTACTATAACAGAAGCAGAATCACACCGCATACACCGTTACAGGAGGGCAATCATGGCAAAGAATGAATTTGACATCACATCCCTGACCCCGGAGCAGCGCGACGCACGCCTGGCACTGGACGTGGAGCGTCTGCTGCGCTTTGGCCGCAAGCACAAGCTCATCAAAGATCTGGACATTCTGGTGGCGCGCAACACCCTGCTGGATCTGCTGGCCCTGGCCGCCCCCAGCGAGGCCAAGCCCCCGAAGGAGGACCCCGAGACCCCCGCTGCCCTGCTGGACGAGATGGTCGAGCTGGCCGCGCAGAAGGAGCTGTTCGACGGCGCGGTCAACCAGTACCGCATCAACTTTGAGACCCGCCTGATGGGCGCCCTGATGCCCCGCGAGAGCGAGGTCTGCAAGAAGTTCCGCAAGCTCTACGTCAAGCAGGGCGCCAAGGCCGCTACCGACTGGTTCTATCAGCTCTGCGTCGACACGAACTACATCCGCACCGCGCAGATCGCCAAGAACATCCAGTGGAACACCGCCACCCCCTACGGCGAGCTGGAGATCACCATCAACCTGACGAAGCCCGAGAAGGACCCCAAGACGATTGCCCTCGAGCGCCTGCAGCCCAAATCCGGCTACCCCGCCTGCATGCTCTGCAAGGAGAACATCGGCTACGCGGGCCGTATCAACTTCCCGGCGCGCCAGACCCACCGCATTGTGCCCATCACGCTGGCGGGTGAGCAGTTTTATCTGCAGTACAGCCCCTACGCCTACTTCCATGAGCACTGCATCATGCTGCACGAGCAGCACAAGCCGATGGAGATGAACAAGCAGACGCTGGCGGAAATTTTCGACTTCGTCGGACAGTTCCCCCACTACACCTGCGGCTCCAACGCCGACCTGCCCATCGTCGGCGGCAGCATCCTGAGCCACAGCCACTTCCAGGGCGGGCGGTATGTTTTCCCGATGCAGAAGGCTGACATCGCCGTGCCGATGACCGACATCCGCTACCCCGGCGTCAAGGCGGGCATCCTGAACTGGCCTGTCTCCGCCGTGCGTCTGGTGGGCCGCAGCAGCCAGCAGATGCAGAATGTTGCCAACAACATCCTGTCCGCCTGGCGCAGCTACACCGACGAGAGCGTCGGCATCCTGGCCGAGACCGACGGCACGCCCCACAACACCGTGACGCCGATCCTGCACTACGACGAGACCGAGGGCTACATCCTTGACCTGGCCCTGCGCAACAACCGCACGAGCGAGGAGTACCCCGACGGCATCTTCCACCCGCACAGGGAATACCACAACATTAAAAAGGAAAACATCGGCCTGATCGAGGTCATGGGTCTGGCCATCCTGCCCGCCCGCCTGAAGGATCAGGGCGCGCAGATCGCGGAAATTCTGGCCGGGCAGCGCCCGAACACCAGCCGCGAGGCGGGCGACACGCTGGCCGTCCATGCCGACTGGATCGACGAGCTGATTGCAAAGTACGGCACCCACATGAAGCCGCAGGACGCCAACAAGGCCGTCAAGGCCGAGATCGGCACCGTGTTCAGCCATGTTTTGGAGAACGCCGGTGTCTTTAAGCAGGACGCCGCCGGTCAGGCCGCCTTTGTCAGGTTCATGCAGAGCGTGGGCTTTAAGAAGGCGTAAAATCGCATAAGAAGCAAGGACACCGACCCGCAAGGGCCGGTGTCCCTGTTTTTGCTGCCTTGTAGGGGCCGGGCATGCCCGGCCCGCAGCCTTCCGGGAGACAGCCGTTTGCCGTACACATCCCGCGGAGCGGTCAAGACCGCTCCCTACAAAGCACCCGTTATCGTCATCCTGTAGGGAGGGGTCTTGACCCCTCCGTGCGGCTTTCCCGCAAGCGCCTGTTTGCCTTGCGCGTGCGGGCCGGGCATGCCCGGCCCCTACCGCGCTGCGTTCTCCTCATACCCGCACTCCCACAGCACGCCCCAATCCAGCTCCTCATCTATCCCGGCTTCATACCGTGCCAGATTTACATCAATGACCCGCTGCTTCACATTCACGCAGCAGAGCAGTGTAAAGCTGACTGCTGCCGCAAAAATGGCGAGCTTCGCCGCCGGGATCGGCTTGAACACCCGCACCAGCGCCAGCACCGCACAGACGGCCAGCACAAACAGGCACCATGCCGCCGTGAACCGCCGGGGCGTCAGGGCGCAGAGCGTCACATAGACAGCCAGCTTGCCCGCTGCCAGCGCGGCAAAAGCCACGCCGAACCCGCAAAACACGGCGGCCAACGCTTTGGGCAGCGGCGCACGGCCAAAGAACTGTATGCCCGCCAGCACCGCAAAATTGAGCAGCAGGATTTTCAGCAGCTCCCAAAAGCCGTTCACCGCAAAAGCGGCGGTGTCCGGTGCGTCCAGCCCCAGCGGC